>Ga0209370_1001452_pt1 | contig 21028 bp, 6 predicted proteins | sample AgamicAtPrz_FD_187164 | JGI IMG/M metagenome (GOLD analysis project Ga0209370, IMG submission 187164) | Agave microbial communities from Guanajuato, Mexico - At.P.rz (SPAdes) (version 2) | ecosystem: Host-associated > Plants > Phyllosphere > Phylloplane/Leaf | place: Guanajuato, Mexico... | reverse complement strand
AACGAAGCGACCTACTACCTCTATAGCGAAGAAGGCTTGGTCGGTGAGTACGATGGCCAAGGCAACCTGAAGCAGGAGTATGGCTACGATCCAACTGCGCCATGGATGAGCCAACCACTCTTTACCCACGCCCAGCGCCACGACACCCAAGCCTGGAGCGTGAGCTATTTCGGAACCAGTCATCTGGGAGCGCCGGAAGTAGCGTTCGAGAAAAGCGGCGAAGTGACATGGCGGGCCAAGGCGCAGGCCTTTGGTGAGACGCACGTCACGCTGAATACGATCGACAATCCGCTGAGGTTTCCGGGGCAGTATTTCGACCAAGAGACGGGTTTATACCAGAACTACTTCCGGGATTATGACCCGAGGTTGGGGCGCTATATACAGAATGACCCGATTGGGCTACGAGGTGGGATGAATGCTTACGTTTATGTTGATAATAGTGTAGTTGTTGCTGCTGACGCAAAAGGTCTAGCTCGTGACCCTAAGACTGGAATATGGAAGCCAAAGGCAAATCCATGGAGAGGTAAGAATCCGGATCCTGAGACGGCAATTAACAAAGATGAAAGTGTGGGGGGAGCAAAGGACGTAGTTGATAATGTTATTAACTCAATGTCTCCGGACTACGCTTATTGCTCAAAAATTAGTTGTGGGCCTTGTGAAAATCCTCGTGTTTTTGAGGTGGGGCCTTACAATAATTGGGAAATGCATTGCTCTGATGGGCCGCGCTATACGGATAATCCCCTTGATATTGTCCAGCCACGAGGATGTACTAGGGTACCCTCCGCAGGACCCAATGATTTACCTGAGGGATGTACTTGTTTGGAAACCAGATTGAGGCCGCGATGATGATGCGTAATTATTATAGAGTTACTGCATTGCTTATGTTTGTGATCTTTATGGCCTATGTTGTTTCTGGGGTTTTTATGGTGCTGACAATTGGCTTGCTTTATATTTTTGGATTTTTCGAGAATGGAGGGGGGGTGGTTTTTATGATTATAAAGTTTTCCCTGATGTTCTTTTTTTTATTAATTTTGACGTTCTGGCTTGTTAAAAAAAAATGTGTAGTAAAAAGCCGCATTGTTTCGAGTTTGGTTTTGGCTGTTTTTGTGATCTCGGTTTTTCGGGATGTTTATGTAAGTGGGTTAAGTTGGAGTCTGATTTATTCATCTAGTTGGGCTGGTGTTTTTGTTCTTCTGATAGTTGTAAAGATTCTTTCTGTTATATGGGTTTCTATGAATTATTCAGTGTTGGCTGTTCGTTTGTTCGATGCTTTAATCAAAGGTGTTTCTTTTTTTAGACGTGGATGATTTCTTTTGTTGGGTCCTCTTGTTTGAGTTGTTTGAACGTTTTTAGGTGCCCTAAATGAATAGAAAGTACTGTTGGCAACGAGTTTTTGTTGCTATAGCGTTTTTTTCGCTCATTTCAATATACGTTCTTGCTTTTTGGAAGTGGCAGCTAGGTATCGCAGTAGAGATGCCATCAATGTATCCAGTCGCTGAGGCTGTTACACAAGATCTGAAAATAGATTACATAAAATTGGCTCAGATGTTTGGCTCCACCAAGGCGGAGACAGCAGTCGCCCCCGTAAAAGAGAGTACTTTGTCGATCAAGCTGGTCGCCAGCTATGTAGGTGGTAAAGGCCGATCTGCTGCCGTTATCGCCAGTAGTGAGAGTAATCATAAGCTCTACTACCAAGGCGACACGCTATTGCCAGGCGTTGAGTTGGTCACGGTGCAGGCGCGCCGTGTGCTGATCAAGCGTAATGGCGTATTGGAAAGTGTAAGTCTGGAAGATAGCAGGCAATCAGCCCCCTCTCAGCCGCAAGCAGTTGTAGTAGCAAACCAGCCAGCCGCGGTACCTGTGGTGCCTGTGGCCGAACCGATCAGCCAGCAGAAGCTGACTGACAGATTGAACAAATTGAAAGCTTTAGCGAGTGGGGATATGTGATGCGTTGGGGTGCTATGTTATGCGCGCTGTTGTTTTGCGCGGCGTTGTCGGCTGAGGAGGAGGCCGCTCGCGTGATGGGGCTCGATATGAAAGATGCGGATATCCGTACCCTGATCGAATGGGTGGCTGACCAGACGGGAAAGAATATCGTTATCGACCCCCGGGTAAAGGGAAAGGTGACGGTCGTGACCAGCGAGGCTATTCCTCAAGAGGACTTGGACCAATTACTTAGTTCGGTGCTCAGTGTGCATGGTTTTGCCCTGATCAAGGAAAACAACGTTTTCACTGTGGTGCCCGAGGCAAATGCCAAGTCGTCCAGCTTGCCGGTTAATGAGCACGATGCCGGTGCTGGCGATAATGTGGTCAAGTTGTTCAAGCTGAGTAATGTGTCGGCCGCGCAACTGGTTAACCTGCTCAAGCCCATGGTTCCGCAGAGTGCCTATATTGCTGCCTACCCCGATCGCAACTACATCATCGTGGCGGATCGCGCGGTGAACATTGCCAAGATCGACGATCTGGTCGGTCGACTGGACCAGCAATGGGAAGTCGGTACCGATGTCCTGCCGCTTAGTTACGCCAATGCTCAGGATATCCTGACCATGGTTAACGCGTTGTTCCCCAAACCCAAGGCGGATACGCCTGACGGCTTTTTCTCCATTGGTGCGGATGTTCGCACCAACAGTATTCTGGTCGCGGGTGATGAGGTTCTGCGTCGCCAGGTGCGCGAAGTGGTGGCGCGTCTGGACCGCAAAGTCAAAGGAGTTGGTAATACCAAGGTGTTCTATCTTCACTATTTGCGTGCGGCGGATACCCTGCCGGTTGTTCAAAGCCTGAGTACAAGCATTCAAAAGCAGGGGTTGAACGCGCAGGATTCGCTCGTCGAAGTGAATATCCAAGCTAGTGAAGCGACCAACGCATTGGTAGTGACCGGTCCGCCAGATGTAATTGAATCGGTGGACTACATTATTAAAAAGCTTGACATACGTCGCGCTCAGGTACTTGTTGAGGCGGTGATAGTCGAGGTGTCCGAGTCCGAAGGGCGGGAATTAGGAATCGAATGGCGTACCAGTGCCAGTGCCAAAGCAGGGGACGGAATGTACGGAGGTACGCTTTTCCGTGAGGGCACTGGGGTGGGCACCGTAAATGAGGCGCCAAATTTAATCAGTGGTTTAGCGCTTGGGTTCTATCGTAACGGATCTCTCCGAGGCTTGTTCAGGGCTTTAGAGTCCAATGACTCGTTGAATATCCTTTCCAAGCCAAATCTGGTGACGTTGGATAACGAAGAAGCAAAAATCGTCGTTGGTCAAAACGTACCGTTCGTAACAGGCCGGTCTACAAGTGCCTCCAGCCCCACCGATAATCCTTTTCAAACAATTGAGCGTAAGGATGTGGGCATCACGCTCACGATAAAACCGCAAGTCAACGAGGGGGACGCTATAACCTTGGATATCACCCAAGAGATCTCCAGTGTCTCCAATTCTCGAGTCGCGCAGGCGCAAGATATCATCACTAATACTCGATCCGTAAAAACTCGAGTACTTGTCGAAGATGGTCAGACACTTGTCTTGGGTGGCTTGATCTCCGATGAGCTGCAAGATGGTGACGCCAAGGTACCGTTCTTGGGACGAGTGCCAGTTGTCGGGGCCCTTTTTCGTAGTGATAGAAAAAGCAAGCGCAAGAATAATCTGATGATTTTCATTCAGCCTCGCATTATTCGTAGTAACGAAGATGCACAGCTAATTACCGGCGGGCGGTATCGCTATATCGATCAAACCGCGGAGCGGATGGGGTATGACCTTAATGTGCAATAGCTGGTGGTGGCTCGCGGTTATCGTGGTGCTATCGAGCCGCGATGCTTTGGCGAAAGAGTCTCTCGTTGAGGCATGCTGGACCGATACCGTGCCTCAGCAGCTAATTGATGTGAACGGTGCTGGAGGGGTGCAGGGGGCATGGGTCCTTGCCGATGGCCTGCTGATAACGCTTTTAGAACGAGCCACTGTACCGCAAGGCGTTTTGATCCCAGGGTATGACATGTTATCGGCACAACGTATGTGTGCTGATATCCAATCTGTTAACCCATCCTTGACCAAACTAGTGTTTGGTGGGCGCGAGCGCATTATGGCTCAACAAGGAGCGCCGGCCTGGGATTGGTTATTGGTATCAGCAGACAAGTTAGCTGCAAACATAATTGCTGGTAAATTGTCGGGGATTTTCATTGGCAATGATAAAGGGGTTGTCGGTCAAGGGCTAGAGAAAACTGCATCAACGGATCCAGGTAAACTGGCTGCAAAGTTGATGGATAACCAGTTAAGAAATTATCAGCCGGTCATCTTGTTCGTATCTGCTGAGTACCAGCAAAATTTCTTTGAGTTTTTTTCAAATAACCCGTTGCCCGGTGTTTTTTTATCGTTTGACGATGCCGAGTCAGTTCGCGATGTGTTGAATAAATATGCGAGTTTGTCTACCAATGATCAAGCGCGCCAGCTTAATTATTATTGCGATTAGCTTTCACTGTAACTATTCCTTTGCCACGCAGCCCTTTGAGCTGAATTTACGGTTATACAATGATAGTTCGCAAATTCTGCCAGCGAGTGAAGTATGCGGTTTGATGCCACTCGCGCTGAACGCAAAGGTTAGAAGCTGGGAGATTTCTGCATCTTTGCCATCGAGTCTTTTAGGAAAGGCGTACTGCCTAAGGCATGATGAAATGGGGCCTTACCAGTCTCAGCGCATATCGATACATTGGTCACCACTGAAAGCTTCTGGTGATTTTGTGCGGCAAACTTCTGGCGCGTACGATTTGGTCGAGTCTCCCTCCCCCCAGTTGTTGCAGCTGGCAAATTCATTCAGCGAATATCCGCAGGCTGATAGGGCAAAGCAAATCCACGCGTGGTTAGTTGCCAATATTCATTTTTCAGGTATCCGGCGTGGCATAGAAGGGGCCGAGCATGCACTGCGCACTCGTAGCGGTGATTGCACAGAGCACATGCTGCTGGCTGGTGAGTTGCTAGAGCGGAATGGCGTCACAATTCGGAGAGTTTTAGGGGTTGCAATTCCAAAAGGTGAGCGTCGGGTCACGGCTGCGACGTTGCATAACTGGATTGAATACCAGGATAATGGCAGTTGGCTAGTGTTCGACTCTTCGAAAAAAGTTCTTGGTGTCCCGGAGTCCGAAGACTATATCTCGCTGCTTTTCTATCAGCACAGCCAACAACTGTTTATCGAGCCGTTTAGCTCCAGCTTGCCAAGAACGAAGCTATTTTTGCAGTAGCATAAGGGATTTTATGAAGGGATTCGGAAAGCTTGCACTTTCTTGCGTGCTAGTGTGCTGTGCGTGGAATGCTTCCGCAACAGAATTGGCGACTAGTCTTCTCAAACTAAAGCCATACGCTTACTTTGGTATGGATAGTTTCGAACCTGGTCAAGCAGGTAATCTAAATCGAGGTGCCTCGCAAGCCTTTTTGAGTTACTCATCCACATCGCCAGTCTTGTCTGCCAGCTTCCTCGGAGCACACGCGGGCTCTTCTGTAGTTATGAGCGGAAATGAATCTTTTACATTGACCGCTCCCTTCTTGAATTTTGAAAATCTGCAAAAAGGTGTTGTACTCGGCATTTTCGGCCAGTCTGATGAAACATCGAAAGACACTAGGCAGTGTCTCTTGTCGATTGGAAGCCAACTGGGCGTCGTACTCGAAAATGGCAGCTATACGATCTATACAGATGACGAGTCCGGGCAGCGGAGTTGGTCGCCCGATGCGGCAGGATTTAGTGAGAAGGGGTTATTTTTAGTTTTTTCTGATAGCGGAATTGAACTTTTTTCTGCTTTTCAATCTTTGGGGCTTCTGAGTATTTCCGAGTTCAATGACGCTGAATCGCCCAGTATCGTACTGGGTGATTGTGCTGATGCGGTCAAGCAAGATCTTATTGGGGAAGGTATCAGCGGTTATAAAGGCGCTCTAGATGAGCTTATTGTTGTAGATAACCAATCTTCAAAATGGCTAGGCTACTTTGAGTACACCCAGCGTGCTCGAGCAACGCCCCTCGTTGCGCATGGAAAACGAATAGGGGGCTCTCCTAGCATTACGGTATCTCAGAATATACCGTCGGCTCTGAGCAAACAGCCTACTGCTTTTTGTGAAGTTGATGACGGCGATGATGAGGTTCCTCCCGACGAAGACGAGCCTGCGGTGCAGTCGATCGATAGCCTTATGACGCGTGTAGTCTTGATGCAGGCATCAATAGGAAATTATGCGAACGGTTTCGCTCGTTCAAATAATGGGGGGTACGATTTTCTTGAACGAGGCACATTCGCTGCTTTTGTTTATCCAGACGGTCAGAATACATCTGCTAGTTTAGCTAGCGTTCTTATTTCTGATCAGGACCAAGCCGTTCAGCTCAATAGCTATGATCCTCATTACGGTGCTCGCGCTTTCCAAGTTGAGGAGGATTTCTGGAATCCTTCGCTGGTTCAAAATACCCAGTCTATTCGTTTCATATGTCAGGGTGAAGACTCTGATTGTTTCGCTTTTAATGAGCGGGTTAGGGAGGGTGTTGCGTTCTTCAAGCCATTGGTGAGAAAGGCGTTTGCTCTTGAGCGCGACGGACTGCCAGATAGCTACGACCGAGCACTTCGAAGCCTAGAGTTTACATTCAATGATTCAATCACTTCGACGTCCAACGGTACATCGCTTGGTCAAGATGAGGTTCAATTTTATAAGAAAGACGACCGATCTGATGAGTGGATTAATCAAACGGTAGAGTCTGCGAAATTTTCTGCCAGTGACGTAACCTTGCTATTTCCAAATAGGCTGGCTGATGGTCACTATCGGGTGATATTCAAGGCTGCACTCACTTCTCAGAAGGGGGCAAGTCTCGGAGAGGATCAAGTTTATGAGTTCTCGGTCGCCCAGAGTGATTTTATCGTTACCAATGACTATTCAATCGGCCCGGATGATCTTCAACATGATGGAAAACGTCTGATTGTCGAGGGCTCGACATTAACGTTATCCGGTTTACATGACTATCAATCAGTAGTAGTTCGTAAATCTGGTGTAATCACTGGTGTCACCGGACACAAGCTTGGTATCACTGCTGAACAAGTCGAGGTCGACTCCAGTTCGCGCATAGATGTGAGCGAACGCGGTGAGCTCGGGGATTCCACCATCGGTAGCTATTCGGGCGGCAGTTATGGTGGGGGTGGTGGGATCTTTTCGGGCGCTTCTAACGCTCCATATGGTGATTTCCGAGAGCCGAAAGATTTCGGCATGGGTGGTCGCTATTCAAGCACGAATAGCTATACCCGTGGCGGCGGTGCACTTGAATTACATACCAAAGTGCTGAATCTAGATGGCTCGATCAAAGCCAACGGCCAGTCTCAGAGCTATTACGGTTCCGGCAGCGGCGGTTCGTTGTTACTGCGTGTAGATAAGCTGCAGTTGGGTGCCGAGGCACGGATCGAGGCTAATGGTGGTGGCGGTGCTGATTATTCGTATAGTGGTGGCGGCGGCGGCCGTGTTGCGTTGTATTACGCTACGCTTACCAAAGGCGTATTGAACGATCAAGTACTGGCCAAAGGCGGTTCTTCTTATTATTCGCAGCCAGGGGCTGCGGGTTCTGTATATCTCAAAAATACGGCCGACGACTCCGAAGAGCTAATCTTTAACAACTCAGGCATTTCGAGTGCTGCTCCGCCTTCGTTACTAGACCTTAGCAGTGGCTCAGCCTATGCGGGAAAAATTACGCTGATCAATACGGTGGCTCACCTTAAAGGCGAAGCAACATTTAGCCAAGTTGTTGGTAATAACGGTCGGCTTGTGGGTAGCTACCGAAATGCCAATAACGAATTGGTTGTCGATGGCGTCACCGTCGAGTTGGATCGCAGTGGTAGCTGGACCAAGGTACATATTCTTAATAACGGAGTGCTTACTACCCCTATAGCTTCGGATACGTTTAAACAAGGCATTACGATCAGCGCCGATCAAATCGAGATCGATTCCACCTCGCGTATCGACGTCAGCGGGCAGGGGCAGCTCGGAAATACTTCCATTGGTAACTATTCTGGTGGCAGCTATGGTGGGAGTGGCGGTATTCACTCTTCTATTTCCAATGCCACCTATGGCGATTTCCGAGAGCCAAGAGACTTCGGAACCGGCGGCCGCCAGACCAGCACAAACTATACTCGTGGTGGCGGTGCGATTGAGCTGCGCACAGGGCTGTTGAAGCTCGATGGCTTGATCCAGGCCAATGGTCAGCACCAAAGCCATTATGGATCCGGTAGTGGCGGTTCTTTGTTATTGCATGTCGAGACGCTACAGTTAGGCGCTGATGCGCGCATTGAGGCGAATGGCAGCGGAACCGATTATAACTATGGTGGTGGCGGTGGCGGCCGTGTTGCATTGTATTACGGCAAGCTCGTCCAGGGTTCGTTGCATGATCAAGTACTGGCCAAGGGGGGCGCCTCCTACTATTCGCAGCCAGGTGCAGCGGGTTCTGTATATCTCAAAAATACGGCCGACGACTCCGAAGAGCTAATCTTTAACAACTCAGGCATTTCGAGTGCTGCTCCGCCTTCGTTACTAGACCTTAGCAGTGGCTCAGCCTATGCGGGAAAAATTACGCTGATCAATACGGTGGCTCACCTTAAAGGCGAAGCAACATTTAGCCAAGTTGTTGGTAATAACGGTCGGCTTGTGGGTAGCTACCGAAATGCCAATAACGAATTGGTTGTCGATGGCGTCACCGTCGAGTTGGATCGCAGTGGTAGCTGGACCAAGGTACATATTCTTAATAACGGAGTGCTTACTACCCCTATAGCTTCGGATACGTTTAAACAAGGCATTACGATCAGCGCCGATCAAATCGAGATCGATTCCACCTCGCGTATCGACGTCAGCGGGCAGGGGCAGCTCGGAAATACTTCCATTGGTAACTATTCTGGTGGCAGCTATGGTGGGAGTGGCGGTATTCACTCTTCTATTTCCAATGCCACCTATGGCGATTTCCGAGAGCCAAGAGACTTCGGAACCGGCGGCCGCCAGACCAGCACAAACTATACTCGTGGTGGCGGTGCGATTGAGCTGCGCACAGGGCTGTTGAAGCTCGATGGCTTGATCCAGGCCAATGGTCAGCACCAAAGCCATTATGGATCCGGTAGTGGCGGTTCTTTGTTATTGCATGTCGAGACGCTACAGTTAGGCGCTGATGCGCGCATTGAGGCGAATGGCAGCGGAACCGATTATAACTATGGTGGTGGCGGTGGCGGCCGTGTTGCATTGTATTACGGCAAGCTCGTCCAGGGTTCGTTGCATGATCAAGTACTGGCCAAGGGGGGCGCCTCCTACTATTCGCAACCAGGTGCAGCGGGATCTGTGTATTTCAAAAATACAGCCGACAGCTCCGAAGAACTGGTGTTCAACAATACCGGTATTCCAACTAGTGCCCCTATGTCACTGCTAGATCTTCGCGATGGCAAGCGATACGTAGGTAAAATTACCTTGATTAACGCTAATACCAAAGTGCGTGGTGAGGCAAATTATGATCAGTTTAAATTGGTTGGTAGTCAGCTGACGCGCACTCATGTGCCAGACGGCGGTGAATTGCTAGTCGATGGGTTTACTTTGGAACTGTCCAAGAATAGTACTTGGTCGAAAGTTCGCGTTATCAATAGTGGTGTTATAACCACTCATGTGGCCTCGGAAATCTTCACCCAGAGCATCACCCTAAAAGCTGACGAGGTGGAGATTGATGCGACATCACGAATAGATGTGAGCAATAAGGGGCTTCGGAGTATTGCCACGATACCCAGTTATGTTGGCCATAGTCACGGAGGTGCAGGTGGTTCGTCTTCATATGGCGCTGCTGCGCCAATTTACGGAAATTATCAGGAGCCTCGTGAGCCTGGAGTTGGAGGCTATGCTGGAGGAGATGCTCGTGGGGGGGGCGCGATAGAGCTAGTAGCCGATTTGCTAACCCTCGATGGTGTAATTTCCGCTAACGGTCAGAGCGTTGCGCACTATAGTTCCGGTTCTTACGGTTCAGGCAGTGGCGGGTCGATCCTGCTTTCGGTTGATCGCATAGCCCTGGGTGACCAAGCACGTATTGAAGCCAACGGCGGTGGTCGCTCCGGCACTGACTGTTGCTATGCTGGTGGCGGTGGCGGTGGTCGCGTCGCTGTAATTTACAAGGAAATGAGTTATTCGGGTGCCAAACCAGCTATAAGCGCGAGGGGAGGTATGTCAAACCCTTGGCCCTCTCAACGCGAGCAACATGGGGCTGCTGGCACTATTTATTTGAATAATAAGTCCAGCGAGAAAGTTGAGTTAATAATTGACAATACAGGCTTGGATAAAGCTCTTTCGGCTACAACTCTGCTGGACTTGAGTGAGTCGGCGGGCCCAATCTCCAAGCTGACTATTATTAATGCCAATGTAGATTTAATTGCGCCCTCGCTGGACGAAGTCTCCTTTAAAGACAGTGCTGGTAGTTTGAGGGTTAATGAGATCAAGTCGTTGCAGTCCAGTAATAGCCAGCTCAAGCAAGATCATGACTTGAAGGTAGGTAACCTGCGGCTTGTCGGTGGTCGTTGGAACCAAGCGGGCTTTGCACTCAACGCAGGTAGCTATCAGTTTATTGGCAATACCTTGGTGCTGATTGGTGATTTTAACCAGATTGCAGATGATTTAGTTGTTGATGGTTTTACTTTGGAACTGTCCGAAAGTCGGACTTGGAAAAGAGTGCGTGTTATCAACGGCGGTGTGATTACGACGCCGGCGGTTTCTGAGAGCTTCGAAGGGCTGACCATTACAGCCGATGAAATTGAAGTGGACGCCATGTCACGCATTGACGTAAGCGGTAAAGGTAGGCTGGGTACTACCGCTATCGGCGATTACACAGGTGGTAGTCATGGTGGCGCTGGCGGTATCTATCAGAGTGGAAAAACTAATTCAGCGTATGGTGATTTCCGTGAGCCGAAAGAGTCAGGTTCGGGGGGGCGGCAGTCGGGAAGCTTGTTTACGCGCGGTGGTGGTGCGCTAGAGCTCAAAGCGGGCGTGCTGAAGCTGGATGGCCAGATTCGCGCTAATGGGCAGCATTTGGGCAGCCACGGCTCGGGCAGCGGGGGCTCGATACTTCTGCGTGTAGATGCTCTGGAACTTGGCAGTTCTGCGCAGATTCAAGCTAACGGCGGTGGCGTTAGTGACTGCGGTACTTGCACTTATGGCGGCGGCGGCGGTGGCCGTATTGCTGTCCATTACAAGCAAGTTGACCGAGCGACTTTGGTCAAGAGCCTGCAAGCACGTGGGGGCCTAAGCTGGCACGTTCAGCAGGGGGCTGCAGGCACTATCTATCTAAAAGATTTGAGCACGGATCAGGCCGAACTGATCATCGATAACACCGGCCTGGACAAGACCAGGGCAGCTACCACAGTGCTGGACCTGGGTGCTGACGGTGAGTTGGCGGACAAGCTGACAGTTATCAACGCCAACATTCAGGTGATAGGTGCCAAGCTTGGTGATGTGTCGCTTAAGGACAGCGCCGCTAACTTGGATGTCGTCGATATCTCGATTTTGTCTCTTGCCAATAGCCAGCTACAGCTAGGTGTGGAGCAAATTGGTCTTTTAAGCGCGACTGGTAATAGTGCGATCGCCCAGACCAAATCGACCGTCATTAGTGATTTGAAACTTGTGGGCGGTAGCTGGGATCAGGCGGGGTTTGCTCTGAATGCAACCGGCTACCAGTTCGCAGGCAGCACGCTGCTTATGAATGGCGTTTTCAATGGTGCGGGCGACGACGAATTATTGGTAGATGGCTTTACGTTAGCTCTTTATAAAAATAGAGCGTGGGAGAAGGTTCGCGTTGTCAATGGTGGTGTCATTACGACTAGCTTGGCATCAGATAGCCAGACTCAAAGCATAGTCATTACTGCCAACGAGATTGAAGTTGATGCAACGTCACGCATCGACGTAAGTGGTAAAGGTAGGTTGGGTACTGCTGTTATCGGTAACTACACAGGTGGAAGTTATGGTGGCGCTGGCGGTATTTATAACGGAACAACTAATTCACCCTATGGTGATTTTCGTGAGCCGAAGGATTTTGGTTCGGGGGGGCGGCAGTCAGGAAGCTTATTGACACGTGGTGGCGGCGCGCTAGAGCTCAAAGCGGGCGTGCTGAAGCTCGACGGTCAGATTCGCGCTAATGGGCAGCATTTGGGCAGCTACGGTTCGGGTAGCGGGGGCTCGATTCTTCTGCGTGTAGATGCCCTGGAACTTGGCAGTTCTGCGCAGATTCAAGCTAACGGCGGTGGCGTTAGTGACTGCGGTACTTGCACTTATGGCGGCGGCGGCGGTGGCCGTATTGCTGTCCATTACAAGCAAGTTGACCGAGCGACTTTGGTCAAGAGCCTGCAAGCACGTGGGGGCCTAAGCTGGCACGTTCAGCAGGGGGCTGCAGGCACTATCTATCTAAAAGATTTGAGCACGGATCAGGCCGAACTGATCATCGATAACACCGGCCTGGACAAGACCAGGGCAGCTACCACAGTGCTGGACCTGGGTGCTGACGGTGAGTTGGCGGACAAGCTGACAGTTATCAACGCCAACATTCAGGTGATAGGTGCCAAGCTTGGTGATGTGTCGCTTAAGGACAGCGCCGCTAACTTGGATGTCGTCGATATCTCGATTTTGTCTCTTGCCAATAGCCAGCTACAGCTAGGTGTGGAGCAAATTGGTCTTTTAAGCGCGACTGGTAATAGTGCGATCGCCCAGACCAAATCGACCGTCATTAGTGATTTGAAACTTGTGGGCGGTAGCTGGGATCAGGCGGGGTTTGCTCTGAATGCAACCGGCTACCAGTTCGCAGGCAGCACCTTACTACTTAGCGGTCCATTCAATCAGGCTGTCAATGATTTGACTGTTGATGGTTTCACTGCCGAACTAGCCCAAAGTCGAAAGTGGGGGCACCTCCGACTGATCAATGGCGGAGTTATTACCACGCCTTCGGCGTCAGGCAGTTTTACTCAGGGCATCACGATCACTGCGGATGAAATTGAAGTGGATGCCACATCACGCATTGACGTGAGCGGGAAAGGGCATTTGCCGTCGGCTGAGGTAGGCAATTATTGCGGTGGCAGCCATGGTGGCTTGGGCGGCGCCTATGGCAGTTGCGCTACCAATGCGGTGTATGGTGATTATCTTGCGCCCACTGCGTTTGGCATGGGCGGCCGCTATTCAGGTTCCAGTTATGCTAATCGTGGTGGCGGTGCGCTCAAGCTTGTCACCCGCTCATTTAAGTTAGACGGCCAGCTTCTGGCTAATGGTGCGACTAATTCTATAAACAGTACCGTAGGTGGGGGCGCTGGCGGTTCGTTGTGGGTGGATACCCAAGTACTTCTGGGAAGTGCGACCACGCGCATTCAAGCCAGCGGCGGCAACGGCCTTCATTCCGGAGGCCCGGGTGGTGGTGGCCGTATCGCCATCTATTACGCCGGTTTGCAAGGCTTTGACGTTATAAGCCAGATCAGTGTGGCTGCTGGCTCTAAAACTGGCAGCGCCACGGCGGGGCAGCAGGGTTCCCTGCATCTGGAAAACCGTGTGGTTTCGACTGCTGTTGCTGGCACTAACCTACTTGCCTGGAGCAACCAGGCATTGCGCTCGTTTAACGTCGATTTCATCAATGCGGTGGATGCCGCTTCGGTAACTGCTGAAACCGTGCGCTTGATAGGGCCGCAGGGGCCGGTGGCGCTAGGGAAGATTAGCGCGATCAATACTGTGCGTTACCAGGTTGAACTGGCCGATACATTAGCCGACGGGAACTATGAGTTACGTGTTGGCCCAGGCGTGCGTTCATCTCAAGGTCGAGGTATGGATCAAAACGGCAATGGCATCGAAGACGAAGCGGATGATGTCTTTGTGCATAGCTTTGTCGTTGATCGCATCCCGCCCGTTGCGCCGGTTGTCAGCAGCCCGAATGTAGCTCCAGCAATTACCGCATTGACTGTGCGCCAGGTAACCATCACTGGTGAGCGTGAGGCTCAAACTGCGATTTTGGTCAATGGCGTTCAGCAGGTTGCCCACGGCAGTGGTGCCTGGACGATCAATAATTATTCGCTTGCTGAAGGTAGCAGCGAGTTGCAGGTTCAGAGCCGCGATGCCGCGGGTAATTTATCCCCTGCGGCTCTGCTTAAGTTCAGTGTGGATAGTATCCACCCAAGCTTTCAGCAGTATTCGCATGGCGGCTCAATCAAGGAAGTGCCTACGTCCGTGTGGGTACGATTCCGTGAGACGGGCAGTGGACTGGATTTCGCTAACAGTAGCCTGATTCTTAAACGGGGCAGCGATGCGATATCTGGTCAGTTGAGTTTGGAGGGCGATGTTTTACGCCTCACGCCTGGTAGCGCGCTGCTGGAGGGGAATTATTACGTTTCGGCTGTCTTAAAAGATAAGGCAGGCAATCAGAGCACAGCTACATACAGTTTCACTCTGGATTACACAGCGCCATTGGCGCCTGCTGTGAATACTTATCCTGCGCTGACCACCAATAAACAGGTGGTTATCTCGGGCTCCAAGGAAAGTGGGAGTCACCTTAGAGTATTCAATTCCGCCAACAGCGTAGTGAACAGTAGCTGTTGTGGAAACATTACGTGGCAGCTCACCTTGTCGCTTGAGCCTGGTGATAACGCATTCACGGTCACGCAAACCGATGCGGCTGGGAACGTCAGCCCCGCAACTGCTTTGAAGGTACGGTTCGACAATGAAGCACCGGGCCCGGTGACATTCACTGTGGATCCGAAAGGCAGTGGTACCGAATTGAAATTGGCATGGCCGGGTTATGACGAAGTGGCCAATGGTAACGATATTCAGCATTACCGTATCTATTCATCAGCGCACCGATTTGAACAGGTCAATCAGGCCCGGTTGTTGATGAGTGTGCCTAGCGGTAACAAACAAGCGTTGCTTAAAGATCTGAAACGAGGTGAAGAGCAATACTTTGCCGTGGTTGCGGTTGACCTGCAGGGGCTGATGTTGAATGTAGTGGGTAGCTTGTCGGCGACCCCTGAAGATATCCAGCCGCCCGCAGAGTCGCCGGTTTTCAGCGTTAGTTCCAAGGCCACTCAACTGGATCTCAGTTGGCAAGCTAGCCCTGATCTTGACGGTGATCTGGCGGGTTATGTGCTTTACGTTGGGGAGGGTGGTTCTCGGCGTATTGAGCTGCCGCTGTCTTCGTTGGCGGATGGCTTGCGATACAGCCTCACCGGGCTTGAACCCGCGAGCTCGAATCCACTACGTTTAGTTGCGGTGGATGCGGCAGGCAATGAAAGCGCCGGGCGTCTCAACCTCGGTGTGACCTGGCTGAATAATCCGCAAGGCGTTGAGCTTAAACCACTGTCCAATCGCTTTGATGCAAGCTGGGCTAACGTTGAGCCTGCAGGCTGGGTCAGTGGATATCGTTTATACGTCGCAGATCAGCCATTCACTTCAGTGCAGGGCAAGGCTGCTAAGGCTGTTTTGAAAAGTGGGCAGTTGTCCGCCTCTATTTCGGGGCTGCTGAACAACAAAACCTATCATGTTGCCGTCACTGCGGTGAATGCTTCGGGTGGTGAGAACCCTCAGGTTCAGTCATTCAGCGTAACGCCTACCGCTGATTCTGCGGGCCCTGAGCTGCTTGTGCTTAGTTGGCACAATTCCCAGGGTTCACAAGACATGCTTAACGGGGGGGAGTTGCTTCAGCTCGGTGAGTGGCGCATTCAAGCCAAGGACGAGTCGGGTATCGGTCGAATCGATCTGAGTTTGGATGGAAAACCGATCGGGCAAGCGATCCAGGCCGGTGCTTTCTATCGCTACGCCTGGGACCTGAGTCAGGTGGCTGATGGTGATTACCAACTTGAGATTTCATTGAGTGATACGCTGGACAACGTTTCACAAGTCCGAGTCCCAGTAACGGTAGCGCTGGCCGCCCCGCTGTCGCCAGTTCTGAGCCTACAAAGTAACGCTGCTAAGACCAATACACCGCAACAGACGCTGGTGATCCAAGGTCAGCCCAACACATTGGCCCGTGTCAGCTTTAATGGCGATGAGCTGCCAGAGCTAGCCGCTCTCAATAGTTCGGGGCAGGCGCAGCTACCACTGACACTTATAGAAGGGGAGAATCAATTCACTGCAAGCCTACGATATGGCAGCCGTGAGCAGTTTGGTGCACCTAGCGCACCTCTGAGTGTCAGCTTGGACAGCGCGCTGCCGAATGCTCCAGGAAACCTTCAGGCTGTCGCCAAGGCTCAAGGGGTTGTGCAATTGAGCTGGGGTGCGGTCGGTAATGTTGCAGGGTACAACTTGTACGCTGCTAACCAGCCGTTCGGAGCAGCAACCGAGTCTGGCGTGACCAAAGTCGGCAATGCCCTTATCAATGCATTGAGCTATCAGCACCAGCCTGCGGCAGATGGCACTTATTTCTATCGCGTGAGCAGCCAGAATGCCTTGGGGGCCGAAAGCCCGCTTTCCGCGCAGCAGTCCGTACGTGTCGATCGCACGCCTCCTCGTGTAGAGGAGGCGGTGTATCGCTCGCAAGGCCAAGTGTCAGTCGATGGGCGCTACGGTCCCGGTCGAGTGGATGTTCGTTTGCGCATGAGCGAGCCGCTGCGCAACGCTCCGTTCTTCAGCATGGACGTTGCTCAAGGCGTTTCGATTCCTGTGCGCCTGAGCCAGGCGGCGAATGATCCATTGTCCTACCAGGGGAGTTTTGACCTCGGCAATGCTGTGCCGTCAGGGTTGCTGTACGCCCGAGTGTCTGCTCATGACAGTGCGGGGAATGAGGGTAATGAGATTGCCGAGGGTAAGACCCTGCGGGTGGATACTCAGGGGCCTGATTTGCAGCAGCTGTCATTGTTGCCAGAAAGCCCTGTGGAGAACTTGGTTGCCAGCAATAGGGGGCGTGAGCTTCAGGTTGTGCTGCGTCTGAGTGAGGACTCTGTGACGGTACCGCAACTGACGCCTCTACTCGATGGTCAGGCAATGGCCGGACAGGCTGGTCCGCTGGAGTTGGTCTTGGATACGCAGTCGCAACCTGGCGCTCCAGTTTACAGCGGGCGCTTCCGCTTGCCGGCAAGTGCGGGCGAGGACGCTGTTCAACTGCTTGGCTTCGCCTATCAGGCTACTGACGACATGGGGAATGTCAGTCAGCGCATACAGGGGCGTCGCGAGTTTCAGGTATATCAAGGGAGTTTGCCGCCTCTGGATATTCCGCAAGGCCTAAGCGGTAAGTCGCTTGCGGGTGGGCGCGTTGCTTTGGAGTGGAAAGCAGTCAGAGACGCAAGTGTCTATCAACTGTATCGCCGTGCTGAGGCGGAGGCCGAGTTCATATCGGTGGGCCGTGCCAGAGGCTTGTCCTTCGAAGACGATCTCCCAGCAGCGGGACTGGCTGACGGGATCTACTACTATCGCGTTGTCAGTGTTCGCGAGCATGACGGCAAAGAAGCTCTGAGCCTGCCTAGTGAAGCAGTCAAAGTACAAGTGCTCAGCCAAGCACCGGGTGCTCCCCAAGATCTCAGTGTTGAACTCAACGGTGCTGGTATCGTGCTTCGTTGGCTAGCACCTGAGTCAGGGCAGGCGGCAACGTATAACCTTTATCGCACCAATACGGGACAAGATCAGCCTGTCGACATCAGCGAGCTGACGCCGCTGCAGAGCAAGATTCTTGAGCGTATCGCTCTCGATAGCCGGCCTTCAGATACCGACCATTCCTATACCGTGACGGCCGTGGATGCGGCTGGCAATGAATCGGCTGCTGCGAAAAGCGTCTATCTCAATGCGGGACTTCTTCCGGTGCGGGACCTGTCCATTCGACTGGGCGAAGGGCAAGCTCCGTTGCTGCAATGGGATCATGGTGGTAAGGACGTAGCCGGATACAACCTCTATGCAGGCGCTGTTGAAAGTTCGAAGAAGCTCAATAGTGAACTGATCACGGCCAAGACTTATAGCGATCAAAGTACTGCTCTGCCGTTCATGGCCGAGCGCCTATACAGCGTCACTGCGGTGGATGCTCAAGGCGTTGAAAGCTTGCCGCATACATTGCTGTTACCTGCCCTGAAGGCCGAGCTGCGTGCTGAGCAGGTGTTCGAGCGGGGTGTGTTCAACCAGCTTCACTTCCGCGTGACCAACAGTGGTTCCCAAGAGCTCCAGCGACTGCGTTTGCGAGTCACGCTCAGTCATGGTGGGCAAGCCCGGCAGCATCTGTCCGACTATTTCGCTGTCGGTGCCGGTGCTGTGAGCGAAGTACCGATCGTTGTGGCGGGCTATCAGAACCTGCCGGGTGTGGTGCCTCTGAGTGTTGAGGTGCTATATGCACCACAAGCTGGTGAAGAGGTGAGTATCGAACGCAGCGATTCAATTACTGCCGGAGAGAACACCCTTCTGGTTCAAGTGCTTGCGGACGAGTTCACCCGCGGTGGCACGGGTAGTGTGCGACTGCGTTTGGAGAACTCCAGCCCTGTCGCGACGGAATTGGTCACCGCGCTTGGTAGCGGCAGCCAGCCTTCCAGTGAAATGCGCCTGGTGCTTGAAGACTTGCAGGGCAACGTTCTGGCCAGCGAGCCGATCAAAGCATCTGTGGGTAATGGCCTTATTACCGTGCGCGATGGTCGTACCGTCGCTCGTGTAGGCGCGCGTGATGTGCTGGAAACAGGCCCCTTCAGCCTCACGGTTCCCGCAGCGGCACCAGATAAGGTGCGTGTTCGTCTCGAAGTCGACCTCTTGCATTACCAGACGGCCTTACCGGGGGAGTTGACCATTGGGGGGCTGCGTAGCAGTCGAGAGTTGACCTTGGTGGAGACTCCTTACTACGGCGAAATCACCAACATTAGCCCGCAACAGGTGCAGTCCGGAGATACCGTGACCTTGCGCGGTCGTGCCTTGAAGCGTAGCGACAGTCAGCCACTAGCTAATGTGGAACTGAAACTTGTTTTCGGCGTGCGTGGTTTCGAGCAGGTAGTAACGGTAAATACAGACGCTGAAGGCGAGTTCGAGTACCAGCACAAGACAAATGACAGTGATTCAGGCAGCTATCAGGTGTCGCTGATCCACCCAAATATCCAAGGCCGGCCGCAGCAAGGGCAGTTCCTGGTACAGGGCGCGGCGTTCTCTCCAGCGTCGGTCAATACCAGCTTCCCGCGCAATTATGAGCAAACCGTGACCATCGTTGTGGAGGCAGGTCATGACACCCCGCTGAAGAATGTCCGATTGGAGTATGTGCAACCTAGTGGTGTCTCCGGATTACCTGCTGGGCTCAAGGTACAGCAAGGTGCAGCGCTGAATCTTGCGAGCAAGCAACGTGGCAACCTGACGCTACGTATCAGTGGTGACAACAATGCCGCAGCTTCTGGTCTGCTAGATTACCGCATCGTGGCAGATGGTCTAACACGGCCAATTGGGCAAACCCGCATTCAATACAGCCTGGTGCAAGCACAGGCGATCGCGAGGGTCACGCCAGCACAGATTCGCACAGGCATGTCGCGCGAGAGCGAGCAGGTGGAGCAGCTCACCCTCAGCAACACCGGTCTGGATGTACTGCGTAACGTGCGTCTCACGTTGCTGGACGAGCAGGGTGGCGCGGCGCCTGGTTGGGTTAGCCTGCGCACCGCCGAACGTATGGGCGATTTACCAGCAGGTGCTAACAACCTGATCGGTGTGGCTTTCAAACCGGCCGTTACGGTGCCCGAGGGCGACCATTACTTCACCTTGCGAATCGATAGCGACAATGCGCCGAGTGTGACGGTGCCGATGAGTGTCGCCGTGACCCAGAGTGGTAAAGGTGGCGTGATCTTCCAGGTTGAAGACATCTATACCGGAACCTTGGATGCACAGGGTCAGCGGATTCTTGGCCTGAAGGGAGCGAAGATCAAGCTACAGAACCGCAATGTGCTCAGCGAGGAATTCACCGCCAGCACTGACGGCCGCGGCCAGGTGCTCTTGGAAGATATTCCTGCGGGTGAATATGCCTACCGTATCTCGGCCTGGGATCACGACGACATTTCCGGACAGCTTTGGATCAAGCCCGGTGTTGTGACTGATCAGCGCGTGTTCTTGATGAGCAAGCTGGTGACCGTGGAATGGTCGGTGAAGGAAATCCCGCTGCAGGATCGGTACGAAATCATCCTCAATGCGACCTTCAAAACCAATGTGCCTACTGCGCTGGTAATGATCGAGCCGCTGTCGATCAACCTACCGGTAATGCGTAAAGGTGATGTGTTCCAGGGAGAGTTGACGCTGACCAACTATGGCCTGATCCGCGCGGATGAAGTCAGCGCCAGTCTGCCGAGTGGCGATGCGCGTACCAGGATCGAATACCTGCGCACGGTCCCCAACACCCTTGAGGCCGGCGATGTGGTTGTTATCCCTTACCGCATAGTCGCGCTGCAGAGCTTCGACCCGGATGATGAACTCAATGGAGCCGCTGGCTGCTGGAGTTTCAATTACCAGGGTGTTGTGAACTACAAGAGCATCTGCGCCAACGGCGAGATAATACCGGGCCGCGCTAATGTGGCTTGGAGCTCCAACGGCAGCACTGGCAACTGCGGTGCTACCGGCGGCGGTATCGGCGGTGGTGGTGCTGGTGGTTGGGGCGGTTGGGGCGGCGGTTGGGGAGGCGGCTTCATCCCGCGGCCCACCCCGGTCAGCAATGCCAAACAATGCCCACCGCCACCGGATTGCGACAACGGCAATTGTGGTGGGGCCAATGGCGGTAGCAATTAAACCGTAAAGGCGCTGATTTCAGTGGCTCTGCGCTGCGTCCTGCAGGTAGTGCCACTGACAAGGCATATCGAATTTTCACCACTGATTTGCCTCGTTCATGACACTGGTCACGGAGCGTTCGACAGCGATGACAGCCAAGGAGATGGGTTTGAAGCGCAAGATTCTCGGCCAGGTTGGCCTATGGCTAGGAATAAGTGTTTGGACGCTTTTAGGTGCTTTTGCCCATGCCACCCCTGGCGTGGATCACCAATTCCGTGGCCCGCACTACAACACCGAAGTGCTGCAGCTAGATGTGCTGGATTTGCAGGTGCAGGCCCTGGGTGGCCCGATCCGCATGCTGCGCACCT
>Ga0209370_1001451_pt1 | contig 21073 bp, 9 predicted proteins | sample AgamicAtPrz_FD_187164 | JGI IMG/M metagenome (GOLD analysis project Ga0209370, IMG submission 187164) | Agave microbial communities from Guanajuato, Mexico - At.P.rz (SPAdes) (version 2) | ecosystem: Host-associated > Plants > Phyllosphere > Phylloplane/Leaf | place: Guanajuato, Mexico... | reverse complement strand
CTACGCGACGAATTACAACGCGATCATGTAATGGACGAATGTTGCTCATAATTAACTCCATCAGACTAAGTCTTTTTGATTAATCGTTATTGCTTTAATCCAGAGCAATAACAAAATATTTAGATGACACTTTTGTGGGGATGAAAAAAAAGGCTTCAAGGGGAAAATGAAAAAAAACTTATCTTTTTTGGTCATTTTTTAATAGGTTGTGAAGAGTTTTTATTAAATTTAAAGCACAAAATAAAAGAGGCCATTTTCACAGCCTCTTTTATAAAGATAAATTTTATTGTTAAACAAATAGTTGCTGATTATTTAACAATTCATCTAATGTTGTATTGACCTGATTTAAGGTTATCAATGATGCGCTACTGAACATTGTACCTTCCCCATCTCGGTCAAGACTAATAGTCGTGTTTCCAGCATCTTGCTCAACAGTAATAAATTTCGCTAATGTACTCACATCTTTAGAATAGTCAATCAATAGTTCACTTAAATCGATTTTGTCAGCTTGAGGGTCAGTTCGTACATCACCTAAAGTAAAATCTAACACCGTGTCATGTCCATTCCCGCCTGTCGCATCTTGGCTATTTAGCAATTGGAACAGAATGGTATCAGCACCTTCATTAGTCATATAAGTATCGTTACCTTCACGCCCATTCAAAACGTTATTACCAGAGTTACCTGTTAAAAGATTATCTAAAGCATTGCCTGTTGCATTTAGATGAGCAGAACCAACCAACTCTAAGTCTTCTACATAACGCCCGCTTTCTAGACCTGTCGACCAATCAGAATATCCAACCAGACTATAACTCACAGAGCTAACTATTTTATCGTGTCCACCAAAATCGACATCTCGGTAGCCTGATTCGACAAGCTGGTTCTCCCAATAGCCACTTTCTACCCAAACATCTTCATAGTGGCTAGTATCTACCCAAACATCTTCATAACGGCTAGCATCCACCCAAACATCTTCATAATGACTTGTATCAAAATAGATATCTTCAAAATGACTAGTATCAACCCAGCCTTCTTCTGAACGTATATAGGTCAGTTCGTAGCCTTCTTGCCATTGTTCATTTACAGCATCATAATGTTGTTCTACATATCGACTATAGTCGCTCTCTGCCGTGCCATTATCTATATAAGTTATATTGTCTTGATTTATATATATTTTTTGTATAGTCGAATAACCACTTATGATCCACTGCTTTTCATAATATACATCTGTTATTAATTGTTGTTCATAATATCCATCAACAAGCCATATCTGTTCATAATGGCCTTCATTAACCCATTCTGGATACATATAGCTATTATCAATCCAGACATCTTTATATGTTGCATACGGCTCAACAATATATTCTTGGACAAAATCACTTGTATGATCAACTAAATAAGTATTATCAGTAGCATCACCTTTAAATTGATCAACAGTGATGGTAGGTAAATCACTAATTATTTGGCTAATGGTTTCACTACGGTTTCCAGCACGATCAATAACAGTAAGGTCAAATGATGTTGCAGTCCCATCCACATAAGTAGAGAAAGTTCCATCTGCCATGACCGTCGTACTTGTTACAGAAGGTTCTTGATCAGCAAAATGATATGTAACTTCAACAGTAGCCTTACTTTCTGCATGTCCCGTGAGCTCGCGCCATCCATTCATGGCAAGCTGTGTGGCTATCTTCGGTGGTGTTGTATCATTTATAGCAACAACAGTTGTACCTATACTCACATTTTGATTGGCATCAACTATTTTTACCGTCAATGTTTCGCCATGCCAATATTGTGACCATAATTGCGCCAAGAAAGTACCACTACTTCCAACCGTAGTCTGACCAACTAAATTATTATTAACATCAAAAATATTAACCGTTGAATATGCTTCCGCTTGTCCTGAAAGTATATTTCCATCTGCTAAAACAAGCTGAGTTGCTGCATTTGGCGCGACGATGTCTATGGGTGCCTTAATTTCGGTGTAAGCGCTTTGATAGCCATTTTGCTCCACAACAATGCGTAAAGTTTGCCCATTCGCCTGAGGTGAATATAACTGGATATTAAAATGCCCTGTTTCATCTACAGAACCACCACCAATATAATTACTATACACATCAAAAATACGCACCTCACTATTTAGTGAAGCAGTTCCCTCAATAAATAAACCATTTTCAGATACAACGACCTGATCTGCTGTTAGTGGTGCATTAGTGTCTGGATTAAAAGTAATATTAAGTGGGGTACTTATATTTTTGGCTAAATCTGTTGCCGTGACAAATAACTGCTCTCCACGTAATAATGGTGGATAAATACTAGCATTGAAATATCCAGCTTCATCCGATTGAAATTCTGCTCGTAAATCTCCATCCACATCCATTACTTTAATGATTACTTTCGGATCAGCTTGTCCCGTAATACCATAACCATCATTACTAATCACCACCTCATTAATTACTGGAGCAATATTGTCTAAAGGCGCAATAATTTCAGAGATTAGGCTATATTGATTCGTATTCTGGTCATAAACTCGAACTTGTAATGTCTGTCCCTGTAGATAGTAATCAATTAACTGAATAGCAAAACTACCATCTTCATTCACGGCATTATTCCACCCTCCATTAATGATCTGACCATCAATAGATGTAACAACAATCGACATTCCTGCTGTTGCCTTTCCTGTCAGAATATGACCATCTACATCCAGTTTTAGCTCTGTTGCAGTAATTGGTGAATTCGAAAATACAGGTACTAACTGATGAGCAACTTCGCTTCGGTTACCAGCAATATCTTTAACAACAATACTCAAATTTTGTGTCTGGTATTGACTCAGATTAATCCATTGATTAAATGTGCCATCGTACCAAACATAAGTTGTTGTGATAACTGCACCATATTGATCAATAATTTCAATCGTTGCATTTGGCTCAGCCTCACCAAAAAGCAATCCGTCGGAGGTTAATGTAATATTTGAAGCAGCTGGCGGTGCGACATCATCAATCAAAGCATTCTGCTTGACCTCTGTACTGCGGTTACCTGCTCGATCTATCACAACAAAAGTAAGCTCTTCTCCATGTAAATAGACTTGATTAAAAGAACCTGACACGTTACCAGCGCCATCTACATAACCAGAACCTACAACCTCACCAACAGCATTTTTAACTTCGATTCGACTATCTGCTTCCGCTTGCGCTATAAAGTTTTGACCATTTTCATTTAAGACGATGTTTTCAATCGGATTTGGTGCAATATCATCAGTTAAAGCATTTTGCTTAAATTCAAGACTTTGATTACCTGCTTTATCTATAACAGTAAAAGTGAGTTCCTCACCTTTTAAATAAACCTGATTGAAATAGCCTGTCACATTACCAGTGCTATCGACATAACCATAACCGACAAACTCACCCGCAGCATTTTTGACACTAATAAAACTATTTGCTTCTGCTTGTGCCGTAAAATTTTGCCCATTTTCATTAAAGATAATATTTTCAATCGGATTTGGTGCAATGGTATCCATCAAAGCATTTAACTTCACTTCATCACTACGGTTACCTACGCGGTCTATGACAACGAAAGTGAGTTCTTCTCCATGTAAATAGACTTGATATAAGTAACCTGAAACATTACCCATACTATCGGTTGAACCAAACCCTATGACTTCACCAGCAGCATTTTTGACTTCAATCTGACTATTTGCTTCCGCTTGTGCTGTAAAGTTTTGACCGTTCGCATCAAGTACAATATTTTTAATCGGATTTGGCGCAATATCATCAAATGGAGCCTTAACTGAAACAGCTTCACTCACATTTCCAGCTCGGTCTTTAACAGTGACTGTAAACTCTTCACCATGTAAATTATAAGTACCGAAAGAAATAGTGAATGTACCATCAGCGTTTACACTCTGATTCCATGTATTCATCTGCTGACCATTTTGATCAAAAATCTGAATGAAAGTATTTGGCTCAGCTACACCAGAAAGGGATGAACCATCTTCACTAAACGTGAGATTACTTGCAGCCACAGGAGCAACATCATCAATCGGTGCTTTTACAGTAACCCCACCACTCAAATTACCAGCCCGATCTACTACAACTACTTTAAACTCTTCACCATGCAAATAATTAGTATCTTTAGTATCTAAAGAGATGCTAAATGTTCCATCCCAATTAACATTATTATTCCAAAGATTTAATAATTGGCCATTCTGATTAAATATTTGAATCGTAGCATTGGGTTCAGCCACACCAGTTAGATATGAACCATCTTCGCTAAATACTAAATTAGTTGCATTTTCCGGTGCAGTATTATCAAGAAAGGCTGTTTGTTTTACTTCAACGCTCCGATTACCAGCTTGATCAATCACAACAAAAGTGAGTTCCTCACCTTTTAAATAAACTTGATTCAAGTAACCTAAGACATTACCAGCACTATCTACATAACCAGCACCTACAACCTCACCCACAGCATTTTTAACTTCAACTTGAGTATTTGCTTCTGCTTGCGCTGTAAAGTTTTGACCGTTTTCATTGAAGATGATGTTTTCAATCGGATTTGGTGCAATGTCATCAGTTAAAGCGTTTTGCTTGATCTCTGCACTACGGTTACCCGCTCGGTCAACGACAACAAAAGTGAGTTCTTCTCCATGTAAAAAGACTTGATATAAGTAACCTGAAACATTCCCCATGCTATCGGTTGAACCAGACCCTATCACTTCACCAGCAGCATTTTTGACTTCAACTTGAGTATTTGCTTCTGCTTGTGCCGTAAAGTTTTGACCGTTTGAGTCGAGTACAATATTTTCAATTGGATTTGGTGCAATATCATCAGTTAAAGCTTTTTGCTTGATCTCTGCACTACGGTTACCCGCTCGGTCAACGACAACAAAAGTGAGTTCTTCTCCATGTAAATAGACCTGATATAAATAACCTGACACATTACCAGCGCCATCTACGTAACCTGAACCGATGACCTCACCCGCAGCATTTTTAACTTCAACTTGAGTATTTGCTTCTGCTTGCGCCGTGAAGTTTTGACCGTTTGAGTCGAGTACAATATTTTCAATCGGATTTGGTGCAATGTCATCAATCAAGGCATTCTGCTTAACTTCTGTACTACGGTTACCCGCTCGGTCAACGACAACAAACGTGAGCTCTTCACCATGTAAATGTACTTGATAAAAAGATCCTGAAACATTGCCTGTACTATCTGCTGATCCATATCCGATGACATCACCATTGGCATTTTTAATTTCAATTTGGCTATTTGCTTCTGCCTGAGCTGTAAAGTTCTGCCCATTGATATCTAATACAATATTTTCAATCGGATTAGGTACGACATCGTCATTCAAAACACTCTGCTTGATCTCCGCACTGCGGTTACCCGCTCGATCTACTACAATAAAAGTAAGTTCCTCACCGTGTAAGTAAACTTGCGGGAAATAACCAAATACATTACCTAAGCTATCGGTATAACTAGTAGTAATCTTATTTCCATCCTGATCGAATACATCAATAGAGCTTCCAGCTTCTGCCTGAGCTGTAAAGCTTTGACCATCTTCGTTGAAGATAATATTTTCAATCGCATGGGGTGCAATGGTATCAATTAAAGCATTTTGCTTAAATTCAACACTGCGGTTACCTACTCGATCTATAACAACAAAAGTAAGTTCCTCACCATGTAAATAGATTTGACTGAAAAAGCCTGAGGCATTACCAGCACTATCTGTAGAGCCCCAACCCGTCTGATTACCTAATGAATCAAAAACTTCAATCTGACTATTTGCTTCTGCTTGTGCTGTAAAGCTTTGACCGTTGGCATCAAGTAAAATATTTTTAATTGGATCCGGTGCAATATCATCAAGTGGAGCATTTATTGAAACAGCTTCACTCACATTTCCGGCTTGGTCCTTAACGGTGACCGTGAATGCTTCTCCATGTAAATTATTACTACCTAAGAAAATAGTAAATGTCCCGTCCGAGTTTATGGTGTTATTCCATATATTCACGAGCTGACCATTATGATCAAAAACCTGAATCGTAGTGTTCAGTTCTGCTATACCTGTAAGATATGAACCATCTTCTGAGAAAACTAAATTAGTAGCTGGTGTAGGAGCAACCGTATCGGCGGTAATTACAGTATCGGCACTTACTTGGCCGCGCGCATCTGTGATTGATAAGAACAATTGCTCACCATCAACAAGAGGGCGGTTAAGCTGGAGTTTAAAGTAACTTGACCCATTCCAACCGTTATCTTCACCGACTTTAATTTCGGCTACGATTTCCCCTTTGGCATCTTTAACAATGAGAGTACTATTATTTTCAGCTTGCCCACTGATCACTCCGTCCGAAGTAAAGCTATCTACATATGGGGCAAAAGCATAGTTAGGTGCCTGTATCTGAGCAGCTAAACTTACGTTTCCATTTACATCTGTAGCTGTGACATAAACCGTCTCAGCATTAGTTAAAAACATACCTAGTTCTATCGAGAAACTTCCACTTTCATCGGTCCAGTTATTCCAGAACCATTTATTAAGAATGTTTCCTTGTCCATCTTTAACTAAAATTTCAGAGAAAGGTTCTGCATGACCATAAACTAGATCACCAGCCTCATTGAAATTTAAATCTGTTGGAATAGGTGGAGGAGTCAGATCTACAACAATATTCTGCTCAGGGCTAGTCAAACCTTTATTATCAATAATTTGAACGGAAATTTGCTCTCCATCAATTAAAGGCCGGTTTACACTCAAGCTAAAATGACTAAATTCATTCCAACTATTATCATCACCTAATGTAACCTTTCCTAATTCATTTCCTTCAGCATCACGCACGATTACCGTACTATTATCTTCAGCAACTCCAGAAATTAAGCCTTCTTGTGTAATACGTTCGACATGTGGAATATAAGCAAAGTTTGGAACTTCAATTAGGGTTTCACTAACATTCTGATTTTTATCCACTACCTGTACGGTAACTGATTCGCCTTCTTTTAAAAATTGGAAAACAACTAAACTTGCAAAGCCTTGTTCATCGGTAAAACCTGTAGCAATTAAATTACCTTCTCCAGAAAATACACGAATAAAGCTGTTCGGCTCATTAACATGTACTGATAAAGTTTCACCACTAACATCAAACTGTGGAGTTTCTATAAATACCGCGGGCGTATAGTCTGCGGTAATATATTGTGGATGACCTGAAACATTATCTTTATCTGTAGAGATAATAATTTGAGTCCCTTCCTCCAAAGGTTGATCGAGGGACAAAGTAAATGGTCTTACCTCACCTAATGTCATTACATTAAAAGGCGTAATACCAGCGCCCTCAAATGCAATGGAGTTAAACTCTTGTAGAATATTTCCATTCTGATCTTTTACAATAAAATGACTACCTTCAGTCGCATAACCAGTGATCACACCTTCTGGACTAATTCTTGTAATACTAATAGCTGGAACTTCAGTAACTAGTCCAATTGATGAATTTTCACTACTGTATCCACTATAAGTAGCAACTGCATAAACCTCTTGATTTGAGTTAATTGAAAGATCTTGTAAAGTAAATTTACCTTCTTCATTCGTTATTGTACTTGCAAGCAATTCACCATTTTTATTATAGATATCAACCTTACTTCCTTTATATGCACTACCTGAAATGATAGCTCCATCTATATTATTGAAAGTTAATGAATCTAGAGTTGGAGAATTCGGAGTATGATCTACATTATAATTTTGGGTCTGTTTAATAATGGCTGTATTGCCAGCTTGATCAGTAAGACTAATATCAATTGATATATTGGTTTGTGATTCTTCTGACCACAAGAACTCTGCTGGAATTTCAGTAACCCACTCTTGGGTGACCTCATCAAAATGAAAGTTATAAACAACATCGTTTAAAGTCGTATTTACTGAAGTCAGAGAATTATTTAAATCTGTTGGTAGATTACCGACTTCAAGTCTTATAGAAATAACTTGATCTTTTTCAACTAGGCTTATTGTATTGTCTTCGGTAATCGGCTTTACAGTTACTGTAGTTGATTCAACATTTAAGGAATGATCTACAACTACTTTTTGTACAGCGGTTTCTGAGGTATTCCCTGCAACGTCTGTTACTACAGCTTTATATTGATAAACACCGTCGGCTAAATCTTTTTGATCAGCTGTTGTTTCTTGCCAAGTTTTTCCTTCATCTTTTGAAACTTTATAGTGGTCTAATAAAGCAGCTTGCTCTCCGATCACAATCGGTTGAGCTAGCTTCAAAGTAAAATTATTATCTTGCGTAATCTGGTCTGTTGCCAAAACACCTGTATCAGTCAAATCAGCTAAAGTCAGTTCGCCTGCTTTCGGCGCTGTGGTATCTACAACAACTTTTTGTATAGCGCTTTCAGATATATTGCCTGCAAGGTCTGTCACTACAGCTTTATATTGATAAACACCATCAGCTAAATTTTTTTGATCAGCTGTTGTTTCTTGCCAAGTTTTTCCATCATCAGTAGAGACTAAATATGTTACTCGACTACCATTTTCTTGTCCTTCAAGCTTTAAATTGAGGTTCTTATCTTGCGTAATCTGGTCTGTTGCCGAACCACCCGTATCAGTCAAATCAGCTAAAGTCAGTTCACCTGCTTTCGGCGCTGTGGTATCTACAACAACTTTTTGTATAACGCTTTCAGATACATTCCCTGCAATGTCTGTCACTACGGCTTTGTAGAGATAAATACCATCAGCCAAATCTTTTTGAGCAACTGTTGTTTCCTGCCAAGTTTTTCCATCATCAGTAGAAACTAAATACGTTACTCGGCTACCATTTTCCTGCCCTTCAAGCTTTAAATTGAAGTTCTTATCTTGCGTAATCTGGTCTGTTGCCGAAACACCCGTATCAATCAAATCAGCTAAAGTCAGTTCACCTGCTTTTGGCGCCGTAGTATCTACAACAACTTTTTGTATAGCAGTTTCCGAAGCATTTCCCGCTCGGTCCGTTACTACGGCTTTATAAAGATATACACCATCAGTTAAATCTTTTTGAACAACCGTTGTTTCCTGCCAAGTTTTTCCATCATCACTAGAGACTAAATACGCTACTCGGCTACCATTTTCCTGTCCTTCAACTTTTAAATTAAAGTTTTTGTCTTGAGTGATCTGGTCGTTTGTTGAAACTCCAGAATCTAAAAAATTTTTGAGATTCAAAGTACCTGGCTCAGGGGGCGTCGTATCTTTAGAATCTTTTCGAGACAATAAAGCAACTGTTCCTGCCCCTGCTAAAGCACTAACTACCCACGACCAGATAGGTACAGAAGATGAAGAATCTATAAACTTTGGTGTATCTTTTAATTCTAAATAATTAACAGTGGTCTGTCCGCTAACATCTTCTCCCAGATTAGCAGCCCAATAACTCTGCCCTTCATTTAAAAGAATTTGCGGATTTTCGCTAATAAAATAGTTTTCTAAAATAATTTCAGTTCCATCTTTTAGATGAACAATTGCACTGTTTCCTTCTCTTGTTATTGAAGAAATTTTTTCTGGATTTATATCGATTTTTGCGACTTCTTTAGGATTTACTACAATATTTTTTGTCTGGCCTACATTAATATCAACTGTATTATTTTTTGAAGCATTATTTGCCATTAATGATACTTGTACCATTTTTCCACCATGAAATTTTAAATATTATTAAGTTATTCTAAAATATTAAGTCAAATAGATACTCATTTTAATCAAATATTATTAACTATCATAAAACACTAAACCCTTATTGTAGCTACTTTAAATCGCGGCTTTTTATATAGTTAAAAATTTTTTATGTATCCATTAATATTATTTTTAAAATGATAAAACATTTAGAATGTTTTCCTATTCCCCATATATAGAATTTAAAGCTTAGGCATTGTAATGGATAAAATTTTATCAATCTACTCTTAAGTTAAATGTCTTATAGAATTTTTATAAATTAAATTAATTGAAAAATCTTTAAATCGTAATTAAACCAATAATGATTAATTTTTCCTTCATTTGAAATGACATTAAAACTATTTGGAACATGATAATGTAAACGACTAGAAGTCGCTGTTCCTGCATGAATATCATAAATAGGATGATCTATCTTTAACTGATAAATTTGCGTTAAATCATATACAGCAGTTTTATGTAAATGCCCGTGTAACATTCCAAATAGTCCCGTTGTACTCCATTTTTCGAGTGCCATTTTTCCTAATACAGGACAATCTTTAATACCATGCTCATCATCAGGTGGAGTATAAAAAGGTTGATGGAAAACAACTAATTTGATTTTATCCGCTGGCGCTTGCTGTAATCGCTCATATGTAGTTTGAATTTGCTCAATCGAAATATGTCCACGAGTATGATAACGACGGCGAATACTATTCACCCCAACAATATAAAAATGTTCAGTTTCTAAAGTCGGTTCAAGCTGGCCAAAAAAATATTGGTAGCGAGTAAATGGTGAGAAAAAACGGTTCCAGACATGGTACAACGGAATATCATGATTACCAGGCACAACAAGGTAAGGAATATTAAGACTATCTAAAAATTGACGGCAATTATAAAACTGTTGATATCGAGCACGCTGAGTAATATCTCCACTTACAACAATGACTTCAGGGCTATGTTGAATGCAAAAAAGTCGGATTGCATCTAAACATGCTTCAATTTCTGTTCCAAAATGTAGATCAGACAGATGTAACAACATTTGGCACCATAATATTTAAAGCATTTTTTTCTACAGTGAAATTTAAAGGGGGTTTCATCTCTATTATTTCACCATCTAAAGCAACTGTGAGTTTCGATTTTTTTGCACATTCAACCACAACGTGATCTGCACAAAAACTATAAACATCTTGTGCTTCTTCTACTTTGCCTTGAATCCACTGCCACAACATGTTTAATAAACTAAGCCTATCACTTTTGGTAATGACCACTCCAGCGACCCGTCCTTGTGCAGCACAATCGGCAATCCTTAATTTCATATCACACAATTGCAATTGGTTATTACCAAAGAAAATTAAAGGTGTTTTAACTGGATATTTCTTCCCATCAACTGTGACAGATAGTTTCATGGATTTATTTTCTCTTAACAAAACATCCAGAGCTGAGGTATAGGCATGTAAAGGTAAACGTCCTAAGTACTTATTATAAAGCTCACGTTTTTTTATAAATAATGGATACAACCCTAGGCTCGCATTATTCAAATAAACATGATCATTAATTGTCGCAATATGTACAGAACGAGATGTACCTGTAGCGATAACTTCAGCAGCTTCTAACAAATCTAAGGGTATATCTAAAACTTTAGCGACATAATTAAAGGTTCCCAAAGGTAAAATTCCCATAGGAATATGGGTATGTCTAAGCTTTGACGCTACTGCATTTAAAGTTCCATCCCCACCCGCTGCAACGACAACGCCTGAATTTGTATTTTGACTATGCCGATGGATCACTTGACTCATCAAATCATCAAAGGAAACATCTTCTGCCAATTCAAAAACTTGTATTTCGAAACCAAATTCGGTGAATAAAGTCATTAACTGCTCATACATATCTTCATGTTTTGACGCATGAAAACCCGATTTTTGGTTATAAATGATAGAGAGAGGTTTTAAAGTCCGCATTTTTATTATCTTAGAGGGATTCATCACAAATATTGTATATAAAAACGTCTAATAAAAGTCCCTTTATGTAAATTTCGAATGAACATCATCTATATAATCAATAATAATTCTCAAGAAAAAAAATTCAATTCAACCAATTGATTTTTAAAGAAATAAATATTATAAATAACATACATACAACATAAAAATATGACCAATAAGATATTGTAAAAAACTATAAGTTAATGATTTAAATAATAAAAATTTAAAAAATCAAAATATCTATTTCTTAGTCTTTAGTCTTATTTTTTTTATGATTTTGTGCTTTAATACAGCCACTTTTTTATTTGATCTTTCATTGTACCTCTCAATGAATGACTTGTACGTTGTACATATTTTGAATAGGCCTCACCATGACCACAGTGAACGCACCAGAATTCGTTCGTCATCCTAAGCTTATCGCATGGGTTGAAGAAATTGCAAACTTAACCATGGTGTGACGGAAGCGAAGAAGAGTATCAACGTCTAATCGACTTGATGATCGCTAACGGCACCATGCAGAAATTAAACCAAGAAAAACATCCTGGTTCTTATCTTGCAAATTCTGACCCATCTGACGTTGCACGTGTTGAAGACCGTACTTACATCTGCTCTCAAAATAAAGAAGATGCTGGTGCGACAAACAACTGGGAAAACCCGGCTGTTATGCGTGAAAAATTAAATGGTTTATTTGAAGGCTCAATGGAAGGCCGTACAATGTACGTTGTTCCTTTCTCTATGGGTCCTTTAGGTAGCCATATTGCTCATATCGGTATTGAGTTAACTGACTCTCCTTACGTTGCTGTTAGCATGCGTAAAATGGCTCGTATGGGTAAAGCAGTTTATGACGTATTAGGTACAGACGGTGAGTTTGTTCCTTGTGTACATACAGTAGGTGCTCCACTTGCTGAAGGTCAACAAGATGTTGCTTGGCCATGTAACCCTGAAAAATACATCGTTCATTATCCAGAAACTCGTGAAATCTGGTCGTTCGGTTCTGGTTACGGCGGTAACGCATTACTGGGCAAAAAATGTTTAGCTCTTCGTATCGCTTCTGTCATGGGACGCGAACAAGGTTGGTTAGCTGAACACATGCTTATTCTTGGTGTAACTAACCCTCAAGGTGAAAAACACTACATCGCTGCTGCATTCCCGTCTGCATGTGGTAAAACAAACTTTGCAATGTTAATTCCGCCAGCAGGTTATGAAGGTTGGAAAATCGAAACTGTAGGTGACGATATTGCGTGGATCAAACCAGGTGAAGATGGTCGTTTATATGCGATTAACCCTGAAGCTGGTTTCTTCGGTGTAGCTCCTGGTACAAATACCAAGACTAACCCTAACTGTATGGCAACTCTTCACAAAGATGTTATCTATACAAACGTAGCGGTAACTGAAGATGGTCAAGTATGGTGGGAAGGTCTTTCTAAAGAAGTTCCAACAAACTTAACAAACTGGAAAGGTCAACCTCACGTAAATGGTGAAAAAGCAGCGCATCCAAATGCTCGCTTCACTGTTGCAGCTGGTCAATGTCCTTCTATCGATGCTGACTGGGAAAATCCAGCAGGTGTTCCAATTTCTGCATTTATCTTTGGCGGTCGCCGTGCAGATACGGTTCCTTTAGTTTCTGAAGCTTTCGACTGGGTTGACGGTGTATATAAAGCTGCAACTATGGGTTCTGAAACTACTGCTGCTGCTGTTGGTCAACAAGGTATCGTTCGTCGTGACCCATTCGCGATGCTTCCATTTGCTGGCTACAATATGGCTGACTACTTCGATCACTGGTTAAACATTGGTCAAGAAGTAAGTACAAAAGCTGAAGCTGCCGGTAATAAATTACCAAAAATCTTCAACGTAAACTGGTTCCGTCGTGATGCTGAAGGCAACTTCGTATGGCCTGGTTTCGGTCAAAACATGCGTGTTCTTGAGTGGATCATTGACCGTTGTGAAGGTCGTGCAAATGCTGTTGAAACACCAATTGGTCTTGTTCCAACATATGACGACTTGAACTGGCAAGGTACTGAATTCTCTAAAGAAGAGTTTGAACTCATCACAGCTCAAAATAAAGATCAGTGGATTACTGAAATTGAAAGCCACACTGATTTATTTAATAAGCTAGGTGATCGCTTACCTAAAGCATTAAAAGAACGTCAAGCAGCTTTACTTGAAGCTGTAAAAACTGGCTTCTAATTGCTAAATATAAAAAAGGTCGCTATGTGCGGCCTTTTTTATTATGCGGCATCATCTTTTTGACGACGCTCAGATAAATAAGCTTCTAATACTTTTACTTGTTTTTCATCAAATGCTAAACCGAGTTTGGTTCGACGCCACAATATATCCTCAGCAGTACTCGCCCATTCATATTCACATAAATATTTAACTTCACATTCAAATAGATCATGTCCAAAGTTTTGGCCCAATTGCTCTAATGCATTTCGCTCTTGAAGCATATTCCACACTCTTGTGCCATATGCATGCGCCCAACGATTGGCAAGTGACTCAGAAACTCCGCTTATACGGGACTGGATCTGATGCGTTAAATCATCTAATGTTGTCCAGTTTTCAGCCCCTGGTAATGGCTCATTTGCAGTCCACTCCTCTGCCATGTCATTAAAAAAAGGGGATAGATCTTCTAAAGCAGCCTCTGCCAATTTCCGATAAGTCGTGATCTTGCCGCCAAATACAGATAACAAAGGTGCTTTTTCATGTTCACTCTGCAGCGCCAGAGTATAGTCACGGGTAATTGCAGATGGATTATCCGACTCATCATCATATAACGCACGTACACCCGAGTACTGACTTACAATATCAGCTCGAGTTAACTGCTTTTTAAAATGTGAATTGGTCACGGTTAAAAGGTAATCTATTTCTACATCGGTAATATCTACCTTTTGTGGATCACCTGTATATTCCTGATCTGTCGTACCAATCAATGTATATTGTTCTAAATATGGAATTGCAAAAACAATGCGTCGGTCTTCATTTTGCATAATAAAGGCTTTATGACAATCATATAGTTTTGGCACAACAATATGACTTCCTTGGATCAATCGGATTTGATAAGGCGATCTTAAATTTAGGTTTTCACTAATAACTTTCTCGACCCAAGGTCCTGCCGCATTCACTAAAGCTCTTGCACGGATCTGATAAAACTCAGCCCCACTTTGTAATTCCAAATGCCACAGTTCTTGTTCTTTATAAGCCCTAACACATCGTGTTCGTGTCACGACTTTAGCACCCTGCTCTTTGGCCTGTAGTGCATTTAACACTACAAGACGTGCATCATCTACAGTACAGTCAGAATATTCAAAACCACGTGTGATAGCTGGTTTTAAAGGGCTATTTTCTTTGAAATAAATAAGATTCGAACCTAATAATTTTTCTCGTTTTCCCAAGTGATCATAAAAAAACAGTCCTGCACGAATTAACCATGCAGGGCGTAAATGTGGTCGATGAGGCATAATAAAACGCATAGGTTTAATAATATGTGGAGCTTTAGCCAATAGCACTTCACGCTCTGCTAGAGCTTCTCTAACCAATCTAAATTCTTTATGTTCTAAATAGCGCAGACCACCATGGATTAATTTGCTACTAGCAGATGAGGTGTGGCTAGCTAAATCATCTTTTTCACATAAAAACACGGACAGACCACGGCCTGCTGCATCATTAGCAATACCGACGCCATTAATACCGCCACCAATTACGGCAAGATCATATATTTTTGAATAATCATTAGGCTGTACTGTCATTTCTCATTTTCTTTTTATTGTTGATCTTATAAAAATTAAACCATCAAATTGATGAAACAACAATCAAAAAAGTAGAATAATCAATTTTAAATAACCAAGTATTTAATCGTTATTGATTACCCCACTATTGAATTCAACCAGCTAAAGAATAGATCAATCCTCAGCCCAACTTTGACTACGCTTCACTGCCTTGAGCCATCCTTTATAAATCAGCTCGGATTGCTCAGAAGACATTTTCGGTTCAAATACCTTTTCTATGGCAGATTTATTCCTTAACTCGTGAAGGTCTTGCCAGAAACCCGTCGCCAATCCAGCTAGGAAAGCCGCCCCCAAAGCAGTGGTTTCTTTCATTATGGGACGTTCTACTGGTGTCGCTAAAATATCGGCCTGAAATTGCATCAAGAAATTATTTTCGGTTACTCCACCATCAACTCGAAGTGTGCGAAGCTCTTCTTCTGCATCTTGCTGCATAGCATCTAAAACATCCCGAGTTTGAAAAGCAATCGACTCGAGAGTTGCACGAATAATATGTTCAATACTGGCACCACGTGTCAGACCAAAAATTGCTCCACGCGCAGTTGGGTCCCAATACGGTGCACCTAATCCGGTAAAAGCAGGAACGGCATATACACCATTGCTGTCTTTTACACGTGTTGCATAAAGCTCAGAGTCTTTAGCATTCTTAATGACCTTTAACTCGTCGCGTAACCACTGTACGCAAGAACCACCATTAAATACGGCGCCTTCTAAAGCATAATTCACTTCACCACTGGCACCACATGCAATAGTAGTCAGTAACCCATGCTCTGAACGGACAATCTTCTTACCCGTGTTCATTAATAAAAAACAGCCCGTACCGTAGGTATTTTTTGCTTGGCCCGACTCAACACACATTTGACCAAACAGTGCGGCCTGTTGATCACCTGCAATTCCTGCAATTGGAATACCTACTTCTTGCCCACTGATGGTATGTGTATATCCATAAACCTCAGATGAGCTACGAACTTCGGGTAGCATTGCTCTAGGAATATCTAAAGCTTGTAAAAGTTTTTCATCCCATTCAAGCTTTTCTATATCAAAAAGCATGGTTCGTGAAGCATTGGTAAAATCAGTAACATGAACTGCACCATTGGTGAGTTTCCAAATTAACCAAGTGTCCACTGTACCGAACAACAGCTCTCCTCGCTCAGCGCGTTCACGACTTCCTTCAACATGGTCTAAAATCCATTTAATTTTTGTGGCTGAAAAATACGGATCAATCACTAAACCTGTGGTTTTTCGGATGTATTCTTGCCATCCTGCTTTATGCAATTGATTGCATATTTCAGTCGTCTGTCTACTTTGCCAAACAATCGCATTGTAAATAGGCTTGCCTGTTTTTTTATCCCAGACAATTGTGGTTTCCCGCTGATTTGTAATGCCAATTGCTGCAACTTGTTCACTCTTAATACCTGCTTGAGCTAGAGCTTCTACCCAAACAGCACTTTGCGTTGCCCAAATTTCCATAGGATCATGCTCGACCCAACCTGGCTGCGGATAAATCTGAGTAAATTCTCTTTGAGCAATACTTACAACGTTAGCATCATGATCTAAAACGATTGCTCTTGAGCTTGTAGTTCCCTGATCGAAAGCCACAATATATTTTTTCGGGCAACTTGACATCTGAATGTCCCTTCATTATCCACACACATCTAGTTCACAATGCCAAAACATTATGTCTAACTGTATTTATTCAAAATTTTCTTTGGAATATATCATTATTTTTAAGGTATACAGGAATTCTTCGCCTAAACATCACTCATTCTTTATCAGTTTTTTACTACTTGGGAAAAATAATATACGAAATATGAGAATTAGATGATGAAAATATATTGATCGGCTAATTTGAAATCACATAAATATTCAACTTATTCCTTTGCTTAAATAATAAACATTGTTTTACAGACATAAAAAAAATAAAGTGAAATACTCCTCTAGAAAATATGTAGAAACGGAATAAATCTTTTCTTTTAGCATTCAACCCAAGCGAAACATGGAGCGACTCATGGTTGATCAACCTTCTACCGCAACAACTCCACAACCTCATTTAGATACAAAAACACGCCTAAAATCAATTTTGGGTGGTTCTGCGGGTAACCTTGTCGAATGGTACGACTGGTATGTATATGCCGCATTCACGCTCTATTTTGCTCATGCATTTTTCCCAAAAGGTAGCCAAACTGCTCAGCTCCTTCAAGCAGCCGCAATTTTTGCCGTAGGCTTTCTCATGCGCCCGATCGGTGCATGGATTATGGGAATCTATTCAGACCGTAAAGGGCGTAAAGCAGGCCTTACACTATCCGTCACATTAATGTGTGTAGGTTCGCTGCTTATTGCCGTGACACCAAGTTATGAAAGTATTGGTGTATTTGCCCCTCTTCTTTTAGTAGTCGCTCGTTTAATCCAAGGCTTAAGTGTAGGCGGCGAATATGGTGCTAGTGCTACCTATTTAAGTGAAATGGCGGAAAGAAACCGTCGAGGTTTTTTCTCTAGCTTCCAATATGTAACATTGATTGCTGGCCAGCTCACAGCTCTATGTGTTCTATTAATCTTACAAATGGTACTAACCGAAGAACAACTCCATGATTGGGGATGGCGTATTCCATTCTTTATTGGAGCTTTACTTGCCATTGTAGTTTTCCGTATTCGACGCGGCCTATTAGAAACTCAATCTTTTAAAAATGCTCAAGCTGAAACGGGTCAACCACAATCGGGCATGTTTGCTTTATTTAAACATTATCCGAAAGAAGCGTTCACAGTATTGTTTTTAACAGCTGGTGGGACCTTAGCTTTCTATACTTACACAACTTATCTGCAAAAATATTTAGTGAATACTTCTGGATTTACTAAACCTGAAGCTACCCAAATTACAACCTTAGCGCTATTTATTTTTATGTGTCTACAGCCAGTAGCGGGTGCTTTATCTGATCGTATTGGTCGTAAGCCACTCATGATCGCTTTTGGTGTAACTGGGGTTTTATTTACTTATATTCTATTTAATACCCTTGCAACGACAGACAACTATTGGACTGCTTTCTGGTTATGTTTAGCAGGTTTGATCATGGTAACTGGCTATACATCAATTAATGCCGTAGTTAAAGCTGAACTCTTCCCTGCGCACATTCGCGCTTTAGGGGTAGCTTTACCTTATGCAATTGCTAATACATTATTCGGCGGTACAGCAGAGTTCTTTGCTTTAAGTTTTAAAGAAGCTGGACATGAATCTTGGTACTTTATTTATGTCAGTATCATGATCTTCATTTCTCTCATTATTTATATTTTCATGAAAGACACCAAGCATCATTCAAAAATTAAAGAACATTAATAATTTTCTCATAAGGGCTAATATCGTTCGCCGATGTTAGCTCAAACATGCGATTAAGCCCCAACAACCTCTGTATTTTATGAGATACTAGCTATAAGAAAATAAGGACGATACTGATGAATAGAAGTATTTTATGCTTGGCATTAAGTAGTATGTTTGTTTTAACTGCTTGTCAGACCACCCCTCGACAATATAATGGTTCAACTGGATACCAGATTGAAAACAAAACAGAAACTTCAGCGACTTTAGCTTACACTTTAGCTGGTCGTAATAACCAGCAAATCGATGAACGTAAATTACAACGCGCTTGTCAAAATGTGCTAGGCGCTCAGAAAGTTTATAAATTATCAGTTTTGAGTATTAACGAAATTCCTAATCCAGCAAAAGATGAGCATTATGGAATTCAACTCGGTGAAACTCGTGCTTCTTTTGGTTTATCGAATACACCTAGTTTAAATAATGGTGAAGACTATGCAACTCGCCAAGCGCTTGAAGCACGTCCAAGCACACTAAAAGTTGTTCGTTATACTTGTTCATAAAATAAAAAAAGACGCTGTTCTTTTTACAGCGTCTTATAAAAACTCACATTTCTAAATTCTTTAGCTTCATCCAGATCAGGCCATGTAGAAGCACTTCTTTCATCAATCTTTTGATATTTCGGGTGATTAAAGTTTTTAACACGGCTATCAGCCACCCAGACTTCTGGCGCAAACTTTAAAAATTCATCTAAGAAGAACCGATTACATTGGTCATATAAAACATCAGCTGCCAATAAAACATCGACTTGCTCAGCCTTATATAAATCCTCTAAATATTCTAGCTCAACATCATTCAACAAAGCGTTTTCGCGACAAGCATTTAAACTAACCTGATCAATATCACAGCATATTACTCGTTTTGCTCCTGCCATTTTTGCAGCAATTGCGACTACACCGGAACCAGCTCCAAAATCCAAAACGACTTTATCTTTAACATGATGTGGCTCTGCAAGTAACCACTGAGCCATCGCCAAACCTGAAGCCCAACAGAAGATCCAATATGGCGTATCATTCCAAATACGGCGAATAACTTCGTCATCTAAGCGATCGGTTGGAAAAACAGGTGGAATCAACCATAAAGAAATAGGTGTTTCTGGTAACTGTTGTACCATCAATTCACAATTGGGAATAACTTCATTGAGTGCTTGAAGTAAATTTTCAGGGGCTTTGGTCAATTGAAAGGTGCAGCTCATAAATAAGCTCAACAATTTATAATTACTATTTGATACACGTTAACGTCATCCGCAATTGTTCGAGGCAGGGCTACATTAGACTAAAATGTTTCTGCGACCCATCTAGAGCTAACCAGTAGCTGACGAGTTTTGCGGATGACAAATGGTTTTGGTTACTTTTCCCGAAAGAAAAGTAACATACGAGCTCCTAACATTTGCGTTAAACGGTAGGACGCCGTCGTGATTAAATTAAATTAACCTAAAGCTTTTTCAGCAGCTTCTACAGTTTGACGAATCAAAGTAGTAATTGTCATTGGACCAACACCACCCGGTACAGGCGTGTAAGCAGAAGCAATTTCTTCAATACCTTGTAGTTGGATATCACCAACACCACCGCCATCACGTGGATGGAAACCAGCATCGACAACCACTGCACCTTGTTTAATCCAATCTTTTTGGATCAATTCAGCTTTACCAACTGCACCCACAATAATGTCAGCTTGTTTTACCAGCTCAGGTAAATTTTGTGTACGTGAATGGCAAATCGTTACTGTCGCATTTGCTTGCAATAACATCATTGCCATTGGTTTACCTAAAATTGCAGAACGCCCAACCACAACCGCATGTTTACCAGCAATTTCAATATTATTTTCTTTTAAAATGGTCATGATGCCGGCAGGAGTCGCTGAACCATATGCAGCTTCACCCATAGCCATACGGCCAAAGCCAAGACACGTTACGCCATCAACATCTTTAGCTAATGAGATTGCATCGAAACATGCGCGCTCATCAATTTGTGCAGGAACTGGATGTTGTAGAAGAATACCGTGCACATCTGGATTAGCATTAAGTTTTTCAATTTCTGCTAATAATTGTTCTGTTGTCGTTTCTTGTGGTAATTCAATTTTTAAAGAATCCATGCCAACTCGACGGCAAGCATTTCCTTTCATGCGTACATAAGTTGCAGATGCGCCATCATCCCCAACCAAAATAGTCGCCAAAATTGGGGTACGACCTGTTTTAGCTTTTAAAGCTTCAACACGTACTGACAAATTTTCTTCAATTTGCTTTGCTAATGCACGACCGTCTAAAACCAATGCCACAGCACATCTCCAAGGTAGACAT
>Ga0209370_1001449_pt1 | contig 21104 bp, 14 predicted proteins | sample AgamicAtPrz_FD_187164 | JGI IMG/M metagenome (GOLD analysis project Ga0209370, IMG submission 187164) | Agave microbial communities from Guanajuato, Mexico - At.P.rz (SPAdes) (version 2) | ecosystem: Host-associated > Plants > Phyllosphere > Phylloplane/Leaf | place: Guanajuato, Mexico... | reverse complement strand
TCCGCAATACTGTCATCCTGATGACCTCCAATCTCGGCAGCGACCATCTGATGCAACTGCTGGATGAACAGCCGGACGCCACCGAAGGCGACCTGCACGAGCTGCTGCGTCCGATCCTGCGTGACCATTTCCAGCCGGCTCTGCTGGCCCGCTTCCAGACCGTGATTTATCGCCCACTGGCGGAAGCGGCCATGCGTACCATCGTTGAGATGAAGCTGTCACAGGTCAGCAGGCGCCTGAACCGTCACTACGGCCTGACCACGCACATTGATGAGAACCTGTATGACGCGCTGACCGTCGCCTGTCTGCTGCCTGACACCGGGGCGCGCAACGTCGACAGCCTGCTCAATCAGCAGATACTGCCGGTACTGAGCCAGCAACTGTTAAGTCATATGGCGGCGGGGCAGAAGCCGCAGCACTTGGCGTTAGGCTGGAGTGATGAAGAGGGGGTTGGGCTGGAGTTTAAACATGACTGAAGAAACTCAGGATCCGTTCAGAATTAAAGAAGGTGGTGTCAGGCTACTTACGACGGGTGAGATACAGCTGGCACACTCTGTTTTTTTATCCACTATTGATTATTCGAAAGTATGGATCCACAGGGAAAGTTACCTCCCTTTCAATTTACAGGATAAGAATACGGCGATGACGCCGGACGGGGAGATCTATTTTCGTGAGCAATATAGCGATGATTTTTCCCAGGTAACTGACGATCTTCAACATATGTTCATCCATGAAATGAGTCATGTCTGGCAACGAGCACAAGGAATGAACGTTATTGGCAGAGGGCTGGTTAGCTGGATGGTAAGCTATCATTACACCCTCGATGGTCGTCTTTTAAGCGAATATGCTATGGAGCAGCAGGCGCAGATTATTGCGGATAATTTCATTCTGGAGACACATGGTTATAAGCATTGGATTATCTTACGAAGGTCGAATAATGTCACTCTTGATGGTGATATTTCAGAAGAAGTCATTCGGGAATGCTATAAAATGGCATTAAGAGGTTTTCCATGGTGATTAAAGAATATAGAAGATTATTTTTGTGTTCTGTAACTTTAATATGTGCCTTCCTGTTAGCTGGGTGTCCAGGCCAGGGAGATAGATTTCGGTTTGATGAAACGACTCAAGTTAAGTTGATTGATGATAATATTTGTTTTTCCATTGACAATGCGCAAGGTTATCGGCTCGTCATTATAGCGATAAACCCAAGGAATACGCCTCCGAAGAAACAAGAGTTTTTTGATAAGCCCTCACTTTTAATTCAAAATAATGAATTGTGTGTTCCTTCGTCATTTTATCATTTTAAAGATAACACTAAATACATTGTTGAATTTGTACTTCATCCAACGCTTGATAATAAAGGGGCTAGAAGTTTTGTCGTTGGTGTCGGTATTAATGACAATCAAGTGTATAATTTTCCTTTGACGGATCGCGAGTTCGCAAGGCCTTATGGCTCAATTCAAGTTTCCGAATAGTGTCCCAATGTAAAATTGCAAAAATTTTAATCTTTATTACTTTGGCTATGATGGAAATGCTGTTTTTTTCGGATGCTTTTATTTATACGTTTGTTAAGCATTTTATTCACATTAGTGGTGATGGGAAATATACGATAGATAATTTTGAAATGACCGTTTTGCTGAAGAAAATCCTCGCCTGCGCCCTCGGGCTGGAATCGTAATCACCCTTTTTCGTACTCGCTGAGTAACCCGATTAAACCTGCAATGTGCTTGTCGGCAATAGCGTCATGGACAGCAGGTTATTCCATGGAGTCAATATCATGAGTCTGACCGATACGCTGAAGAACACCCTATCTGCTCTTACGGAGGGCGGGTTGAACCGCTACCGTCTCGACATTCCATCCTGTACGGCTTCACTGGATGTTGAGACTTTTACCGGTAAAGAGTTCATGAGCGAGCTTTACCACTACACCATCTTGTTCACCAGCAGCGATCAGAATATTAGTTCGGCACAACTGTTGACCAAACCTGCCACGCTGACCATGGGGACCGGGCCATTGATGGGGCTAACCGGGCAGAAAGTGGTGCATGGCGTGGTGACGCATTTTAAGCGTATCAGTGGTTCACGCGACCAGGCAACATACCAGATTATTATTGAGCCGTTCCTTTCCCTGTTGCGCAAGCAGTTCCGTACCCACCGCTTTTTCGTTAATAAGTCGGTACCGGAAGTTGTCACCGAAGTATTGCAGGAGCATGGCCTGAAAGGCTGGGAGTATGAATTTACCCTCAAAGCTGGCTATCCAAAGCGCGAACAGATCAACCAGTACAAGGAAAGTGACCTCGCGTTCATTGAGCGTCTGCTGGCCGAAGTGGGGATTTTCTACTTCTTCACTCTGCAACCGGACACGCAAACCGAAGTGGTACACTTCGCGGACAAGCAGAGTGCATGGATCTTCGGTAAAACGCTGCCTCTGAACAGCCCGTCAGGGATGAATGACAATAAAGCCGATTCAGTGTGGGGCGTAAACGTCCGGCAAAACGTCGTTGAGCGTTCTGTCACCGCCAGTGATTACAATCACCGTGAAGCCCAGAATGTACTGACCTCTGCACCTGCGGACATGACCCGTGGTGATGGTGACGGTGTGACCTACGGCGAGGTTTATCACTACCTGCCGCGTCATCTTGAACGTGGCGATAAAATCACACCTTCCGCAGAAACCGGCAACTTCTGGGCCCGCCTCGAGCATGAGCGTTTTCTGTCCGGACAAACGACGGTCAGCGGATGCAGTAATGATGCCCTGCTTTCTCCGGCTCAGGTGCTGACCATCAGTGAAGTGGCGATCCCGCCGACTTTACCCTCCGAAACGGACAACGGCATTATCATTACCCGCACGGGTTATACTGCCAGCCGTAAGAATGCCCTGTTAGTGACGTGGGAAGGGATGCCTTATTACGAAAACCGTTGCTGGCGTCCGGCTCCTAAAAAACGCCCGGTGGTCAGCGGCACTCTGATGGCGCGCGTCACCAGCGCCAAAGATAACGATATCTACGCCTGGCAGGATGCCTCGGGCATGTACCGGGTGAAGTTTGATGCCGATCGCGATGACAAACGTCAGGGTATGGAAAGTATGCCGGTTCGTTTTGCCAAACCTTACGGTGGCGACAAGTACGGCTTCCACTTCCCCCTGATACAGGGCACTGAAGTCGCCATTGCGTTCCATGAAGGCGATCCGGATCGTCCGTATATAGCACACGCGATGCACGACTCCCGTCACGTTGACCATGTGACTGAAGCTAACAGCACGCGAAACGTTATCAGAACAGCTGGGCTGAACAAGCTGCGGATGGAGGACAAGCGCGGTGAAGAGCACGTTAAGCTCAGTACTGAGTACGGGGGTAAGACCCAACTTAATTTAGGGCACAATGTAGACGCTTCCAGGAAACTTCGCGGCGAAGGTGCTGAGCTTCGTACTGACAGACACGTTTCCATTCGCGGTGGGGCAGGGGTGTTTATCACAGCAGATAAACAGCCGTTTGCTGGGGACAAGATGCTCTCTATGAAAGAGGCTATTACCCAGCTTGAAAATGCTCTGACGATAGCAAAAAGTTTGTCATCAGCTGCTGAAGGGGCTGACGCCCTACCAGCAGATACTGCAAGTCAGCAGACGCTTAACACAGCTCTCAAAGAGCTTGCTAAACCAGGGATCATATTGAATGCGCCTGAAGGTGTGAGTATCACCAGTCCTCAGGCAGTGTGTGTAGCTTCTGGTACCGCCAGCGTAGGAATTATGTCCCAGCAGAATACTGATATCAGTGCTCTGAAGCGCTTTACGGTGGCTGCGGGCGAGGCCGTGAGTATTCTGGCCCGAAAAGCTGGGATGAAGCTCTTTGCTGCCAAAGGAAAAGTGGAAATCCAGGCGCAGGATGATGTGCTGGAGGCCATTGCGAAGAAAGACGTAACGGTGACAAGTGTGGAAGGCAAAGTGGTCATCACGGGTGCAACAGAGCTGGTTGTTAACTGTGACGGTGCATTTATGAAACTGGCAGGTGGAAATATGGAGCTTGGGGCTCCAGGCAATATTTTACTGAAATGTGCCAATATCCAGAAAATAGGAAGTGCGGATTATGACGCACCTAAACCGGAACTTCCCCAAGGATATAGCGAGAACTTTGTTGCACAGGATAAGGAGTCCGGCGATATCCTGGCAAACACGCGATATCGGATCACCACTGCTGATGGCTCTGTTTATGAAGGGCGCACTGACAGTGAAGGTAAGACGGCTGAAATATTCGGTGCGGCAAAAAGCAAAATCAATATTGAACTGCTCGGTGGCTAATTCAGGGAGTTAGAAAATGACTAAAGGTACACAGCAAAGTAGCCTGGATAACGTGAGTAAAAACACTGTCGTCAACGGAGAGCATGGCCCTCAGGTATATTTTCACCCAGGCAGTGCAACGTTACTTTGCGTTGATGCAAAAGATAACCGCTTACTCATACAGGAACAGCTGAAAATGACAGCGTTGCTGGAAAACCAGAAGAAAGCGCAGATTGCTCTGGATGAACTCAATTATGAGATGCTGACTCAGGCAGGTAAAAAACCACAACGTGCTTATGACAGTAAGCTACAGAGTACATACCAACAACTCAATGACGCTAACGAAAAATTAAAGGCAGAGCTCAAAGCCCTTACCGCAAGTGTTCCTGAGGGAGAGCTGCTCGATGAGAACTCCACAGGTTCAGCTATCGGACTTATGGAGTTGATCCCCCTTCAGAAGACTGCCGGATTTAAGAGTACTTACGTTCGCTCTGATAAAATTCGCGGCCACTGGCGGAAGTACAAACTCAGCGATGTAGATAAGGAAAGTGGTGAAGCCAGCTTCATTAAATATGAAGATAAAGAAGTGACTGGCATCGATGCGGATGGTAATGAGATAAAAAAAACAGTCAGGTCAGGGAAAATAGATATCGAAGAGCTCAGGAAACAATTAAAAAAAGCATCCTTCAGTCTTAAATTTGAAGATGAACTGTTAGAAGACAGTAATGTTGTTCTGACGGACTGGGCGAAAAAAATGAATAAAGGGCTTACCTGGCCCAATGAAAATGATAAACCAGATGATGAGTCAGCTTACCATCAGTATGTCGACATCAGTGCACAGGCTCAACTGATGCGCTATAGCCAGGGAGCGGGGCTATCTTCAGAATTTAACCCTTTAGAAGGGAAAGCCTCCGCGAAGATGGAAGGTCATGCCAGTTTTGCTCTGGGAGAGGCGAAGGCATCCGCTGAACTTTTTATTCCTGATCGACTTGGTATCGCATTGTTGTTTCCTGCCAGAGCATCTTCGGGCGCAGTAGGTGGAGTCTGTAACATGGGGGCCATTCGCTACACCATTAATGCGGTGTTATCCGGCAATGCCGGAGCAAGCCTGGGGATTGAGCTGGGTGTAGAAGCTGATTTTAGTGGAGAAATGGCAAAGGGCTATGGGATTAAGGGTAGCCCGGCACGGCTGACCCCACCGCCGCCTCCAGGCCAGCGACAAATTAATCTCACTATCCCACAGCCTGATGTCCAGGCTGGCGGAGAAATTGGCGCTTTTGCCGGCGTTCAGGCAGGTGGCAATGTCAGCGGTGCTATTGAATGGTTTGACCCACATCCGGATGATGACAGTAATGTTAAGCATGAAGAGAATAAGCCAATTGTTGCCAAAGAGAAGAAATTCACAGCAATAGCCACCTTATCTTTGGGGGTAACCGCTCAGGCCGGGGCCGGAGGAACTGCTGTTTTCTACGTAACGTATATTAACAGTCGGTTCAGAATTTATTGTAAGGCTGCATTGTGCTGGGGAGTTGGAGCTAAAGGTTCATTAGGTTTTGAAGTGGATGGGAATTCATTTGCGGCATTTATGAAGGGTTTTATGTATATGCTTAGGAATGTGGATTATCAGAAACTTGAGGACATGATGCCTCGTGATTCATTTCGAGCTTTGTGCGCAATCCCAATAATTTTAGCAGCCGAAAAAATTCAAATTGGCGTTGATATGTTCAATAGCATTAAAGGTGAAGCTCAAGAGGTTTTGATTCAACTTGATAACGCGCTGGACAATGAAGAAAAAAGGGTTGCACTGATGAATCGTATTATAGCCAATCCGGATCAGTTAAAATATACCCCGCCAGAGACGAAAGGTACAATTATTGCTCAATTAATAGATGTGACAGCATTGGATGTTATTGACCCTCGAAACCAAAAGCGAAACACCAAAAAATGGGGGGTAATGCAGAAGAGGAAAATGGCAGTAATGTATTGTTTTAAATGGGTGCAGAGTAAAGCTGACTATAATAATGTGATGCAACATATGACTACTAGCCCTGCGGCAGAAAAAGGGGACGTATATACTAATGATAAGGTACTATTAAAATTTATGGGGCTTACTGAGTTTGGAGTATTAGATGAATACTCATCTCAATACGAAAGAAATCTTGGTCTTCTTTATGACAGGCTTCCTGATACTGTAGAACCCGATGAACCCTTCAAACATATCCCAGATGAGCAGATTGAAGAGTATACTGCTTTGATTTATCAACAGCATTCTTCAAATACAGCAATGGCATAAGGCGAATGTAAATGAAAAATAGCTGCGTGAATGTGGCATACATTATTTTTGTTTTAACTATGACTGGTTGTGATGATGCATCGCTAAAACAAAGTTCAGACACTGCCAATAAATTTGTGGAAAAATCTGTGTCAAATATGATCCCGGTTAAAGGCGGCGATTTTTTAATGGGAGACTTTGGTCCATTAGTTGGAGAGAAATTACCTTTTAGTATTCAGCAAGATGATAAAGTATTGCATAAAGTTGTATTAAGTGATTTTTTAATCTCAAAATACAAAGTGACTAATGATGATTATAATGAATACTTGAGCTTGACTGGCATTAAAAAGTCGCCATTGTTTATTCTGGCTAAAAAACATCCTTCATTACAAGGGGGGGGTTATTCAGCGTATGTCACTTGGGAAAAAGCCAAAGATTATTGTCAATGGCTTGGGGAACTCTCAGGTAAGAAAATAGATTTGCCAACGGAAGCTCAATGGGAATATGCCGCTCGATCAGAAGGAAAATACATGCCCTTTGCAACCGACAATGGAAAGATTGAGCGTGGGAGAAATTATCCAACATATGATGAGTTAGATAAATATACTGATGGGCTGGGGCTTCCAATTTATCCAATTGGCAAATACTCGCCAAACCCACTGGGTCTGTATGATATGGGATTAAGTGGAAAAGAGTGGACAAATGACTGGTATGCATCAGATTATTATTCTCATTCGCAATTGAAAGACCCGCAAGGGCCAACTAAAGGAATAAAAAAAGTGCAGCGGGGAGCTGTTGGTGGAGATGATCAGTATGCGTTAACGATTTTCAGACAATCTTCCCCATCTAATACGAAACCAGAAGATGAAGATTATGACTATGACATTGGTGTTTTTCGCTGCGTGATCAATAAATGATTATCCATATTTTCAGGTTTATTAGATTTAGATCTAATGATGCTTATATGAATCGAATATCGAAGCTGTGTAAAGGGCTAATTCAGGCAGTTAGAAAATGACTAAAGGTACACGGCAAAGTAGCCTGGATAACGTGAGTAAAAACACTGTCGTCAACGGAGAGCATGGCCCTCAGATATATTTTCACCCAGGCAGTGCAACGTTACTTTGCGTTGATGCAAAAGATAACCGCTTACTCATACAGGAACAGCTGAAAATGACAGCGTTGCTGGAAAACCAGAAGAAAGCGCAGATTGCTCTGGATGAACTCAATTATGAGATGCTGACTCAGGCAGGTAAAAAACCACAACGTGCTTATGACAGTAAGCTACAGAGTACATACCAACAACTCAATGACGCTAACGAACAATTAAAGGCAGAACTTAAAACGCTGACTGCAAAGATTCCCGAGGGGGAACTGCTTGATGAGAACTACAAGGGCTCCGCGATAGGCCTTATGGAGTTGATTCCTCTCCAGAAGACTACCGGGTTTAAGAGTACTTATGTCCGCTCCGACAAAATTCGCAGCCACTGGCGGAAGTACAAGCTCAGCGAGGTAGATAAGGAAAGCGGTGAGGCCAGCTTCATTGAATATAAAGATAAAGAAATTACTGGTGTCGATGCTAATGGGAATGAAACGAAAAAAACAGTTCGTTCGGGAAAGATTGATGACGAAGAGTTAATAAAACAATTAAAAGAAGCGTCAGTCAGCCTTAAGTTTGAAGATGAACTATTAGAAGACAGTAATGTTGTACTTACTGACTGGGCAAAAAAAATGAATAAAGGGCTTACCTGGCCCAAAGAAAATGATAAGCCCGACGATGAGTCAACTTATCATCAGTACGTCGACATCAGCGCACAGGCACAGCTGATGCGCTATAGCCAGGGGGCCGGGCTGTCTGCTGAATTTAACCCTTTAGAAAAGAAAGCCTCCGCGAAGATGGAAGGCCACTCAAGTTTTGCACTGGGTGAGGCGAAAGCATCGACTGAACTATTTATTCCCGATCGACTTGGTATTGCATTGTTGTTTCCTGCCAAAGCATCTGCGGGGTTAGTGGGTGATGTCTGTAACATGGGTGCTATCCGCTACACGATAAATGCGGTGTTATCCGGTAATGTCGGGGCAAGCCTGGGGATTGAGCTGGGTGTGGAAGCTGATTTTAATGGAGAAATGGCAAAGGGCTATGGGATTAAGGGAAGCCCTGCGAAACTTGCACCTCCGCCACCTCCAGGTCAGAGGAAGATTAATTTAACCATTCCACTGCCGGATGTCCAGGCTGGTGGAGAAATTGGCGCTTTTGCTGGCGTTCAGGCGGGTGGCAACGTTAGTGGTGCTATTGAATGGTTTGATCCGCATCCTGAAAAAGACAGTAATGTTAAGCATGAAGAGAATGAGCCAATTGTTACCAAAGAGAAGAAGTTCACTGCGATTGCCACTTTATCCCTGGGTGTAACTGCTCAGGCTGGTGCCGGAGGAACTGCTGTTTTCTACGTAATGTATTTTAACAGTCGCTTCAGAATATATTGTAAGGCGGCTCTATGCTGGGGTATTGGTGCAAAAGGATCTTTAGGATTTGAAGTTGATGGCAATTCGTTTGCTGCCTTTATGAAAGGTTTTATGTATATGCTTAGGAACGTGGATTATCAGAAACTTGAGGACATGATGTCGTTAGGTACTTTTCAGTCACTATGTGCGATACCAATAATATTAGCTGCGGAGAAGATTCAAATTGGAACTGAGATGTTTAATCGCATTAAGGACGACATTGATGGAGTTTTAGGGCAGTTCAACCAAGCTCTAGATAGTGAAGATAAGCGGGTAGCACTAATGAAAAGCATTATTGCTAACCCAGATCAGTTGAAATACACACCACCAGAAACAAAAGGAGCCATAATTTTCCAGTTAATGGATGTTAACGCATTGGATGTAATAGATCAAAGAAATCAAAAGAAGAGTGCCAGTAAATGGGGTGTGATGCAGCTAAGAAAAACCGCAGTGATGCTCTGCTTCAAGTGGGTGCAGAGTAAAGCGGATTATAATAATGTGATGCAGCATATGACGGCGAACCCTGCAGCAGGAAAAGGAAATATCAAGTCTAATGAGCAAGCGTTGTTAAAATTTTTAGGAATGACGGAGTTTGGATTTATGGGGCGTTACTCGACACAGTACGAACAAAGTCTCCATACTCTCTATGAAAGGCTTCCTAGCACAGTTGATCCAGATGAACCCTTTAAACCAATTCCTCACGACGAAATGAAACAATATATTGCATTGATTAATGAACACCACAATGTTAATACTCAAATGGCATAAGGCAGGTCGTAATGAAAAATAGAAATGTAGAAAGAATATTATTACTCCTTGTTTTTACAATTGTTGCTTGTGACGGTTCATCAAAAAAGACAGAGTTAGCCAATAAGCTTGTTGATAAATCAATTGCAAACATGGTGAGTGTTAAAGCTGGTGATTTTCTGATGGGAGACTTTGGAACGCTGGTTGGGGATAAATTACCTTTTAGTATTCAACAGGATGATAAAGTATTGCATAAGGTCGCTCTTAGCAGTTTTATGATCTCGAAATATAAAGTCACAAATGCAGACTATAATACTTATCTTGATGTGACTGGTAAAACCCCACCTCCTGTTAACATTCTTGCCAAGGGTTCTCCGTCGCTTCTGAGTGACAGCTATTCTGTTAGGGTCACTTGGCAGCAAGCAAAGGATTATTGCCTATGGTTAGGGGAGCAGTCAGGAAAAAAAATCGATTTGCCGACAGAAGCTCAATGGGAGTATGCCGCGCGATCAGAAGGTAAGTACTTACCCTTTGCAACTGATAATGGAGAAATAGATCGAGGGAGAAATTATCCTACAGATGATGATCTTAGTAAATACACTGGTGGGTTAGGCCTTCCGATTTACCCAATTGGTAAGTACCCACCAAATCCCTTGGGCCTTTATGATATGGGCTTAAGTGGAAAGGAATGGACTAATGACTGGTATGCTTCAGATTACTACTCGCATTCTCCGATTAAAGACCCTAAGGGGCCAAATAAAGGAATGAAAAAAGTGCTGCGTGGAGCTGTTGGAGGGAGTGATCAATATGCGTTAACCATTTTCAGACAGTCTTTATCACCTAATACGAAACCAGAAGATGAAGATTATGTCTATGATGTTGGTGTTTTCCGCTGTGTGATCAATAAATAATCACTTTTCCAGTGCACAGACCTAATTTCAAAACGGACTCCGTTTTCAATTATGATAAAGATGGAATTCTGTCTACTTATGTTTTTCGGTGTGTCGTTAACGACTAGATTAAAATGTACTTACGTATGCAATTAACTTTCCCTAAAGTTCTTGTTGTTTTTTGTTCATTGCTTTTTTCATTAAATTCTCTTGCGAGTAACCAGTATTTTCTTGTTAGAGATATTAAGAACCTCAATCTGTACTTATGGAATGGTCCAGATGTTAAAGATCGAATGCTAATTGGATACAATTTATCCGGCGGCATGGATTTCAATGCGACTACCGGGGTTATCTGTGGTGGGGTAGGTGGAGCAAGTCCTTATCTATGGGCCGCTGACGTTAAGTTCGGGGTTAAGAGAATACAGTTTCGACCGAGAGATGTGTACTCCAACGTTGCACCCATGAATAATGTTATCATTTCTTCAAGTGATGGCCATTGTATATTTACTAACGGGAATGGTGTTTATTCTTACAGCATTGACGCTCCTGTATCCAGAATCATGTTTTCCGGGGCAGCAAGCAATGCCTCAGATAAAGCTCACCGAGTTTTCTTTGACGATAAACATAATGTAACTATTGCTCTTTTTGATAAGCACTTTTCTCTTTTATCAAAGAGCTCGAAGGGTAATAAGCTGACAGTGGTCCATTTTCCAAAAAACATAAATTATTCACTTAAATCACTTGGCGATTTTGCCTCTCTTTCTGAAAACGGAGACACTTTATACACAACTGCATCTGTTGAAGATAATGATGGGTATGGGTTCTCTGCGATATTGTCAATTAATCTGCAGAGTGGAGATGTTAATAATGTATTATTGCCTTATTTGGATGGGGTTAAGTATAAAGTAAAACAATTTTATATTGTTGATGGTGGGCAAGAAATTGCAATGCTTCTTGAGGGAAAAGCAAAGCCTGCATGGTATGTTTATACAGCAAATGCTGCATCAGAAAATAATACTGACAGCAGTCGTGATAACTACAAATTACTTTTTAATAAATACGACGCAGGGTTAGAAGGTGTACAATATCCTGCCGGTGATGACTACTTTTATTCAGTGACAATAGATAAGGGGGATTTAATAAAGATAGATCTTTCTGGTGATTTTCATATCACCTCCTTCGAGGTTAAAGGTGAAATGAATCGTGCGGTTACTGTGTCGCACGGTGACGCGTCTTATCCGTTTGTAGAACCGAAACTATCCAACCCAAAGAAAGGTAGTGCTGTGAAAGTGTTGAGTGATTTTATGGTTTGTAAGGATGTGAATAACTCTCCTGACGAAAAGAACTGCGGCTCGGTTAGAACTGGCATTGATGCTGTTGTGCAGGAAATAAGAACTATTGAATCTCAGTAATTTGTGAAGATATCGCCAGAGAAAGACCCTAATCTGGTTTTCTGGACGGTTGCTGAGAATGTACAGCCAGTCAATTAAATATTTATTTATATAGCAAAAGGAAGATTGTCATGTCCAAAGGTTTCGTGTTGATCGGTGATAAAACTACACATGGTGGTCAGGTTGTATCTGCATCATCCACCATGATAGTTAATGGTAAAAAAGTTGCTCTGATCGGAGATAAAGTTAGCTGTCCGATTATTGGTCATGGAATCAACTCTATTATTGAAGGTTCCCCTGAATGGTCCTCAGACGGTAAAGCGATTGCTTTGGATGGTTGCCGCTGTGAATGTGGTTGTCAGCTGATATCCAGCGCACCGGATTGTGTAATAGGATAATTAATGAGCTGGGAGCGTCAGAAATCAACGGTATCCGGAAAGCCTGAAGAACCTTCCTATGTTCTGTGGCTTATGTTGGGGGTTATCGCGCTTGTAGGGTGTGTGATGCTGTTCGTCCTGCATGCTAACAAGCTCGCAGGTTTTTTACAGGAATTCAATCTTTGGATCATAACTGCCAGTCCCATAGTTATCTGGTTTTTCTTTCTTTGTCTGCGGGGGTGGCTCTTTAATAGTGCGTTTGATAAGCATGAGTTCGAGGCTAATGAGGCTGAATACGCCCAGCAGCAATGGACTGAATGGGCCGGGCGCAACATTGCTGTGCTTCATAGCGATGTCATTTTTCCGGATGCTCTGACGCCATCTCGTTTTTTGCAGGCACCTGCCGGACAAATGCAACGAACAACATTGACGCGGCGTTTACATTACCAAACTGCCGAAAGTTGCTTTTCACAACTACTTGAATGTGTCAGTGATGCCTTGGTTAAGGTTCCATCGGATTTACCTCTCAGCGTCACTTTGCTGACCGACTCGCCGGGAGATCTCCTGACACTTCAGGGCGAATTTGCAAAGATCTGGCAGAACTCAGTTCCTTTGCTTCCTATTCCTGTTTTGAATATACAGACCGCAAAGATCTTTATCTGGCTTGATGAGCGGCTTAAATCACCGACTTTGGATGTGGATCTTATTCTGGTGCATCAGACTCAGGGGAAAGGGCATTATAGCGACATTCTGGCCTCTTTGTTGCTGACATCAGATGATGTTGCCGCTAAATATCATTTTGCACATGACGCCAGCCTGCTACGGCCAATGTTGTTAGATATGGGTAATATCGATAAATCACTGGATACGTTTTTCTCAACGCAGACTCAGGCTTGTGTTACAGAAAATATCATCGGCGATCAGGTTGCTTGGGGCGATTTATTTCCTGACTTGCTTGAAGCGGCAACTAAATACGCAGGACACTGGAACCCCGAACAGCTCCATTGGCTGGAAAAATATGCCGGGCTCAGCGGCCCCTTTTCTCCATGGATAATGGCAGCAGTCGCCAGCGATATTGTGAACATACAAAAAGCAGACTGTCTGATGCTTTCTACAGATGGTGAGCAGAAATTTATTAATACAGTGCAAACAGGGAACCGAAACGATGACCACGGGTGATTCAGCATGGCGCGGAGGCTGGGGAAGACTGGGCTTCTCTGCGCTTTTATCAGGCGGAATTGCCTGGGGTATCTGGCACTTTGACGATCAAATGGGGCTGCATACTCCGTTACTTAAAGGGCTGGTCATTGCCGGTGCCCTCTTTTTATTGATGCTGTTGCGCCATGGCAAAACAATTACACTTGCCATCAAACAGGGCTGGCATCGCTTTCAGTCAAAACGCAAAAATGTTCTGCCCGTTGATGAGGGACGTGTTGAGCAGACTGCCCCCCGTAACGTCACCGTCGACACCATCCGTGACGCCATGCGTAACCTCTACGGTCGTAGCTGGGGCCGTAAAACACGCATTCTGCTGGTCACTGGCACTGTCGCTGAGGTTGAGCAACTGACCCCTGGCCTGACAGGCCAGCTCTGGCAGGAAGACCGCGGCACACTGTTGCTGTGGGGCGGTGATCTCAATACGCCAGCAGACAGTGCCTGGCTTACAGCACTGCGCAAACTGCGCCGCCGTCCGGTAGATGGGCTGGTGTGGGTTACTTCAGCGTTTGACCAGCTCTCAGCACCAGGGCTGGAACAGCCGTTGCCGGTACCGTCTGGAAGCACCATGGATTCCCTGTCTCACGCCATCAGCGCACGTATGGAAACGCTTGGCTGGAAGCTTCCGCTGTATGTCTGGTCCCTGCATCCGCGCGCCGGTAAGCCGGAAGGACGTATTACGCAGGCGACCGGCTGCCTGCTGCCTGCCGGTTGCCGTACCGAAGGGCTGGCAGAGCAACTCACCGCCCTGACGCCGGATTTGACTTCACAGGGTCTTCAGCAGACCTGCGGTGAAGTGAAACATAACTTCCTGCTGACGCTGGCCGACCAGCTCATTCGTGAGCCGGAAAGCGTGACCGCACCGCTGTCGGTGATGCTCAATCCGTACCGCCCGCTTCCACTGGCCGGCGTGGTGTTCAGTCAGCCTTCAGCCGGTGCCGAACGTGCTGTGCCGCACCACTGGGGCATGGATAAACGCTGGGGTGTCCTGCCTGAGTCTGTCAGGACACTCCCTGCCGGACTGCGTCCGTGCAAGCCCGGCATTCCCTGGCGCAAAGTGTTTGCGTCGGTTGTCGCCCTGTCGATGGTGGGCTGGGCTGCGTGGATGGGGCTTGCGTATGTTACCAACCGCAGTCAGATTGACGGTGCGAATACCCAGGCCGCACTTGCCGCCCGACAGAATCAGCCCCTGGAGCAGCGCCTGCACGCGCTGTCTGAACTGCAAAAAACGCTGGCCCGTCTGCAGTACCGCTCTGAGCACGGTGTGCCGTGGTTTGAGCAGGCCGGGCTGAGCCAGAATGATGCCCTGCTGGCCGCACTCTGGCCGCGTTACCAGGACATCGCATTGCCCCTGTTGCGTGATGCCGCCGCTGACCATCTGCAGACACAACTGAATGCCTTTAATGCGCTGCCCCCTGGCAGCCCGCTGCGAGAGCAGATGGCCAGAACCACTTATGACCAGCTCAAACTCTGGCTGATGCTGGCCCGCCCGGAGCATATGGATGCATCCTGGTTCAGTTCTGCGTTGATGAATGACTGGCCGATGCGTGATGGTGTGAAGGACGGTGTCTGGCAGAGGATAGCTCCATCGCTGCTGTCGTTTTATGGCGCGCAACTGGTTACGCACCCGGAGTGGAAGCTGCGTGCCGATGAGAGCATGGTCAGCCAGGCGCGCGCACTGCTGGTTCGCCTGATGGGGGTACGTAACAGCGAATCGACCCTCTACCAGAAGATGCTCTCTCAGGTGGCGCATCTGTATGTCGATATGCGCCTCGAAGACATGACCGGCGATACCGATGCATCGCGTCTGTTCAGCACCACCGAAATTGTGCCGGGTGTGTTTACCCGTCAGGCCTGGGAGCAGGCCGTACAGCCCGCCATTGAGAGAGTGGTGAAAGCGCGCCGGGATGAGCTCGACTGGGTACTCACTGACAGCAAGCGTCAGGTGAATGAACAGGATGAAACCTCGCCTGAAGCGCTGAAAAATCGCCTGACGGAGCGCTACTTCGCCGATTTTGGCGGAGCCTGGCTTGAGTTCCTCAACAGCCTGCACTGGAACCAGGCCGTCACGCTGTCAGACTCCATTGACCAGTTGACCCTGATGGCCGACGTACGGCAGTCACCACTGGTGGCGCTGATGAACACCCTGAATGTGCAGGGACGTACCGGGCAGACCGGCGAAGCCATTTCTGACGCCCTGGTGAAATCAGCGAAAAATCTGCTGGGCGGTGACAGCCAGGATGGCATTGACCAGAGTGCAGGTGTCCACGGCCCGATGGATGCGACCTTTGGCCCGGTGCTGGCGCTCATGGGCAAGAACCGCACCGGGGCGCAGGAACAAAGCCTGCAGTCATTCCTTACCCGTGTGACACAGGTACGCCTGCGTCTGCAGCAGGTGACCAATGCTGCTGACCCGCAGGCGATGACCCAGACTATTGCCCAGACGGTTTTCCAGGGCAAAGCTGTTGACCTGACGGAGACCCGTGACTACGGCAGTCTGATTGCCGCCGGTCTGGGGCAGGAGTGGAGCGGTTTTGGGCGCACGGTGTTTGTGAACCCGATGGAGCAGGCCTGGCAACAGGTACTGACACCGGCGGCCGACAGCCTTAATGTCCAGTGGCAACAGGCGGTCGTGGCTGAATGGAACAGTGCCTTCGGCGGACGCTATCCGTTTAACAACGCCAGCAGTGATGTCTCCCTGCCGCTGCTCGCCAAATATCTCAATGCCGATTCCGGGCGTATCGCCCAGTTTCTGCAGACTCGTCTTAAAGGCGTGCTGCATAAGGAGGGTAACCACTGGGTGCCGGACAGCATCAACTCGCAGGGGCTGGCGTTTAATCCGGACTTCCTCAATGCCATCAACACCCTGAGCCATATCTCAGATGTGGCCTTCACTGAAGGCAGTGCCGGGATGAACTTCGAACTGCGTCCGGGCACCGCTGATGGTGTGATGCAGACGGACATGGTTATCGACAGCCAGAAGCTACTTTATGTGAACCAACTGCCGGCATGGAGGCGCTTCACCTGGCCTGCGGATACCGAAGCACCCGGTGCAAACCTGAGCTGGATAAGCACGCAGGCAGGAACCCGTCAGTACGCCGATATCCCTGGCGCCTGGGGCTGGATACGCCTGCTCGATAAAGCTGTGGTAAGTGCTTATCCGGGCGTTGACAGCAGTTACAGTCTGAGCTGGAAAGCACAGGACGGACGCACGCTCAATTACACCCTGCGTACCGAGGCGGGCGAGGGGCCACTGGCGCTGCTGAAATTGCGTAATTTCCGTCTGCCGGAAACCATCTTCATCACCTCCGGTGCAACATCATCAGACCAGGTTGCCAGTGCAGGCAATGATACCGAGGACGTATATTGATGAGCACGCTCAATGCCTTACTCAGCGCCTGCCAGACTGAGCAGGAGCCACTGCTTGCGGCAACCCGTGAGCGCGTGGCGCAGTGGGACAACTGGCTGCAGCCGCTGTCCGTTTCATCGCCCGCTGGCGAAGACCCGGCCTATGACGATGATTTCCAGCAGATACGCGAGGAAATTAATAAGCTCTCAGGTGCAAACACAGAGCTTATTTGCCGGCATGCAGAAAAAATTTTAACCACCACAGCCAAAGATATTCGCGTGGCGACCTGGTACTGCTGGGCGAAGCTGCACCGCGAAGGCGATCAGGGGCTGGCTGAAGGGCTTGAACTGCTGGGCGGTTTACTGGAGCGCTTTGGTACACAACTGCACCCGCAGCGTGACCGCAGTCGCAAGGTGGCACTCGAATGGTTGGCGGGCTCGCGTATGACGGACTCGCTCTCCCTGTACCCGGAAGTGGTCAGGATCGATGCGATGCGCACCACCGGGGCGCTGCTGCTGATAGCGGAGCTTACCGAAAATGAACCGGATGAAACCCGCCCGGAACTTAACGCTCTGTACGGTGCGCTGGAAAACCGTTTGCAGAAAGCGGGGGGCGTGGATGCGGTTGTGCCTCAGAACGCCAGTACCAGCGAAATGCCTTCGACGGTCAGTCACAGCGATGCCCCGGCCATCGGGCGTATCACCTCTGGGCAGGATTTGCTGGCACAGGCCCGTACACTCACCGAATACCTGCGGGAAAAACCGGACGGCTGGCTGTCCGCACACCATCTGATGAAAAGCCTGCGTCACGATACCCTGCGGGCCATTCCGGCTCCGGATGCGCAGGGCCGCACCCGCATCGAACCACCAAGAGCGGACCAGCGTGCGCTGCTCAAACGGCTGTACCTACAGCAGAATTGGACAGAAATGCTGGAAACTGCAGACAGTACGTTTTCTCGCGGTGCCAATCACCTGTGGCTGGATTTGCAGTGGTATATCCACCAGGCCCTGACTAAATCCGGCAAGAATACGCTGGCCGACATTATTGCCGCTGACCTGAAAGGGCTGCTGACCCGTTTGTCCGGGCTGGAAATACTGACCTTCAGTGACGGCACGCCATTTGCTGACGAAGTGACGCAAAACTGGATCCGGCAGAGTGTGCTGGAAACCACGGGCGGGTGGGGCGGTGACACACCATCGGCATCGGGAACTGCCGGTAACGATGACATTCTGGCGCTGGAACAAGAAGCCGTGACGCTGGCCGACAGTGAAGGCCCGGATGCCGCGCTGGGCTGGTTACAGACCCGGCCGGGTATGACCACCGACCGTCAGAAGTGGCTCTTGCGTCTGCTGATGGGACGCATTGCCGAGCAGTACGGTAAAAACGACCTGGCGGTGCACCTGTTTGCCGAACTGGGTGAGCGTGCCAGAGAAGTGACCCTCCGCAACTGGGAACCTGAACTGTTGTTCGAAGTACAGGCCCGTCATCTGAAACTCCTGCGCCTGAAAGCCGGTCGCAGTGAGGCTGACAAAGTACGGCTAACCCCATTGATGGACAAATTGCTGGCCGGGTTGATCGCTATAGACCCCGCCCGGGCCGCTGTTCTTTGCGGCTGATAATGAGTCATATCTTCAGGATTGAAATCAGAATCAAGGGAAATTAAAAAATGAAACGTCTTAGAATACTTACTTGTTTAGGTGTGATGTTCTTGCTTTCAGGTTGTACAGCACTCCTGTGGGGAGGGAATAAGGTCGCCGAGCCAAAAACAGAGAGGCATATTCAGATTCAGGATAATGTAACCGGTGTTTTTCAGTATAAAAACCTTGCTGTTTCTGCTGTTCAGGGAAGCAAAAAAACGCCTGTTAAAGTTCCTTCTGAAGGTATTGCCTTTGTCGGTCAAAAAAATATATACATTCTGACCCAGGGGGCTGATGAACTTCTGTCCCTTAATAAACTTGCAACCCAAATTCCTCTGATATCAGGTCGGGAAGAGAATACCCTTAAGTTTCGGATAAACAAACCGTCAGGCAGCGACAGTGTGCTTCAGTTCAGTGATGCACTACCTGTCGACGTCAATAAATCCTCCAGTATGCTTTCAACAGAAGAGTTAAATACTGTTCAGCATGCAGGTTTCCGGATCAACGGTGTCCGGTATGTCCGGGACGTACATATCACGGGAGTGATTATTCCCAGAGCGAGCCTTAATTATACTTTTGATAAAATTGAATCTTTGGGTAGAACGTACAGCCTTCAGTTTTATTCGCTGGAGTCTGGAACCGATTTTCACCCCGTAAATCTGGCGACCAATATTGTCGTTACCCCGTTAGCACTCACTGCTGATATTGTTTTTTTCCCGATATCATTAAGTCTGCTTCAACTCATTAATGGCCCTTCACCATTCGGACATTAATCAAACAGGTGTTTTATGGAAGATTTAACCCTGCGCTATTTTGATGCGGAAATGCGCTACCTTCGTGAAGCGGCCAAAGAATTTGCCCAGACCCACCCGGACCGCGCCGCGATGCTGGATCTGGATAAGGCCGGCACACCTGACCCGTATGTCGAACGCCTGTTTGAAGGTTTTGCTTTTTCGATGGGGCGACTGCGTGAGAAGATTGACGACGACCTGCCGGAACTGACCGAAGGGCTGGTCAGCATGCTCTGGCCACACTACCTGCGGACCATTCCGTCACTCTCGGTGGTGGCGTTCACGCCAGCGCTTCAGGCCGTGAAGATGGCGGAAGTGATGCCTGCGGGTCTGGAAGTGTATTCCCGCCCGGTGGGACCGAAAAACACGGTCTGTCGTTATCGTACTACCTGCGATGTGATGCTCAACCCGCTGAACATCTCAGGGGTGACTATGACCACTGAGCCGGACGGGCGCTCGTTACTGCGGATGCGTTTTGCCTGCAGCACCCAGGCGGACTGGTCCCATGCTGACCTCAGTCATCTGAGTCTCTATCTCGGTGCTGATGCACCTGTCAGCAGTCAGCTGCACCTGATGCTGACGAAGCGCCAGGCTGCCCTGTATATGCGACTACCCGGGCAGACTGACCGTATCCGGCTTGACGGGTACTTCTCGCCGGGGGGATTTGCGGAGGAAGACGGGCTGTGGCCGAAGGGCGATACCGCTTTCAGTGGTTACCAGCTGCTGCTGGAGTACTTCACCTTCCGCGACAAGTTTATGTTTGTTCACCTCAACGGGCTGGACGGTATTACGCCGCCTGTCGGAGCTGAGTACTTCGACATCGAAGTCGTGTTCAACACACCATGGCCATCAGACCTGCCGGTCACTGATGACGCGGTTCGTCTGCACTGCGTGCCGGTCATTAACTTGTTTACGCTGGAGGCTGACCCGCTCACCATTACCGGACTGGAAAGTGAATACCTGCTGCGGCCTAAGCGACTGCAGGACGGGCATACCGAGATTTATTCAGTGGATTCGGTGACCGGCTCAAACCGGACGAATGACGCAGAGTACGTGCCGTTCAGCAGTTTCCGCCATAAGGGCGGGATGATGCGCCGCAATGCGCCACCGTGTTACTACCACACCCGTGTGAAGCGTGGCGTGACCGGGCTGCATGACACCTGGCTGATTCTGGGTGGCTACCAGTGGGAAGATGACCGCCTGTTTGAGCGTGAAGCCGTCTCGCTGCAAATCACCGGCACCAACGGTCAGCTACCCCGCCGTGCGCTACAGAGCACGCTGCTTGACCGCTGTGAGCAGGTGGTCAGTACACCGCTCCTGGTGCGCAACCTGTGTAAGCCCACGCTGCCGGTCTACCCGCCAGCCGAAGACCGTTTTCACTGGCGGGTGCTGAGCCACCTGGGCTCCGGGTTCCTGAACATAATGAGTACCGCCGAAGTGCTGCGCGGGACCCTGGCGCTCTATAACTGGCAGGAGGATGAACTGAACACCCGACGTCTGGAGGCGATTCAGAATGTGGCGCATCACCGTCTTCAGCGTTTTGAGCAGGGCTTCCTGCTGCGCGGGCTGGATATCGAAGTGACACTCGACAGTAACGGATTTACGGGGGAGGGCGATATTCATCTGTTCGGCGAAATGCTCAACCGTTTCTTCGCGCTCT
>Ga0209370_1001443_pt1 | contig 21168 bp, 9 predicted proteins | sample AgamicAtPrz_FD_187164 | JGI IMG/M metagenome (GOLD analysis project Ga0209370, IMG submission 187164) | Agave microbial communities from Guanajuato, Mexico - At.P.rz (SPAdes) (version 2) | ecosystem: Host-associated > Plants > Phyllosphere > Phylloplane/Leaf | place: Guanajuato, Mexico... | reverse complement strand
GACCCTCTTTAAAATTTTTAACGTTTCGCGGAACATCGGTAGACTGACGCTGTCATCTTTCTTTAGCGTCTTCGTGATAACCGGGTTCGACCCGGTATGCACGCCGCCGTTCGAAGCGGGCACCGCCCCGCAGGTTGGGTCGAACGGAAACGAAACAGGCCCCTGGCGGGGCCTGTTTTGTTGCACGCCCGCCGCCCGCCCCGTCGCCGTTCGACGGATGTGCCGCCGGCGGCCCCCGCCCACACCCCTTTGAACCGCTTTCCTGGATGTGGACACCTTGGTCAAGTCCGTCGCAACCCCTGATGCCGTCGCGCCTGGCCGCGCGCAGCGCGCCGTGCGCGCGCTCGTGCCGGCCGCCGTGCTCGGCGCCCTCGCCGCATTCGGCCTCGCCGCCGCGCTGCCGGCCGTGTCGCAACTGCCGGGCGCCGTCGATTCGGGCACGGCCGCGCTGCCGCAGCGCGTGCTGTCCGATACGCCGTTTCCCACCGCGCAGCATTTCGTGACGAGCGAGCTCGCCCGCACGATCGGCGAACGCAATGAACACGTCGATCACAACGATCGCAGCGTGCAGCCGGGCCTGTTCGCGCCGCTCAGCGCGCATCGCAACGACATGCTCGGCTACGCGAGCCTGTTCCAGTTCGCGTCGCCCGATCACCGGCAAGGGATGCGCGCGGGCGACATCGAGCTCACGCTGTCCGATACGCTGAACCGTCTCGACGTGCCGCCCGAAGTGCGCATCCAGCTCGGCGACCTCGTCACCGGCAAGGTCGCGATGCGCGCGAGTGCGCAGCGCGGCGACTATTACCGCGTCGCGTTCGACACGAACAACGGCACGCCGCGCCTCACCGCGCTCGAACTGCGCGTCGCCGGCCGCACGTTCGGCGCGATCTGGTTCCGCGCGCCGGGCGCCGAACACGGTGCGTACTACGCGCTCGACGGCTCGCCGCTCGAAGCCGCCGCGTTCACGATGCCGGTCAAGTGGACGCGCATCAGCTCGTTCTTCGGCGAGCGCATCCATCCGCTGTCGCAGGCGATGGCGTTCCATACGGGCGTCGATCTCGCCGCGCCGAGCGGCACGCCGGTCGATGCGGCGGCCGACGGGGTCGTGTCGTTCGTCGGCACCGATCCGGGCGGCTATGGCCGCTACGTGATCGTCGATCATGCGGATGGCTATTCGACGTACTACGCGCACCTGTCCGCGTACGCGCGCGGGCTGAAGGTCGGCGAAACCGTGAAGCAGGGCCAGCGCATCGGCTCGGTCGGGATGACGGGCGCGGCGACGGGCCCGCACCTGCATTTCGAGGTGCGTGTCGCGAACGATCCGGTCGACCCGCTCGTCACGCTCGCGAGCGCGCAGACGGGGCTGTCCGACATGCAGCTCACCGCGTTCCGGCAGGAAGCCGCGCAATGGCGCTTGCGCCTCGCGTCGATCAATACGACGCCGTTCGCGTTCGCACAGAACGACGGGCCGCTGTGGGGTGATTTCGCGACCGGTCCGTCGACGCTGCGTGCGGTTTTCGATACGCACTACTCGGCGGAACGAAGCTGACGCCGAGGCATACGATCCTGGTGGTTGCAGAAGAGCGTACGGCCAAGTTCTCCCCCCGCTCTTCTCTACACCGTCGGCTGGTCACGGGCTTGAGCCAATGTTTTGGCGCGAGGTAAAAGCAGACCTGCGCCCGATACCGCCTGCGGTGTGCACCTCCCTCTCGTAGTTGAGCGAGATAGGTTCCCTCATGACAAACAAGACCGCGTTTATTCAGAACTGAGCAGTCACCTGAAAACCGAGCGTCACTCGCGCAGTCGGAAAACCCGACGGCTTGTAGACAGGCGTACCCGCGAAGAGATCGTACGCATACGCTCCGAATCGCGTGCCCACGCTACCTTTTATGCCGATCACGGCGCCGGCCAATTGCGTCCCGACGAGAGCGACAGGCTGCGGGCCCCATACGCGACCGTAGTCGAGTCCCGCATAAACTGCCTGCCCCGTCTGCCCGATCGGCGCCTGCAGTTCGTTGCGCCAGTAGAAGCCGCGTGCCGCCGCGAGCATCGTTTCGCCATCGAAACCGCGCACTGTATAGCGACTGCCAATCGTTAAGTCGTCGATGTAGTACAGCGTGTTTCCGGTGTACTGGCCGTGGAATGTGCCGACATAGCGGAATGGCTGTTTGCCGATCGCGAACGGCACCGACAGGTTCGCGTCGAGCACGGTCATCTTGAAGCGATAGGTCGGCCCGCCCCCCGTCGCCAACGTATCGTCCTGAGCACCCAACCCACCGACACCTTGACGATATGCAAGTGAGCCATCGAACTGCGCGCCGCCGAAATAGTGGCGATCGGTCAGGCCGAGCTCGATCATCGTGTTATTGCGGCGCTGCTGCGAAATCTCGGTGTCTTCGATAAAGCTTTGTCCGAAACGGCGCGACAGGCGAACGTACGCGCCGAACACATCGTTCTGACTACGCGACAGCACGCGAGCCAGCTTGAAATCGACCGTCTTCGAATTGCCACTCGCGACGAATGTCTGGTTCACGCCGGCGATCTGCTGGTAGTACGTGTTCGTGTAGGCCGAGAGCGTCGCCGTCCAGTAGCCCCATGGAATCGAATAGAAGCTGCTCCAGCCGTGCGAGCCGAGACGCTTGTCGCCGAATTCGAGATCCTGGCTCACGCCGATGTTGAAGACGTCGTTCAGGCCGAGCGGGTTGTCGATGCCGAGAGACAGGTTGCCTTGCAGCTTGCCGGTAGCGCGCGTGCCGGAGTTGTCGACCGATGCGACGACCGTCCATGGCTTGCCGCGCTTCACGTCGAGCACGACGTCGCTTTCGCCGGGAAGATCACCCGGAACAAGTTGCATCGAGACATCCTGACTCGATACGCGTTTCATTTGCTCGAGGCCTTGCTCGAGGTCGCGCAGGTTCAACACCTCACCGTCGCGGGTGGGGAAAGCTGTTTTCCATGTACCCCGCAGTTTTTCATCAGCGAAGCGCGCATGGCGGATCGTGCCGGGAATCAGCGAGAGTTTGAGCGTGCCGGTCGATAGGTCTTGCTCGGGAACGAGCACGCGTGTGGTGACGTAGCCACGCGCAAGAATCGCCTGTGACAGCGCCTTGACGAGGACGTCAACGCCTTGTTTGCCGACGCACTGGCCGGCGTAGTGGTTCAGCCAGTCGCGCGCGAACGCGAAGCGATCCATCGGAAGGGCCGACGCGCCTTGTACTTTCGCTGCGTCGGGCAACGAAGCTGGCACATCGAGCGTGAATCGTTCGATACGGAAGCACGGCGCTTCGGTGGGTAGCGCTGGATACGCTTCGACCTTCGGCACGTCAGAGCGCAAGGACGGGGCGCGCACAGCCGCGTCGCGCTGCTGCGCGTCCCGTTGCTCTTGTGCCTGCCGATCCTGCTCCGCGTTCGCGCGCGCAGCGGCAGCCTGATCGGCCGGTATTGGAGCCTGCTGTGCCTGCACCCCGAACGATACCAATGCTGTGATGGGCACAGCAGCCAACCGCAATTTTATTAGCATTCTCTCTTGAATCCCCGATCTCATCGCGGTTCAGTTCACACCGCTGTACCCGTATCAAAAAATTAAATTTTTTCCAGCGTATAACTCAACAACTTCATTTGTTCATCGGCAGAAAATGAAAACCAATTAGCGTGAGTCAGACTGACCAACTCAACATTCTGCACTTCGGTCGGATTCATAGATTCCCACGACACCGTTGTTTGACTGCCGCACGATGGACAGGGAGGTTCGGAACTAATAAAGAAGGTCGAACCATAATCATCGCGATCACACGCGCCCCCCATATATTTTCCTCAAAACTCTTGCACGCTCTATCGCAGGCAGCGCCAAGGTCTTGGGATTTATTGCAAGGAGATCATCAACATCTTTGAATGTAGAATCCTCAAAAACATTTAGATAAGCGATTAATCCACTTCCGGACCGAAGTAGGAATTCACCGTAGGCGCCATCACCCAATGACGGCGCGGCAAAGTTATGTCCACAGTTTGAACACTTGCATTTCACGATTTCCAACATCATGGCGTCACCGGGGGTAACCATCGCGGCCTTCAATATTTGATTAAAATCTCCGAGAACCGCGAGACTTCCCCTCCAGCGGCCCGCCCGGGGAAATACTTTATTACATAATAACCTTGCACCGCGGCACCCGCTCCAATTTTCTGCGTCGCTAAAGATATCGCGCCTCCACTACCCCTGATCCCAGAAAAGGATCACCACCACGCTCGAGCAAAAATTCGAAGGGTAGAATAACCAATCAAACTTTAAAATTCCTCATAAACTCGTACGGATCGAGGTAATTGTCTAGCGGCTCAATCGGTAGCCACTTCTCGGGAATCCACGGCGTGTCAACCCTCACCTTCAATCCGTGACGCCACGCGATTTTTGCGTATATCACCGCGTGCGTGCCAATGAGTTTTTCAGTAAAGCCAAACGCATGTTCGGCGTTTCGCACCTGAGCAACTTTTGGCGACGTGAGCTCTTGTAACGTCGCCTCCATGCTCGACAAATCTTGACGGGACAATGCAAGATAGAAACGGTGATCTATTTCGTACTTTTTCATCTCCGTCGACGAATTTCCAATGATCTGGAGGCAACGCTCCTCCAACGTCCTCCACTCACCCCGCAGAGCCAAAAGCGCCTGGTATCCGTGAAATTCCACTGTCGCCGGATCATTGACGCGAATCATGTCGAACGGCTGATCATTGCTTGCGAACCATTGAATCAATCCCTCGTGATCAGACAGCAAAGGCATCAACAGAAGATACGCTGGGTACCAATTTTTCAGCTCTCGCTGAAACATGATGGATTCTAGTTTTCCAGATACATAGCACCACTGCTTAAATGAAATTAAATCACGCCCATTAAACCATGATACCAAGGCCGCAGCCATGGCGTGAGAGCGAAGGCGTACCACACAAAAATCAGGGTCTCCGCTGCCGCCTGAGATAATTTCAAAAAATAACTTGACATTATCAGAAAGAGCCAGAAGGTGCTTTTCGACATGATCTAACCCCTTTATCTGAATATCCGAATAATCAAGTCCTTTTACCATATCACACTCATTCAATCTTTACAGGAACAGCAAGTTTGTCCATTTTTTGCGGCCTATCAACAAGGCACAGTGACTAATTTTCACAACAACATCTTAGTACCCATCGGGGCGAGCAACCTCAATGAAATCAAAAAACGTTGTTGTAGTCGTACATATACTCCTCGTACTCAGCCATCGTCCAAACGTGACCATCTAGCTTATCCACCATCACTACCCCCCCAACTTTTTCAGTGCAACCTTCCTCGCTTGCGATATCGAACGCCCAAAATAAAGGTGCAAATCCCGATCGAGGCGACGCTCCGGCTATTAAGCAACCAATCGACTTCGCGTAATCCTCCGCAATTTCCATTGCTTCGCGAACATCAACGACCTTGCCATCCCGGTATTCCACGGGAACACTAAAAGACAAAACCTCTTTTTTTCGCAACTCAGACACAATCGAAACCAACTTTACCCTATAAATGTTCACGTTTATGAAGCCACTATACGAGTGCCCGGCATCATACAAGAATCCAGAATCAAAAATTCTGATAAACCTGATGTCAACCGACATCGACTCCACGGGCAAGTAAAGATCACATATTTTATTCATGGCACTACCGAATGCATTGATCTCATAGATGGATAATCACGCCTCTTCCAGTTAATGCGATCTGCAGAGCACTCACTGGATAGAATATGCAAATACAACGCCGAGCGGCCATACATCGCGAATGCAAGCCTCGCCATTCTTGACGGAAACGACGACGATTACATGAACGCCGCAGACTCAGTAGTCACGTTCACTATACCCGGAGCGACATCAACGCCGGCAGCCGCTTCTTGATTTTCATTTGCCCTCGAATCCTTGATTCTGCCCGTAGACCACTTACGCGATCTCGCCCAACAGATCGCTATCGACTGCATACGTGGCTATGCACCACGAAAAGCAGCCGAAATACGTTAACCACCCCTCGCTTTCCGTAAAATTTTATTTAATGCACAACAACACCAAAAAAAATAGACAAAAAATACAGGAAACCCCAAAAATAAAAGAACCTTATTCTCATCAACTCCAAAAGCGTACCTGACCACCCCCGAAATCAAAAAAGACCAAAAAATACCCGTCCCAAACGATACTGAAATAATAAAAACAACTTCCCTAATTCTTTCAATCATGCTGCCCCTCACTTTCCTTCACCCCCTTTCGCATTCGACACGCCGGTATAGACTGCGGCACCTTTTACCCCAACACCAATTAGCATTGCCGGCTGATTTACTCCAGGTAACGGCATTTTTGTAAGCGGCAACAATTTAACATTATTAAATGCCGGGACAGTTACGCCGAACATAGACTTGGCACGTCCAAGTCCATCTGCAAGGCCAACGTTAAGCACCTGCGGCGCAGAAAGAGCGCCAAGACTAACAACGAAGTTGACAACATCGTATCCAACCTCGCCCCATTGGGGGAATACCGTCGTAGCAGCGCTTTTCAGCGGATTGTATCCTACCGCCCCGTCCCCGAAATAGAAGCGATACAAGCCTGTCCCCCCTTCTGTTATATCACTTGCCCCCATTGCGGCCATCGGCCCGCCAGCAATACACCCAACGCCCGTCGCGGAACAGAGGCCAAGTCCAGTCGTAGTCGCTATAGTTCCCGTAGCAACTTTGACCACATCCTTCGCCGGCGCGATCAGATTCGACTTTACGTTGTCGACATACCTTTGACTTTCAGAATAAACAAACAAACCTCGGCTCTGCTGTTCCACGACCCAATCAATCTGAGATTTGAGATTCTCAGCCTCAACAATAGAAACGAAATTTTCCTGATATTGCGCACTATTTGGAGTAAATTCCGCCCAGCATTGAACTACGTAACAGGCCGCACGCGTCAATTCATTTTCTAAATCTTTATCTCCATTTGATTTCTTCGCAATGGCGGCCTTTTCGTCAGGGTGCAATTGCCGATTGTACATGTCGGCACTCAACGCACCACCCCCACCGCTAATTGCCCCCGACGCGCCGCCGATAGCTCCGCCTGCTGCTGCACCAGCCGCACCCGCTGCAACGTTCGTCAACAGCGTCCCTCCGAGCGTATCGTTCGTGAGTTGCCCCACCTCCTTGCCCGCATAGTCGCCCGCCAGCGTACCCCCTACCGCACCGGCCACGTTACCTCCGCCGAGCGCAGCAGCGCCCCCCGCTACAACCGCGTGCGCAATCGTCCGGCTCGCACTATCCTCGTTCCACATCGCATACTGCTGATTGGCTGAATCGAGATTGGCCTTGGCCGTCGCAATCGCCACCGGATCACCCGATTTCTCGGCGGCCTTCAGCTCGGCATCAGCCGTTTTTACAGTGGCCGCCGCCTTATCCGTCATGTACTTCCCGATTTCGCCGACGACCCGCATGCCGACCTGACCGGCTGCCTGCTGCACTGCAATATCGTTCTGCACCTTCTGCGCGTCGAACGTGTTCTGCACTGCCCCGTTCGCAATCGACGTATCGCGATTCAGCCCTTCCGTGCTGTCATGATCCGTACCCGCATCACCGCGAACCGTGATCTTGCCCGGACTCACCGTTGCGTAGGTCGTTCCCGTCACGTCGCTGCTGGTACCCGCCGACGAGAACCCACTGGGCCCCAAACCGTTCGGCGTCACCGGTCCCCGCCCGACCGGCCCGGATTGGGTGACTGGCGTGTTCAGGTTGATACCCTTGGACGAACTGTTACCCACACCACCGCTCGCGCTGAAGCCGACCGACTCGCCCGAATAGCTCGCCTTGTTTTCGATGTTCGTATAGCCGAGCGTCTGCGTGGACAGGCTGTTCTTGTCGGCACTTGCCGTGGCAATGATCGCCCCACCATCGAGCTGCGTATGGTTCCCGACGTTGACGTCATAACCCCCGCTGCCTGCAAATATCCCGCTTTGCTGGTTGACCGAAGCGAAGTTCGCTTTGACGTTCTCCTGGCTCGCGCTCGCGCTACCGCTAACCGTCTGGCCGTAGCAGAACGGCGGCACACAGATGCTTGCCTGGAATCCGCCGCTCGTCTGCTTGCTGTCATACGTCGCCGTATCCTGCTGGCTCTGGATATTCAGATCGTGACCCACGTCCGCGACAACACGATTGCCCGTCGCTTCAGCTCCGCGCAGATTCGTATCGCGACCACTCTTCAATGTAAGGGTATCGCTTGCCGACACCACCGTATCGCGGTTCGTCACGCTCTGACCGTTCGCGTTACCACGCGCCATACTCGCGCCCAATTCGAGCGTAAAGCCGTTCTGCTGTCCACCAAGGCTCGCGCCGAGACCGATGCTGCCGCCGCTACTGCTGTTGCTGCTCGACAGTTGCGTCGTATCCTTCGCGCTTTGCAGGTTGATATCGCGCGCAGCGTCGAGTGTCACGTTCTTGCCCGTAATGCGCGTGCCGCGACCGTCGATATTGCCGTCCGCCGCAAAACCGTCCGCATCCTTTGCACCGCTTCCCGTGGCGATTACCTCGACGTTCCGCCCTGCCGTAAGCGTGCTCCCGGTGTTCGCAAGCGAGCTACTACGCGATTCACTGCTGCTCGTGCCACCGCCGATGCTCACCGTCGCCTTTATGAGCGGTTGCCCGGTCGGTTTGCCATTACTGAAGTTCTCTGCCACCTTGGTCGCGTCGTAGACCGAGAGCGCGGCCTGCGCCTTGTCAAGTGCACCGAGACGCGCGTCGCCACCACGCGCCGGGTTTCGCATGCTCTGGTTCACCGCGGCCACGGCATTACCCACAGCGCCGCCCAACGCAAGGCTGACGCCGAACTGGCTCGAGTGCTGGCTCATACTCGTTTGCGTCGTATCCGAGCCCGGGTCAAGGTGGACATTCTCGCCCTTGAGCTTCAGGTCGTTGCCCGCCATCAAGTCAGAACCCGCGACCGTAATATCCTTCTTCGCGTCGAGCGTCACGTTTCCGCTCGCGCTCGCGATCTGGCTGCGCATCGTGTTCTGCGTCTGGCTCGCACTATCCTGCACCGTATGGCTGTTCGCCACACCGACGCTGAAACCCGTTGACGTGCCATTGCTGCCAAGGCTGCCGATCTGGCGACTGCTCGATTCTTGATGGCTCGCGCTCGTCTCCAGGCCTGCGAGCACGTTGATCGCACCTTTGTCGGCTGTCACCTTCACATCGTGAGTGCCGCTCACCCCCGATCCGACGACGTTCACATCACCCGTTCGACTGACGATTTCAACCTTGTCGCCAGTGACAAGGCTCGCCGTCTGGTGCGTCTCCGACATGTTTCCGTCTGAGCTACTGCGGCTCGCGTTGTACGGCGAGGGACTGTTGCCGCCATGGTTCGCCGTACCACCGATCCAACGCCCCAAATCGCCCAGGCTCGGTGACGACAGGAGGGCAATACTCGTGCTCGAACTACTCGATGCGTTGCTCTGTTGATACTGGTCTGTCGAAGCCGTGAGGTTCACGTTCCGGTTTGCATCCAGCAGCGTCTTGCCGCCTGCACTGATCGTCGAGCCGATCACGTTAATATCGCCGTCAATCGCATTGCCCTGTGCGTCGCGCTCCGCGCCGCCCGTGGCGGTCACGGAAACGTTGCCCGCACCTCGGATTGCGCTGCCGGCATGCGTCTGGTTCGACGTATCGATCACGCTCTTGCTCTGGCTGCGACCATAAGTCACGGAAATCGACGGCACATCAAGCGCGCTAGCGCCAATCTCGTTCGCAACGCTCTGCCCGCGCTGGAATCCGTTACCGGTTGACGCGTTGTCTTTCAGATTACGAACCGTATCGAACGGCGTACCAGTGACCGCGAACGTCAAGCCGCTGGACTTCGATTCCTGCTGGTCGTGGGTTCGTGCGTCGTCCTCACTCGGATCGATCGTGACATTCTGGCCTGCGATCTTGATATTGCCCGTCGCGTTCTTAGTGTCACCTGCGGCCTTACCCGCTGTAACGTCGCTGCCACCGATGTGGACGTTTTCACCGGCCTTGATCGACACGTTGCCCCGCACGCTACCAACCGTGCTGCGGTCCTGGCTTTGCGTAACCACGTGATTATCCGACTGCGCCTTTTGCTCGGCCGAACCAATCGTGAAGCCCAGACCACCGGAACCCATCACACCCGATTGTTTCTTGTCGAAATACGCCGACGAATCGCTCCGATCCTCCCCCGCAAGGACATTCACGTGGCGCGCAGCGTCCAGCGAGACATCGCCCGTTCCGGCAACCGCACTACCGGTCACGTTGATGTCGTGCCCGCTTCTCACCGACACGCTGTCGGCCGACACCAGACTGCCGTGACTGATTGTGTCGGTCTGGTCAAGACCGCTTGCCACCTTCGTGCTACTGACCACGCTACCGTGACTGTGATTCTCGTGCGAATTGAGTTCGTGCGTCTCGGTCGCGACGCCGATATTTACATCCCCCTTCGCATCCAGCGTCGCCTTGCCTTTGTCGAGGACCAGCGCGCTGCCGCTGAGCGTAATGTCCTTGCTCGATGAAAGGCTGAGTGCATCGCCGCTCTTGAGCATGGTACCCGTCAGCGTCTGATCTGACGTATGTTGCGTGTCCGCGTAGCTGCCGTGGCTATCGCTACCCGAACTGTTGCTGTTCAAGTTTGAGGTCGCGCTTACCGCCAACAGAGAGATGTTCCCCTGCGCGGCAATCGCGCCCCCCTTACCCAGCTCGATCTGTGCGCCGTGCGAGGTCAGATCACCCGCGATGGCGACTGCCGACACACCTCCGACCTTGACCGAACTGACCGCAGATTGGTTGAAATCGGTATTCGACACACCGTTCGCGCGCTGAACAACCTTGTGCTCTCCCGTTTGCGCCGCGCCCAGATTCCAGTCACCGCCGATCAATGCGCCGAAATTGCCGCCCACCGTCAGGCTGCCGGCGTTCTGCTGGAAGTTCCCCCCGGTGATGATCCCGGCATCGCCAGCCACATCAATACTCGCCGTCGGCCCAAGCGTCGTTTTAACGCTGATCGCACCGTCACGACTCACCTGCGTCTCGGTCTTGGCTGCGGTATTAAGAATTAGGTCGCCCCCTGCGCCGATCAACAGATTGCCAGCCTTTACCTTGGCCGAAGTCAGATCAACGTTACCTTCAGCTATCAATGTCGTCAGACCGCCGCTTTGCAATGCACCGAACGCGTTGTCGATCTGCTTGCCTTGAATCGACAACGAATTGTCCGCCTTCAACGTGCCGCTGTTCGCGAAGTTCTGCGCGTCCTTCAGATCGATGTCGGTGGCGGTGATCAGCGGACCATTGACGTTCTGCTGGTTCGCCTGTGCCAGATACACGACCGGCACGAGCACCGACTGACCGTCGACCACGCGCGTTTCCATCATGATCACGTTACCGGTCAGCTTCGACACCTGCTCGGGAGACAGGCTCGCGCCAATCGGCAAATTGAGTTGCTTGTCCAGCGCTGCACCCGCCGCCATAAGCTGCTGATACATACCCTGAAGATCCGTGTACGGACCCAATACAGCGCGGCCAGTCAGCGCCGTCACCTGATTACGTACGAGCTGCTGCTCATAGAAGCCGTCACCCAGGCGCTTCGGAATGTGGGTGAGGTCAACCCCGATCTGACCGAAAAAGTAGTCGCTCGAAATGAAGTTCTTCTGGTTCGTGAACGCCGGATTCGTCTCGATCACGTAGTTCGCATTCGGCGACGGATTCGGCCGGTACAAGCCGCCCTGCGGAATCGTCAGGTTGTTCAGCACGTTCAACGCAGTCGCGCTTGCAATGATCCGATCGACTGGTGTTGAGGCACCGCCAAGCACCGGCGCCGTCGACTGGGCACCCGCGCCTGCGACCGTCCCTCGAACGGCGCCCCCAGTCGTTGCCGAAGCCGTTGCATTGCCATTGAGCGTGGCAGGCGTCACCGTCGTCCCCGAACCCGTCGCGGCGCCGTTGAGCGAGACAGGCGTCAAACCCGTGACCGATTGACCGGGCAGCAGGCCGAGCGACGGCAGCGATGCGTTGCCAGCGGTGTTGTTGATGCTCACGCCCGTGCCGGAAATCGTGCCGTTCGAACCCAAGGTCGAATCGTAGCCCGGCAGCTTGTAGGTCTTGACGTCCGCTGGTGCGACCTGGGTATAGCCGCCCGGATGGCCTGTCACGAACGTAGCATCGCCAAACGGCAACTGCCAGTTGTGCTCGGAGTTGTCGTAGTTGTTGTAGTGGTACTGACCGGAGTACGTCACCGTCACGGTCGGTGCCTGCTGGCCCGTCGCCGCCCAACCGTTACCGTCATAGTTTTGCGGCAAGTTGAGATTGCCAACGGCCGTGATGCCGCTCCAGTAGTTTTGCAGGGTACCGGTCGATGATGCATCGATCTTGCCGCCCGACACAATCTGCGCGGCCGGACTCAATGCCGTGACCGTGTTCGCAACGGCTGTGCCGGTATAAGTTGTGTACTGATAGCTGCTGTTCCATTGACCGCCATGAGGCGGCTCGATGTACATGCCGCCCGGCTGTTTGAGCAACACGTCCCTCATTTCCGGCGTGAGGTTGTCGGACCGAATACCGTAACTCGTCTGACCAGTGCAATTCCCCGCGAAATACGCCGCACAGCCCGACAAGCTGATGCCGTATTGTGCAAGTACCGCCGGATCGACGTTACTCGAACTTCCCGTCGTGCTCATCACGCGACGCGTGCTCGTCACCTTGTCGGCGTGCAGTTCCATATCACTGCCGGACTGGATCAAGGCCGACGAGTTATTGACGAGTGCCGCATTCGTGTAATTGCCGCTCGCGTCCTTGCCGCCCGCGAGTACAACCTTACCCATCCCGAAAATCGCCGTCGTCGGCATCGAATCGGCCGCCGTCGTGTCGTCACGGTTTTCGATGTCGTGCGCGAGGATTTCAAGCTTGCCGTTGCTATCCGATGCGCCAATCAACGCCGTCGGTCCAACGTTCGACACCGTGCCGGTTGCGTTGAGCGAGACGCTCCCTCCCACCAGCGACCCGGTATTGGACAGATTGCTCGATTGCGTATGCAGCAGTCCACCGGCCGACAACGCGCCTGAATTGACGATATTGGCCGCGTTGATGTTCAGGCCATTGATGGTTTGGAAACCCGCGTTGTTGGTGAACGTACCGGGCAGCGCAAAGGTAAGATCGTTACCGACGTTGAACTGTGTATCCGGCGTTGTCGTGTAATCACCTTGCAGATTCACGCGTACATCGTGCGCTGCGCTATACGCGCCGCCGCCTTGCAGTGTCGGAGCCGTGATCGCCAGATCGTGCGTGGCGCTGATGTGCCCGTTCGTATTCGTGAGTACGGCGCTCGTCGTCACGTCCACGTCGCCGCTCGAATTCGCAACGCTGCCCATTTGTCCGCCGCTGTTGTTCAAGGCCGCCGCGTGAACATGGAGGCTCGCACCGCTCAACTCCCCGCCCTGCGTGTTGGAAATCGACGTCGCGCTGATCGTGACGTCGCCGTTACCGGTGATCGCGCCCATGCCCGACACGTTGCCCGCGCGGCTGTTCGTGATCTGGCTGCCGCCCTGCACGGTCATCGCGCCCGTGCCGAGGTCGGTAATGGCCCCGTCAGCGTTGTTGACCGATCCGGAATGAACCGCGAGCGTGCTCGTGTCGCCGGCCGTCGCCTGCCCGGCCTGAACGTGCCCGGCCTGGTTCACCAGCGCGCCGCCGTTCGTCAACGACAGAGACGCGCCCGCACGCACCAGACCTTGTGCGTTGTTCACGTCGCCCGCAACCGTTGCCGTAACGCCGCCCTGTGCCGCGAGAATGCCGCTTGAGTTGTCCCAACTGCTCGCATCGACAACCGCCTGCCCCTTGGTGACAATGGTCCCGCCTGCATTGTTCAGCGCACTCGCGCCGTTACCCGGCGCGATTGTCAGCGTCCCGGTACCGGCATGCGTGATCGTGCCGCCTGCATTGTTCAATTGGCTAGCGGCTAGCGTCAGGTCCGTACTGTTCGTTTGAATCACGCCCGCTGCGGAGTTGTCGAGCGATCCGCTGACGTTGACAACCATGGCCGACGAGCCATATTGCGTGATCGTCCCGCCGTGGTTCGTCAGGTTCGGCGCGGTCACCGCAAGTTGGTTGGCTTCGAGCTTGCCCCTGCTGTTGTCGATCGTCGAATCGGCCGTAACAGACAGGTTGGACGCGCTGACCGATCCGCTCTGGTTCGTCATCGAGCCCGTGTGGATCGACGCATTCGTGCTCGCGCCAATCTGACCGCCGTCATTCGTCAGCGTGCCGCTGAAAACGCCAAGGTCCGCGCGGGACTGCAATTTGCCGTTCGTATTGTTCAGTACGCTCCCGACCGTCGCCGTCAACCCGGATTTGCCGTTGATCAACCCCGATGTATTGTTCAGCGTGGCTGAATGCTCGACGACGCTGCCGTTGCTTGCAATCGATCCACCAACGTTCGATACCGATCCCGTCACATTTCCAAGCGTCAGTGTGCCGCTGCCGGCATGCGTAATCGTGCCGCCATCGTTCACGAGTGATGCAGGGGAAAGCGTCAGGTCCGTACTGTTGGTTTGTAGCGTACCGCCATTCGAATTGTCGAGCGTTCCGCTGACATTGACGGCCATGGCCGACGACCCGAGTTGCGTAATCGTGCCACCGTGGTTCGTGAGATTCGACGCGCTTAACGCGAGCTGATTCGCTTCGAGCGAACCGTCATTGTTGTCAAGCGTCGAGTCGGCCGTCACCGACAGGTTAGGCGCAACGATCGAACCGCTCAGGTTCGACATCGAGCCCGTGTGGATCATCGCGTTCGCGCTTGCGCCAAGTTGGCCACGGTCGTTCGTTAGTGTCCCGCTGGAAACAGCAAGGTCCGTACTGGACAAGAGCTTGCCATTCGTGTTGTTCAATACGCCGGCGATCGTCGCCGTCACCCCGGCTTGGCCGTTGATCGCTCCCGAGGTGTTGTTCAGCGAACCGCTCTGTGCAACGACTCGCCCGTTGCTCACGATCGAGCCGCTGACGTTCGACACCGACCCCGTGCCGTTGCCAATCGTCAGCGCGCCGGTACCCGCATGCGTAATCGTGCCGCCATCGTTCACGAGCGAAGCCGGAGTCAGCGTAAGGTCGGTGCTGTTCGTCTGAATCACACCGGCTGCTGCGTTATCAAGCGTGCCGCTGACGTTGACAGACATGGTCGACGAGCCATATTGCGTGATCGTGCCGCCATGGTTCGTCAGGTTCGGTGTGGTCAACGCGAGTTGGTTGGCTTCGAGCTTGCCGCCGCTATTGTTAAGCGTCGAATCGGCCGTCACCGACACGTTGGACGCGCTGACCGATCCACCCAGATTCGTCATCGAGCCCGTGTGGATCATCGCATTCGTCGTCGCGCCAATCTGACCGCCGTCGTTCACGAGCGTGCCGCTAGTGATGCCCAGGTCCGTATTGGACAGCAGCTTGCCGTTCGTATTGTTCAGCACGCTACCGACCGTGGCCGACAGGCCGGTTTGGCCGCTGATCGAACCGGACGTGTTGTTCAGCGTGGCCGATTGCGCCACCACGCGCCCATTGCTCGCGATCGTACCGCCGACGTTCGACACCAATCCCGTGCCGTTGCCGAGTGTAAGCGTGCCGGTGCCCGCATGCGTGATCTTGCCGCCGTCATTGACCAGCGACGCGGGAGCGAGCGTCAGGTCGGTACTGTTGGTTTGCAGCGTGCCGCCGCCCGAGTTGTCGAGCGTGCCGGACACGCTCACGCTCATCGCGCCGGTGCCGGTCTGCGTGATCGTGCCGCCGTGATTCACGAGATCGGTCGCGTTCAACGACACCTTGTCGGCCTTCACCGCGCCCGCGCTATTGTCGAGGGCCGTGCCGGTCAGTGCTGCCGTCTGAGCGACAATCGAGCCGCTGTTGTTGATCAGGCGCGCGCCTGCATCGACCGCCACCTTTTGCGTAGCCTGCAAAGCGCCACTGCTATTGTCGACCGCTTGTCCCGAGACACGCAGATTCGTATTGGACGTAATCGTCCCGTGGTTGGCAACGTTGCCGCCGTGCACGGTGACGTCGCCGTTGCCGCCGATCACGCCGCCCTGCGCGCCGTTCGCAGTCGTGCCCGCTGCGTTGGTCAACTGGCCGCTGGTCGTCACGGAGAGGCCGTCGCCGTTGAGCGACGTAATCCGCCCCGCCGTGTTGTCCAGCGACACACTGGCCACCGTCATGCTAGCCGCGCTTTGAACGGTGCCCTGGTTGTTCGCGATGGCGCCGCCGCGCACGTCCGCCGTGCTTTCGGATACCAGTTCGCCGGACTGGTTGGCAATCTGGCCTGCGACGTTGACCGACAGCGGCCCCTGCGACGACACCTTGCCGCCCTGGTTCGACAGGTTGCCGCCGGTCAGCGTCGTGCTGTTGCCGCTCGACAGGCTGCCGTGGTCATTGATCACGGTGCCCGATGCGTTCGCCTGAATGGCGCCTTGCGCGCTCGTCGTCGCATTCGACAGATTCACGTCGCCGGCCGTCGCGTTCAGCGACAGATTGCCGTTCGCCGCGGTCTGGCTGCCAGCGAGATTCACGCTGCTGCCCGACAGCGACGCGTTACGGCCCGCGACTTTCTGGCCGGTTGCGGTCAACTGGCCCGACGCGGTCAGGTTCAGGTCGCCGCTGTGCGCGACGGAACCGTCGTTGTTCACGCCCGCACCGAGCGTGCCGGTCGAGTTGACGCTGCCGGCGTTGACCGTCGCATTCTGCTGCGCCGCGAGCGTCCCGCTGTTCGTCAGATCGGCCGCAGTGCCCGCCGACAACGATTGCTGCGCATACGTGGTGCCGCTATTCTGGATGCCGCCCGAGGCCGACATCGCGAGGTTGCCGCTTGCCGTGGTCTTGCCCGCGAGCACGAGCCGACCGTCCGATTGCAACGTCAAATCGCCTGCCTGCGCCGCGATCGTCCCCGCGTTCGCGACACCAACGCCTGCGGAATTGCCAACCAAAAACACCCTATTGGCATACATGCCGCCTAACTGGGCTACGTCAATCGCGACAGCAGGAGCAGGACCGTCACCGGCGATCGGCGTCGCCGCAAGCGTGTCGTGATTAACCTGATTCGTACCGGCGATTACATTGAGATTCTTCGCATAGATCGCGGCATTAGCCTGTACAGCACGGGCAATGATGTCCGTCTGATCAACATTCGAAGTATCGAGGCCGGCACCTTGCACGGTCACGAGGCCACGATTAACGTTGAAGCCCGTCAACGATCCGTCCGCGCCGAACTGCGGCACACCGGTCGTCAGGACCGCACGTGACGTATTGATGAAACCGCCGCCGTCCACGACGATCCCGGCAGGATTGGCGAGAACGATCTCCGCGCGGCTTCCCGCGATCTCAACATATCCTCTGATCTGGCTGGCCGCCGTGCTGTCGACCTGGTTGACGATGATGCGCGCCGCCTGCCCAGCACTCAGATTCGGGTTGCCGTTGATATAGCCGGCCTGCTGCGTGTTGACGATCGTCGACGCGTTGTTCAGGATCGCGCCGTTCTTCTGAACGTCGAACTGGTTATAGGTGTTCAGCGACACGCCGGCAGCGCTCGGCTTGTTGATGTTGACTTGCGGCAGGCCGTTGGGCGTCTGCACCACCGCGGGCGCGTGAGGCCCCCCGCCAACGATCTGCGCATTCGCCCATATCGGATTCGCGCCGGCTGCGACCAGCGCGCCGAATGCAGTAACTCGTAACGCGAACTTCGCTGCCGGATGCTCGCCGCCTCGCCCGGCGGCACGGCAAGTCTCGCCCGTATTTGTTTTCCCCGTCCGGCTGGCCGTCTCTTCGACGGCAACCAACATACCCCGCACGCGGCTGAACACCAGCCGAAATTGATTCTTATTCATGATTTTGGTCTACTCGCGATTTTCGTTCGATCCGCCCTCACGGCCTCGAACATCGCGTGGAATCTAATTGAAACCGTGTAAAAGCAGCGTCAACGAGTGTCAATCGTTGCCGAGATGCGACGGACGAGAAGACTCGATACGTCGCTCGATCGCTGCCGTGCCAATCCGACTATCTTGATATCTTGGATAACGACATATTCCGTCGGCTGCAAATATCGACGGTATTGTTAACGGCAATCCGCGCGAATCTTACCTCATCCATCATTTCGGAAAAATCCCTGACAGAATTGCGAGGTCGAATCGGCATGCGGCCGGTAATCAGCGCTCTTGTAACCGCTTGTCGGGATTACATCATCGCGAGGATTTGATCCGTTCGACCGCCGTGCTCTCGACGCGCCGCGCCCTCGACCCTCGCGACAGCAACCACCTCGCCGCACCATCGAGCGACGTGCACAGCACCAGATAGATCGCCGCGACGAACAGGAAAATCGGCGCCGGATACACCATCAGCCGGTTATTCACCTGCGTCGCGACGAACGACAGTTCCGGCACGCCGACGATATACGCGAGTGACGTGTCCTTCACGAGCGCGACCCACTGGTTGACGAACGACGGCGTCATGATCCGGATCGCCTGTGGCAGCAGCACGTAGCGCACCGTCTGCCAGCGCGTGAGCCCGAGCGACAGCCCGGCCTGCCATTGCCCGTCGCCCGCCGCGACGATCCCCGCATGCACCGCATGCGCGAGATACGCGCCGCCGATCAGCGCCAGCGCGCACACGACCGTCGCAAGCCCCGGCACATCCATGTGCAGCAGCACCGGCATCAGGAAATACGTCCAGAAGATCAGCATCAGCACCGGAATCGCGCGGAAGAAGCCGATGAACGCGAGGAGCAGCACGCGCGCGGGGCCACGCGCGAGCGCCATCGCGACGCCGAGCGCCACGCCGAGCACGGCCGACGCAACCGCGGACGCGAGCGCCAGCACCAGCGACAGCGCGGCGCCGCCGAGCGGGCCGTCCGGAAACGCGCCGACCAGCAGGTACGGCAGATTCGAGAGCAGCAGCGAAAGATCCATCGTCAGCGCCCCGCTCCGAGCCGGTCGCGCCATTGCGTGGCCGCATACGCACCGGCCTCGATCGCGGCCACTGCCGCGACGTACAGCAGCGTCGCGACGCCGAATGCGGCGAACGTCTTGAACGTCTCGGTCTCGACCTGCCGCGACGCATACGACAGCTCGGCCACGCCGATCGCCATCGCGAGCGACGAGTTCTTCACGAGATTCATGTATTGGCCGAACAGCGGCGGCAGCGCGATGCGCACGGCCTGCGGCAGCACCACGTAACGCAGCGACTGCATCGGCGTGAGGCCGAGCGCGGCCGCCGCATCGTGTTGCGCGCGCCGCACGCCGCGCAGGCCGGCTTCGCATTCCTCGGCGACGAAGGCGGCCGTATAGGCGCTCAACCCAACCCACCCGGCCACGAATTCGAACGACGGCCACGCGAGCGCGAACGGGCCTACGCTCAACGTATGGCGCGCATTGAGCCACGCGATCCACGTATCGGGCAACAACGACGCGACGCCGAAATACCAGAACAGCAACTGTACGAGCAGCGGCGTGTTGCGGAACGCGACGACGTACGCGGCGGCGAGCGCGCGCGGCACCTTGCCGTGTGCATGCCGCATCACGGCGAGCAGCAGCCCGCCGACGGTTGCAGCGATCGCCGACGCGGCCGCGAGGCCGAGTGTCAGCAGGAAGCCCTGCCAGAGCCAGGACAGATATTTGGGAGCCAACCCGAGCATGTCGTATTACGGGCGCAAAACGCGCGATCGGAACAAAACGAAAAGCGCCGCGACGCCGGGATACCGGCGCAAACGCGGCGCGCGTGCGGCCTTGGCCTGAATCAGGTCTTGTCGCCGATGCGGAAAATGCGCGTGAGGGGCGTTTTCGTCGTCGGCCCGAACCACGCGTCGTAGATCTGCGTGGCGCGACCGTTCGCCTCGAGCCCCTTCAGCGTGTCGTTGACGAAGCCGAGCAGGCGCGTCTCGCCCTTCGGCACGCCGACGCCCATGTAGTCGTTCGAGATCGTGAACGCCGGGATCTCGTAATTCTGCTTGTCGGGCACGTTCGCGAGCAGGCCGATCAGCTTCGGGCCGTCCTGCGTGATGGCCTGCACGTTGCCGGCGCGCAGCGCGGCGAATGCGAACGGCGTGTCGTCGTACGCAACGATCGTCGCCTTCGGGAATTTCTCGCGCAGCGTGATCTCGTTGGTCGTGCCCTTGTCCGCGCCGACGCGCAGGCCGTTCAGCTGATCGGCCGATTTCAGCACGCCCTTCTTCGCGAGAAACTGCTGACCCGACGAGAAATACGGGATGCTGAAGTCGACCTGCTTCGCGCGCTCGTCGGTGATCGTGAAGTTCGCGAGCACGAGATCGACCTTGCCGGACGTCAGGAACGGAATACGGTTCGCGGGGTTGGTCGGTTGCAGCTGCAGCTTCACGCCGAGCTTGTCGGCAAGCGCCTTCGCGTAATCGACGTCGAGACCGACGATGTGGTTGTTTTTCGCGTCGACATAGCCGAACGGCGGATTGCTGTCGAACGTTGCGACGCGCAGCACACCGGCCTTCCTGATGTCGTCGAGACGGTCCGCATGCGCGACGGTACCTGCGGTAATGAGCGCGACCCCGATGAGCCACGTAGCGAGCGTGTTGATTTTCATGAGCACGACCTGATTTGTTATGGAGGCCGCCGCGGATCGCGCGGCGGCACGGTTCGAAGCACATCGCGACGGAGTGCGCCGTCGCGAAGCCGCTAACGTATCAGCGCAGGCGGAGAATCCGAACCAACAAATGGTGCTTTGCTCTGCGGGTTTCGTGATGAGGTGCGCGGGCTGCGGGCACACATGGCCGCCGCACAAAAAAAGACGCCCGCTGCAAGCAGCGGGCGCGAATCCCAGTCAAGGAGGTGTCACACGAACTACGCAGTCAGATTAAGGAAATCGCCCGTCACGGACAACGAATCGATTTCCATATCGATATGACGCGGCACGCTCATGCCGGCTTTTCCCCGGTCGAACAATGGATACCGCCGACGCCATCGCACGTCGCAAAAAAAACGTCCCGCCGGTTGGCGGGACGTTCGTCACGATGCAAGTCCGCGCAACGCGCGACCGATCACGGCTCGTGACGCAGATACCCTTCCTTGCTCGGATCGCGCATCCGCCACGACACGATCAGCGAGATCGCGCACAGCACGGTCACGTACCAGTAGAAGGTTTCCTCGCTGCCGATCGACTT
>Ga0209370_1001441_pt1 | contig 21182 bp, 18 predicted proteins | sample AgamicAtPrz_FD_187164 | JGI IMG/M metagenome (GOLD analysis project Ga0209370, IMG submission 187164) | Agave microbial communities from Guanajuato, Mexico - At.P.rz (SPAdes) (version 2) | ecosystem: Host-associated > Plants > Phyllosphere > Phylloplane/Leaf | place: Guanajuato, Mexico... | reverse complement strand
TCCTCGGTTTCGTGCTGGGCAACACCCTGGGCGTCCTGCTGGCCCGGCGCCTGAACCGGCGCGCCGCGCCCTTGCTGCTGATCGTCGCCACCCTGCTGGCCTTCGCCGCGGCCTGGCCGGCATCGATCACCTTCCCCGCGCTGATCGCGGCCACCCTGGCCATGGGCATGCTCAACGCCGTGGTCGAGCAGGTGAACGGCCTGCCGATCGGCCTGACCTACGTCACCGGCGCGCTGTCGCGCTTCGGTCGTGGCCTGGGACGCTGGTTGCTGGGTGAGCGGCGCGATGGCTGGCGGGTGCAGTTGGTGCCCTGGAGCGGCATGCTGCTGGGCGCCGCGCTCGGCGCCTGGCTGCAGCAGCGGCTCGGCTTGCAGGCGCTGGCGGCCAGTTGCGGCCTGGCCTGCCTGCTGGCGCTGGTGACAGTGTTCATTCCGCGCGCCTGGCAGTTGGGCTACATGCCGCGTTGAGGACGGACCAGACAACGCAAGCCCGTATCTGCAGGATATGCTTATCCTTCAATAGTCACTATCGAGCGCAGCAATTTCCAAAGCGTCAACGTGGCCAATAACCTGAGCCCATCGATTCGACACCCTCGAATCCCAGGCTCACGGAACCGCCCCGATGAACACCACCGCCCGCCTCCTCCTCGCCGCCCTGGCCATCGCCGTGCTGAGCGGCTGTGCCAGTCATCCCGAGCTGCGCCCTTATACCGCCGAGGAAACCCTCCAGCTGCAACTCGAAGCATTGCAGCGTCAGGGCCTGAGCCTGGACGAATACGAGCAGCGCAAACTGGCTGTGTCGCGCGCTGGCCGCCCGCAGGTGGTAACCGACACCGCCAGGATCAGGACCGCGATCAGCGGTTGAGCTCGACCTCCTCCAGGAATGCCAGCAGGTGCTCGTTGACGCCCGCGACGGCGTGCCTGCGTGCGATCTGCGCCAGGCATTGACCCTGCTGCCGAACAGCCAGGACTGACGCGTTCACCTGTAGGAGCGGCCTCGTGCCGCGAAAGGGCCGCACAGCGGCCCCGGCAATTTCGTCTGCGAAGCTGAAATCCTGGGGCCGCTACGCAGCCCTTTCGCGACACAAGGCCGCTCCTACAGGGATCGCGCACAGGCCGTTTACTTCGGGCACGACAAAGCTGTTAGCCTTGCCCTGTTCAGGTCACCACGGACAGCCCATGGCCAACCACAAGATCGAGATCCGCCGGCGCAACGTCGAGAAGATCCTGCAAGCCGCCGAGCAGGTGTTCGCCGACAAGGGCTACGCTGCCACCTCCATGGGTGATATCGCCGAGCGGGCGCAACTGCCGCGCTCCAACCTGCACTACTACTTCAGCACCAAGGACGAGCTGTACCGCGCCGTGCTGCAGGACCTGCTGGATGTATGGAAGCAGGACGCCCTGTGCTTCGAGCACTTCGACGACCCGCGGGTGGTGCTGACCAGCTACATCCGCGCCAAGATGGGCCACTCGCGCTCAAGGCCGCTGGGCTCGAAGATCTGGGCCGAGGAGATGCTCCATGGCGCCCCGCTGCTCGGCGCCAGCCTGGACGAAATCCTGGTGCCCTGGGCGCAGCTCAAGCAAGCGAAGATCCGCAGCTGGGTCGAGGACCGGCGCATCCTGCCGGTGGAGCCGTCGGCGCTGCTGTACATGATCTGGGCCGCGACCCAGCACTACGCCGACTTCGGTTACCAGGTCAACCTGCTCAATGGCGGCGAGCCACTGTCCGACCTGGCGTTCGAGCAGGCAGTGCAGACCGTCACCGGCGTCATCCTGCGCGGTATCGGCCTGGAGCCTTAGCGGCCCAGGTGCTCGCACAGGAAGTCAATGAACACCCGGGTCTTGTGCGGCAAATGGTTGCCGTTGGGGTAGACCACGCTGATCGGCTGCGCCGGCAGACTGTAGTCCGGCAGCACACGCCGCAACCTGCCGGCGTCCAGATCCTCCTCGACCAGCCAGGCAGGCAGCACCGCCACTCCCAGCGCGGCGCAGGCCATCGCGCGGATGGCGTGGGACGCATTGGACTGGTAGGCCGCCCTGCCCACCACGCTCACGCTGCCCGTCCGCGCACCGTGCAAGGTCCAGCTGGTCGGGCTGTGCAGGTTGCTGTTGGCGATCCAGGGCACATCCGCAAGGTCCGCGGGCTCGGAGATGGCATGGCGAGCGAGAAACGCCGGTGAGGCCACCAGCAGGATGTCGTAGTCGGCCAGCTTGCGGCTGCGCAGGTTCGAGTCGGTCAAGGCGCCGAGGCGCACCACCAGGTCGAGCCGTTCGGCAATCAGGTCGCTCAGCGACGAGTCGGTCTCGTAGCTGATCGACAGCGCCGGGTAGCGCTCGGCGAACAGCGGGATCAGCGGCAGGATGAAGCGCTCGCCGTACTCCCCGGTGGTGCTGATGCGCAGCCTGCCCGATACGCCGTTGTGCCGGCGCAACACACTGTCGAAGGCGCCTTCGACGTCGCTGACGATCACCTTGAAATCGTCGTAGAAGCCCTGGCCGGTTTCGGTCGGGGCGACGGCGCGGGTGCTGCGCGCCAGCAGCGTCACGCCCAGCGCCTGCTCCAGTGCCTTGACGTGCTGGCTGGCCATGGCTTTGCTGATGCCGAGAAAGTCCGCCGCCTTGGTAAAGGAGCCGAAATCGACCACCGCCAGAAACGTCTGCACCCGGTTGAGCTGGGTGTGGAGGGCCGTGCGCGGCATTGTTCACTTCCATCAAACAGAGTTTCAAGGGTAGCGACATCGACAGGGACAGTCCACGGCACCTACGCTGCGCGCCGAAAAGGAGTGGCAATGACGTACCGGTATCGCGTGGCAACGATCTTCCTGATGGGCTTCTTCATCGACTGCATCAACCTGTTCATGCCGACCGTGGCGTTGCCGCGGATCGCGGCCGAGTTCGCCATTGGCAATGCCAGCAGCGCCTGGGTCGGCAATGCCTACATGCTCGGGCTGACCCTGGCCGTGCCGGTGAGCACCTGGCTGGCGAGCCGCTGGGGCGCGCGGCGCCTGCTGTGCGCCGCCATGCTGGGGTTCAGCGTGGCCGTGTGGGGCTGCGGCGAAGCCGCAAGCTTCGCCGCGCTGATCACCTGGCGCCTGCTCCAGGGCATGGCCGGTGGCTTGCTGATTCCGGTGGGCCAGGCGCTGACCTTCGAGCGGTTCCAGGGCCCGGAGCGCGCCCGCGTGTCCACCCTGGTGATGACCGTGGCGCTGCTGGCGCCGGCGCTGTCGCCCACTCTCGGCGGGATGATCGTCGACCATGGCCGCTGGCCATGGATCTTTCACTGCAACATTCCGCTGGCCCTGCTCACGGCGGCGCTGGCCTGGGCCTGGATTGACCAGACACCGGCCCCGGCAGCGCCACGCCCAGACTTCAAAGGGCTGCTGCTGGTCAGCGCCGCCCTCGCCTGCCTGCTGCTGGGCCTGTCGCTGTACGGCGCCGGCCATGGCGTCGCGCTGGCCATCGCCTGTCTGCTGGCCGGCTTGTCCTGCGCCCTGCTCTACCGCGCCCACTACCAACGCTCGGCCGGGGGCATCATCGAGCTGAAACTGCTCGGCAGCCCTCGCCTGCGGGTCTCGATGCAGGTCTACCATGCGATCCCCGGGGTGTTCACCGGGGTCAACCTGCTGAACATCTTCTACCTGCAGGACGTGCTCAACCTGAGCGCCCAGGCCACCGGCCTGTTCATGCTGGTCTACGCCGCCGGGGCCTTCGCCGCCATGCTGCTGGCCGGCCACCTGTACAACCGCGTCGCTGCCGCCCGACTGTTGCTGCTCGGCCTGCTCCTGCACAGCCTGGGTATCGGCCTGCTGGTGATGGTCGACACGCCGACCGATAGCGCGGCACTGGTTGCGGCCTACGGCCTCATGGGCATTGGCGGCGGCATCGGCGCCAACACCGCCCAGACCACCGCGCTGCTCGACTTCAGCGGCGAGCGGATGCAGCAGGCCAGCGTGCTGTGGAATCTCAATCGGCAGATGGCTTTCAGCGTCGGCGCCGCCTCGCTGCTGATGATTTTCAACCTGTTGCTGATGGGCCTGAGTCCACCCGCAGCCTATCACCTGACCTTCATCCTGGCCGCGCTGCTGGGACTGACGCCTCTGCTGTCACTGAACACACTGCCCAAGGAGAACCACGCCCATGCCTGAACACGCGATTGCCCGCGCCGAACGCAGCATTCACCACGTCCACGAACTGATCCAGATGGTCTTCACCCGCCCGGTGGCCGAAACCCAGTCGGTGCTCGGCGGGCTGATGGCGGTGTTCGCCGACAATTTCAGCATGGTCGGCACGACAGGCACGCTCGTGAGCCGCCCGCAGATCGAGCAATTGTTCAAGGGGGCCGCCGGGACCAGGCCAGGACTGCAGATCACCGTCAGCGATGTGCAAGTGGTGTGGCAGGCCGGGTTGAATGTGGCGATGCGCTACAAGGAAACTCACCATTCGCAGGGCATGGCGCAGGCGCGCTGGTCGCTGGCATTGCTCGAATGCAGCGACCATGGGGTGGTGTGGCGCTGCCTGCACGAGACGGCTATCCAATAAGCGCTTTCGCGACAATGCGCCCTTTCGAACTGTAGAGGCACATTTCAGCTGCCGGGGTTTTCCTGCAACAACCGTCTCGGCAGCAATGCAGGGGCGACATGGATGATCGACATGCGCAGCACATGGTTGAGCATGACGAACGCAGGATCGAGCTTGAGCAGCAACGCCGCCGCGGTCATGACCTCGACACCTCCCGGCACCCAGGACATGAACAGTGCCAGGAACGGCTTGCCGCTCAGGCGACTGGCGGCGAAAGCCAGCAGCAGCGTGGCGCAGAACGTCAGGCTGGTGACCACCAACCCGGCACGGGCATAGCGCAGCACTTCAGGCAGGGTGATGTCGCGCAGGCGGATGCCGATCAGGCCGCCCAGAAGTACCAACGCCAGCATCGCCAACGGCGCGGGTACCCGCAGGTCGGCTGGTGGCATGCCGATGTTGAGCGCCGCGGCACACACCAGCCCGGTCAGCATGTAAGGCGCAGGCACCGACAGGCGTTCCAGCAGGTAACCGGCCACGACCGCGACCAGCGCCACCGGGACAATCCGCAGGTAGTCACCGACGCTGCCCAGCGTCGGCAAGGTGGTATCTGCGTGACCACCGGCGATCAGCGTGACCACCAGCAGCAGCGCCAGCAGGCGCACGATATGCACGAAGGCAATGCGGGCCGATGCGGGGCCCTGCGCACCCGACACGGTCATCACCACTGCCATGGCACCCGGGATGGCGCTGAGCAGGCTTAAGATCGCGGGCTACCCCAGCTCGCCCTGGCAATGAGCATCGGCAATACCTGCAACAGCACGATCAAGGCGATACAACCAGCCCAACCCCAGGGGTCCCATAGCAAACCGGGGAGCGACGCGCCAAAGCTGCCGCCCAGGTAATAGCACGTCAGATACAGACCGACGGCGGCCGCCTTGTGCTGCTGTGCGTGAACGGTGATGAACGCGTTGGCGGCGACCTGGGCAAGAAACACCCCGGTGGCACTGAGCGCCAGGCCCAGCACGATCATCCATAACGACGATGACAGTGTCAGGGCTGAACCTGCGATGCCCAGGCAGCCAGCCACCTGCAACCGTTCAGCCTGCGGCCGTGCATTGCCCAGGCGACTGGCCACCGGTACCACCACCAGGGCCAGCAGAAACACCGCGTAGATCGAGCTCAACCCTGCGGTGCCCAGGTTGAACGGCGCCTGGCTCAAATGCAGACCTACATAGGTGAACGTCGCGACCTGGGCGAACAGCACGCAGAAACCTACGCCATAGGCGCCCAGCAATGGTCGGCTCAACAACTCGCTGCGCAGCGCCTGGCGGTCCGCCAGTGGCGGCCCTGCTGACCAGGGATGGCGCGGCAGCAGTACGGCGATCACCAGTCCCGTCGCCAGGGTCAGGCAACCGAGTACCGCCAGTGCCATGCGCCAGTCGCTGTACGCAGCCACCAGCCCGGTGACGAAGCGACCGCAAAAACCACCTAACACTGTCCCCGCGACATACAAGCCGGTCATCTCAGTAACCACCGCGCCACTCCAACGCACGCCGATATAGGCGACAGTAGTGATGAAAACGCCCGGAATGAGCAGGCCCTGCAAGACCCGCCAAATCAGTAACTCGCCAAAACTACTGGCTGTCGCAGCCAGCATTGCGGGCACCGCCAGCAACAAAGCCGCCACGGTGATCACCCGGTACTGCTCGTAACCGCCGGTAAGCCAACCGACAAAGGGCGAGATCACGGCCACGGCCAGGATAGTGACGGTGATGCTCCAGCTGGCGTGCCGGGCACTGACGTCGAAGGTCTCAGCCAGCTCGTGGAGCAACCCTTGGGTGGCGTACAGATTGAGAAAGGCCACACATCCACAAAGAAACAAGGCAACACGGGGGCAATCGGCAAGCAAGCGCATACAGGGGCTCGTGAAAAGGACTTGCCGACTTGTAAGATGGAACAAATTTTGGATCCAATACTACTTTTCGACCGATTGATACTTCAAGGATGAAGATGATGGAGTTGCGTCGCCTGCGCTATTTTCTGGTGGTCAGCGAGGAACTGCACTTCGGCCGCGCCGCCGTGCGCCTGCACATGTCCCAGCCACCCCTGACACGGCAGATATCGGCGTTGGAGGCAGAACTGGGCTTTCGCCTGTTCGATCGCAGTACACGCAATGTCAGCCTGACTGCCGAAGGCCAGCATTCCCTGCCCTATGCGCGCTCGGTGCTGGAGCAGGTCGACCTGACCAAGGCCATCAGTGCCAAGCTGGCAACGGGCTCCAGCGGACACCTGGCCCTCGGCTATGCCAGTTCGATCGCCCTCTCGGAGGTATTCAGCCGTTCGATCCAGGCGTTCTGTTCAGCCTGCCCGGACGTGCAACTGACCTTGGAAGAAGGCGCGTCCAGCGGGCAATGGACGCAACTGGCCGAAGGCCGTCTGGATATCGGCATCAGCCGCATGCATCCGCCGGGTGACAACCCTCAGGTCCAGGCCATCTGCCTGGACAACGAGCCGCTGGTCGCGGCCGTTCCCAGCGACAGCCCCCTCGCCCAGCAGTTGCAGGTCAGCCTGGCCGAGCTCGGCGAACTGCCGCTGATCACCTTCCCCCCGGACTACGGCTCGGGCTTGAACGAAATCATCCTCGGCCTGTACCGCCACCACGGGCTGACGCCGCGCCCGGCGCCAAGCGGTCGACAGATCACCTCGATCATCGCCCTGGTTGCCGCGGGTCGTGGTGTCGCGGTGGTACCGCAGTGCACCCGGACCTTGGTCAGGCGTGGGGTGTCCTACCTGCCGCTGGCCGAGCCCGGCGCCTGCGCGCCGCTGCTGTTGCTGACCCGCAGGCACGAGCGCAGCCCACTGGTGCGGGCGTTCGTCGAGGTGATCGAGCAGACCTTGCGCGGCGGTCTGAGCGGGTAGACGAAAACTTCGTGGAGCGGGCTTGCCCGCTCCCACGAGAGAACTGCATGAGGTCTGCCTTGCGCCGACCTCAACCCGCCTCGCGATAGGGATTGCGCGGATCCTGCGTCCAGTTCATGTACGGCTTGCCGGTGTCCTGCGCCTGCATGTCGATGCAGCCCTCCACCGGGCAGGTGATCTGGCACAGGTTGCAACCGACGCACTCGGCTTCGATCACGCTGTAGGCGTGGGTGCCGTCGGCCTGCAGGGTGCTGGCGATGGCCTGGTGCGAGGTGTCCTCGCAGGCGATGTGGCAGCGCCCGCAGCCGATGCAGGCATCCTGGTCGATGTGCGCCACCGACTGGTAGTTGATGTCCAGGTACTTCCAGTCGGTGGTGTGCCCCACGGCCTGGCCACGAAACGCCTCGAGGTTGCGGTGGCCGTGCTGGTCCATCCAGCGCGCCAGGCCGTCCTTCATGTCGTCGACGATGCGAAAGCCGTGCAGCATCGCCGCCGTGCACACCTGCACCGCGCCACTGCCCAGGGCGATGAACTCGGCGGCGTCGCGCCAGGTGCCAATGCCGCCGATACCGCAGATCGGCAGGCCGCGAGTCTCGGGGTCGCGGGCGATTTCCGCGACCATGTTCAGGGCGATCGGCTTGACCGCCGAACCGCAATAGCCGCCATGGGTGCTCTGGTCGCCGACGATGGGGTGGGCGACCATGCGGTCGAGGTCGACGCTGGTGATCGAGTTGATGGTGTTGATCAAGGACACCGCATCCGCCCCACCCCGGTGCGCGGCGCGCGCCGACTGGCGGATGTCGGTGATGTTGGGGGTGAGCTTGACGATCACCGGCAGCGCGCAGTGGGTCTTGCACCAGCGGGTGACCATCTCCACGTACTCCGGCACCTGGCCGACGGCGGCGCCCATGCCGCGCTCGGGCATGCCGTGGGGGCAGCCGAAATTGAGTTCGATGCCGTCGGCGCCGGTGGCCTCCACCAGCGGCAGGATGAACTTCCAGGACTCCTCGATACACGGCACCATCAGCGACACGATCAGTGCGCGATCGGGCCAGTCCTTCTTGACCTGGGTGATCTCGCGCAGGTTGATCTCCAGCGAGCGGTCGGTGATCAGCTCGATGTTGTTGATGCCCTGCACCTGGCGGTTGGCGCCGAAGTGCGCCGAGTAGCGCGACGACACGTTGACCGCCGCCGGGTCTTCGCCCAGGGTCTTCCACACCACCCCGCCCCACCCGGCCTCGAAGGCGCGGACCACGTTGTAGGCTTTGTCGGTGGGTGGCGCGGAGGCCACCCAGAACGGATTGGGCGCCTTGATGCCGGCGAATTCGATGGACAGGTCGGCCATTTACGCAGCCTCCACGTTGAGCATGAGTTGGGCATGGATGGCTTCGGCGGCCAGCTTGCCATGTTGCACCGCCTGGACGGTAAGGTCCTGGCCCAGCGCGGTGCAGTCGCCGCCGGCGTAGATGCCGGGGACGGAAGTCTGCATGTGCGCGTCCACCTGGATGCGCTCGCCGTCGCGGGCCAGTTGCGCCGCCAGCGGGTCAGCCAGGCTTGCGTCGTCGAAGCGTTGGCCGATGGCCTTGAAGATTGCGTCGGCGGCCAGCTCGAAGGTCTCGCCGGTATCGCCCAGGCGTCCGTCGACAAGTTGCGTGCGAGCGAAGCGCATGCCGCGCACACGCCCGGCATCATCAAGCAGCACGGCATCGGGCCGGGCCCAGGTGTGCAGACGCACCTGGTTGTGCTTGGCGATCTCCTGCTCATGGTCGGTGGCGCCCATGTCGGACACGCCACGGCGGTAGACCAGGTTGACGTCGCGGGCGCCCAGGCAACTCATCTGCACGGCCATGTCGATGGCGGTGTTGCCGGCGCCGAGCACCAGGCAGCGGTCAGCCAGCGGCAGCTGGGTGAGGTCGTCGGCCTGGCGCAGCTCGCGGATGTACTCGGTGGCGGCGAGCAGGCCTGGCACGTCTTCGTCCGTCAGGCCCAGCTGGCGCACGGCAGCCAGGCCCAGGCCGAGGAACACCGCGTCGTACTGGGCATGCAGCTCGCCCAGCGACAGGTTGGCGCCCAGGCGCTGGCCATGGCGGATCTCGATACCGCCGATGCCCAGCAGGAACTCCACTTCGCGCTGGGCGTAGTCGTCCACCAGCTTGTAGCGGGCGATGCCGTACTCATTGAGGCCGCCGGCTTTCTCCCGCGCCTCGAAGATCACCACGTCATGGCCGTGCATGGCCAGGCGATGCGCGCAGGACAGCCCGGCGGGGCCGGCGCCGACCACGGCGATACGCTTGCCGCTGGCCGGCGAGCGCTGGAACGGATGCTCGGTGAAACCGGCGTGGTCCAGGGCGTAGCGCTGCAGCTGGCCGATCAGCACCGGCGCGCATTCCTGGGCGTTGTTGCGCACGCAGGCCTGCTGGCAGAGGATCTCGGTCGGGCACACCCGGGCGCAGCTGCCGCCGAGGATGTTGGCCGAGAGGATGCGTTCGGCGGCGCCCTGCAGGTTCTCGTCGCTGATGCGGTGGATGAACGAGGGGATATCGATCTCGCTGGGGCAGGCATTGACGCAGGGCGCGTCGTAGCAGTACAGGCAGCGCGCGCTTTCGACGGCGGCCTGGCGGGCGGTGAGCGGGGGCGCGAGGTCGCTGAAGGCCTCGTCCAGCTGGTCGGCGCCGGCCCGGGGGCGCGGCAAGTGGTTCAGGGCGTCGATCACGGTTGTAGCCTCTCGCTGTTTTATTGAACTCGATGCTGTTCAGGCAGCGGTCCGTTCTGGGGATGGCAGTCAACAGGAGCACTTGCATTGTTATGGGGGGGCGCTTTGCGCCCCTTTCGCGGCACAAGGCCGCTCCTACAGGGGATCGCGTTCTGCAGTAGGAGCGGCCTTGTGCCGCGAAAGGCCTCAGCGCTGAACCGGTGTCGGCCGCTGGTGTTCGGCCCGACGCTCCAGCACTTCGTACACCGACGGATACGCCGGCCGCTCCACGTAGCGCCCCGCGCCAGGCTCGGCGCGCAGGTCGCCATCGGCCCAGAGCACCTTGCCCTGGCTGATGGTGTGGCTGGGGATGCCGCGCACGGTGCGGCCTTCGAAGATGTTGAAGTCGACCCGCTGGTGATGGGTCTGGGCGCTGATCGTGCGCGTGCCCTGCGGATCCCACAGCACCAGGTCGGCGTCGGCGCCGACGCGGATCGCGCCCTTGCGCGGGAACAGGTTGAAGATCTTCGCGGTGTTGGTGGAGGTCAGCGCGACGAACTCGTGGATCGACAGGCGCCCGCTGTTCACCCCGGCATCCCACAGCACCGCCATGCGGTCCTCGATGCCGGCGGTGCCGTTGGGAATGCGGCTGAAATCGTCGCGGCCCATGGCCTTCTGCTCGGCGCAGAAGCAACAGTGGTCGGTGGCCGTGGTGTGCAGGTTGCCCGACTGCAGGCCGCGCCACAGTGCCTCCTGGTGCTCGCGCGGGCGGAACGGCGGGCTCATCACGTAGCCGGCGGCGGTGGCCCAGTCCGGGTCGCGGTAGACGCTGTCGTCCAGCAGCAGGTGGCCCGGCAGCACCTCGCCGTATACCGGCTGGCCCTTGGCCCGGGCATAGGTGATTTCGTCCAGCGCCTCGCGGCTGGAGACATGCACCAGGTACAGCGGCGTGCCGAGGGTCTCGGCGATGCGGATGGCGCGGCTGGCGGCCTCGCCCTCGACCTGCGAGGGGCGCGACAGCGGATGCGCCTCGGGCCCGGTCAGGCCCTGGGCCAGCAGTTTCTTCTGCAGGTGATACACCAGCTCGCCGTTCTCGGCGTGCACCGTCGGCACCGCGCCCAGTTGCAGGCAGCGTTCGAAGCTGGCCACCAGGGTGTCGTCGGCGGCCATGATCGCGTTCTTGTAGGCCATGAAGTGCTTGAAGCTGTTCACGCCATGCTTGGCCACCAGCTCACCCATCTCCTCGGCCACCTGCTCGCTCCACCAGGTGATGGCGACGTGGAAGCCATAGTCGCTGGCGCTCTTCTGCGCCCAGCCGCGCCAGGTGTGGAACGCCTCGAGCAGTGATTGCTGTGGGTTGGGAATGACGAAGTCGATGATCGAGGTGGTGCCCCCGGCCAGGCCCGCGGCGGTGCCGCTGAAGAAGTCCTCGCTGGCCACCGTGCCCATGAACGGCAACTGCATGTGGGTGTGCGGGTCGATACCGCCGGGCATCAGGTACTGACCAGAGCCGTCGAGGACTTCGCAATCGCTGGGGGTTTCGAGGTGGCTGCCAATGGCGCGGATCAGGCCATCGACACACAGGACATCTGCACGGTAGCTCTCTTCATGGGTAACCACGGTGGCGCCACGGATCAACAGGGACATGCCGTTTTCCTCGCAGGCTGACCGGTCTTCTGGCCGGTTCTTGGAATTGTTTCGGGCCGGGCGCTGGAGGCGATTCGCTCAATCCTGTCAGGCCTGACAAGAATCGAGGCTAGTATCTGATCGGATATTGATCAAGAAAAAATCTATGCAAATGTCTTATTTTCTATCTTATTGATTATTAACGATAATTTATCGAAATCACCAAAATGTGACACCCCTTCACCATTTTGACGCACTTGACAGGAAGCCAAATTGGTCAAGATTTCCTATGCAAAATCAGCTGTTTGTTTCCTGGCTGGATGGCGCAGGCCGCGCCGGTGGTTTTCCAGGTTGCACCCGTTTGAACCACGCGGGTGATGGACCGGCCAGACGGACGGCGTACCAGGGTGCCCACCCCACCCTCGTCGTCACGCTGAAGAATGCCTTTGCAAGACAGTGAGTTACCTCCGGTCGGCGGCGGCCACCGGGAAGGCGCGGGCTTTCCCGGCACGTTTGTTGAAAACGCAGGCCACAACCGCCTGGCCGGGCCGGAGGTGCAGTACTGCTGGTGTGTGTACTCCGGCCATCGCGTCAGCCCGATGAGCGACAACTACAAGAAAAAAAGACCTGGAGAACCCCATGCAACAGAGCAGATCGCAAGTGGTCGAGCAGCATGGCCTGTTCGAGCTCGACGCCGGCAGCGACGTCCTCGACAGCCCCCGCTACAACCACGACATCGCCCCGACCAAGGTGCACCAGCGCACCTGGAACAAGTGGCACATCACCGCGCTGTGGGTGGGCATGTCCATCTGCGTGCCCACCTACACCCTCGGCGGCGTGCTCACCGCCTACTTCGGCCTGAGCGTGGGCGAGGCGCTGCTGGCGATCCTGCTGGCCAACCTCATCGTGCTGATTCCGCTGACCCTCAACGCCTTCCCCGGCACCAAGTACGGCATCCCCTTCCCGGTGCTGCTGCGCGCCTCGTTCGGTGTCTTCGGCTCCAACGTGCCGTGCCTGATCCGCGCCGTGGTGGCCTGCGGCTGGTTCGGTATCCAGACCATGTTCGGCGGGCTGGCCATCCACCTATTCCTCGGTTCGCTGTTCCCCGAGTGGAAGGCACTGGGCGGCACCGGCGAGGTGATCGGTTTCATGCTGTTCTGGTCGCTGAACCTGTGGGTGGTACTGCGCGGCGCCGAATCGATCAAGTGGCTGGAGACGCTGTCGGCGCCGCTGCTGGTGGCTGTCGGAGTCGGCCTGCTGTTCTGGGCGCTGCCGCACATGTCGATGAGCGAGCTGCTGGCGCAGCCACCCAAGCGCCCCGAGGGCGCCAGCGTGGTCGGCTACTTCTGCGCCGGGCTTACCGCCATGGTCGGCTTCTGGGCCACGCTGTCGCTGAACATCCCCGATTTCAGCCGTTACGCCAAGAGCCAGAAGGACCAGATCCTCGGGCAGATCTTCGGCCTGCCGCTGACCATGTTCCTGTTCGCTTCGCTAGGCGTGATCATGACCGCCGCCTCCGCCTCGCTGGTGGGCCAGACGGTGTCCGACCCGGTGAGCCTGATCGGCCATATCCAGAGCCCCGGCTGGGTGGCCCTGGCCATGGCGCTGATCATCATCGCCACGCTGTCGACCAACACCGCGGCCAACATCGTCTCGCCGACCAACGACTTCCAGAACATCGCCCCACGTCTGATCGGGCGCAGCCGCGCGGTCTGGCTGACCGGCTTCATCGGCCTGGCGCTGATGGGGCACGAGCTGCTCAAGAAGCTTGGCTGGATCGTCTCCGACCTGAGCCTGGAGAGCGTGTACTCCAACTGGCTGCTGGGCTACTCCAGCCTGCTCGGGCCGATCGCCGGGATCATGGTGGTGGACTACTTCCTGGTGCGCCGCCAGCACCTGGACCTGGCCGGGTTGTACCGCGACGACGTGTACCCGGCCTGGAACTGGGCCGGGTTCGTCGCCTTCGGCGTGCCGGTGGCGCTGACCGTGATGGCCATCGGCAACAGCAGTTTCAGCTGGTTCTACGACTACGGCTGGTTCACCGGCTCGCTGCTTGGCGGCGGGCTCTACTACGCACTCGGCGGCCTCGCGGTGCGCGGGCCGGCGCGGCTGGCCAAGCCGTTGCCGTGATGCTCCCTGCGGGAGCGGCTTCAGCCGCGAAGCAAGCGACGCGGTGGATGGCACCGGCTTGGCCGGTGTTCGCGGCTAAAGCCGCTCCCACAGGTCCCTGCTAAATCGATAAGTGATGTGCAGTGCCATGCGAGCCGACTTGCCGGCGAACAGGGCCGAAGAATAAAACAGCCTGAGGAGACACCCATGACCACCCTCGCCAAGGAAGTCCTGCAATCGAGCAAGCACCACATCGACAGCGCCCGCCTGTGGCAATCACTGATGGACCTCGCCCGCCTCGGCGCCACGGCCAAGGGCGGCGTCTGCCGCCTGGCGCTGACCGACCTCGACCGCCAGGCCCGCGACCTGTTCGTGCAGTGGTGCGAGGCGGCCGGCTGCACGGTGAGCATCGACGCGGTCGGCAACATCTTCGCCCGCCGCCCCGGGCGCAACGCCAAGTTGCCGCCGGTGATGACCGGCAGCCATATCGACACCCAGCCCACCGGCGGCAAGTTCGACGGTTGCTTCGGCGTGATGGCCGGGCTGGAGGTGATCCGCACCCTCAACGACCTGGGCGTGGAGACCGAGGCGCCGCTGGAGGTGGTGGTGTGGACCAACGAGGAAGGCTCGCGCTTCGCCCCCTGCATGATGGGCTCGGGGGTTTTCGCCAGCAAGTTCACCCTCGAGGACACCCTGGCCAAGCGTGACGCCCAGGGGGTGAGCGTCGGCGAGGCGCTGAACGCCATCGGCTACGCCGGCAGCCGCGTCGTGACCGGCCACCCGGTGGGCGCCTATTTCGAGGCCCACATCGAACAGGGCCCGATCCTCGAGGACCAGCGCAAGACCATCGGCGTGGTGCTCGGCGCCCTCGGCCAGAAGTGGTTCGACCTGACCCTGCGCGGTGTCGAGGCCCACGCCGGCCCCACCCCCATGCACCTGCGCAAGGACGCCCTGGTCGGCGCCGCCGCCGTGGTCGAGGCGGTCAACCGCACCGCCCTCGCCCACCAGCCCCATGCCTGCGGCACGGTCGGCTGCCTGCAGGCCTACCCCGGCTCGCGCAACGTGATCCCCGGCGAAGTGCGCATGACCCTGGATTTCCGTCATCTCGAAGGCGAGCAACTGGACGCGATGATCGCCGAGGTGCGCCAAGTGATCGAGGCCACCTCCGCCAAGCACGGATTGAGCTACGAACTGGTGCCCACCGCCGACTTCCCGGCCCTGTACTTCGACAAGGGCTGCGTCGAGGCGGTGCGCGACTCGGCGCGCAACCTGGGCCTGGCGCACATGGACATCGTCAGCGGCGCCGGGCACGACGCGATCTTCCTCGCTGAGTTGGGCCCGGCCGGGATGATCTTCGTGCCCTGCGAGGGCGGCATCAGCCACAACGAAATCGAGAACGCCGCCCCCGAGGACCTCGCGGCCGGCTGCGCGGTGCTGCTGCGGGCGATGCTGGCCGCCTCGGAGGCGATTGCCGACGGACGCCTGGCGGCCTAGCAAGCGATAAAAGGACTTCGTGGGAGCGGGCTTGCCCCGCGATGCATGGCACCGGCGGCGCCGGTGTTCCGTGCGGTGCGGCGTTCCGACAAGCCCGCTCCCACGTTATACATTCACCGTCCGTGAGCCTTGGCTGGACCGGGTGCCGGCCCCTTGGCGCAAAATTCCCGCGCGCGGCGGTATACTCGCCCACCTTCGAACCGCGCCCGGGAATCCGTCATGCAGCAAGTCCTGCTCATCGTCGATGTGCAATCCACCTTCAGCCCCTCCGAGAAACTGGTGGATGGCATCCGCGTGTTGTCGGCGCACATCCCCACCATCGCCTCGATCGAGCTGCACGACGAGCAGGTCACCCCGTTCCAGCGCCAGCTCGGCTGGCACCCGGCCGCTGAGGACGTGGCCCTGGTCGAAGCAGACAAGGTGTTCGTCAAGCATGGCTATGGCCAGACCGCCGAGACACTGGACTACATCAAGCGCCTGGGCGTCGAGCGCGTGCTTGTGTGCGGGCTGCAGACCGAGACGTGCGTGCTGGCCGCCGGCTTCGCCCTGTTCGATGCAGGCCTGACGCCAACGCTGGTCACCGACCTGACCATGGGCTCCTCGCTGGACCGCTCCGGGCAGCTGGGCATCGACCTGTGGAAACACCACTTCGGCCACGTCACCACCGCCGCCGAGGTGCTGTCCGGGCTGCGCGACCCACGAGGCAACCCATGACCGCCAAGCGCGTATTGATCGTCGAGGACGACGCCGATGGTGCAAGCATCCTCGAGGCCTACCTGAAGCGCGACGGCTTCGAGGTGGACATCGCCGAGGACGGTGCCCGTGGGCTGGCCCTGTTCCGCCAGCGCACGCCGGCGATCGTGCTGCTGGACATGATGCTGCCGAAAATGTCCGGCCCGGAGCTGCTGACCGAGATCCGCCGCGGCGCCGACACCCCGGTGATCATGGTCACCGCCATCGGCGACGAGCCGGACAAGATCGGCGCCCTGCGCTACGGCGCCGACGACTACGTGGTCAAGCCCTGCAACCCCAAGGAGGTGGTGGCCCGGGTACACGCGGTGCTGCGCCGCTACGGCGCGCCGGCCGACAGTCGCCAGCGCCTGGAGTGCCAGGGCGTCTGGGTCGATGCCGAACGTTTCGTGGCCGGGGTGCGGGCCAGCGATGGCGAGGAACAGGTGCTCGACCTGACCCGCTCGGAACTGCTCCTGCTCGCCGCGCTGCTGCGCACCCCGACCAAGGCCTTTAGCCGCGAGGAACTGCTCGAGCTGTGCATGCCCGAGAGCGATGCACTGATGCGCATCATCGACACCCACGTGCTCAACCTGCGGCGCAAGCTCGCGGCCCTGGGCGTCATTGGCGTGCTGGTGACCGTGCGCTCCGTTGGCTACCGGTTCCGCTGACCGCCATGCGCAAACGTCCGCTGTGGCTGTGGGTCGGCCTGAGAATGACCCTGCTCGCTGTCGGCGCGGTGATCACCATCACCGTGTGCATGTACCTGTACTTCTGGATCAGCGACTACCTGGTACTGCAGTCGATGCGGCCCGAGGACCGCGCCGCGCTGCTGGCCGGCCTGGCCGATGTGCTGCGCAACGAATCCAAGCTGTGGCAGTTGTTGCAAACCTACTACGACATCCACGACTTTCTCCCCGGCCCCGGCAACAGCATCGACTGGCTGGTGCTGTACGGCTTCGTCATCGTGGTCATCCCGTTCACCCTGATGGTCGGCCTGTACCTGTCCAGGCCGCTGTCCCGGCAGTTTCGCCAGATCGCCGAAGGCGCCCGGCGGGTGGCCGAGGGTGACCTCGGCGTGCGGGTCAGCCAGCACCCGCGCCAGCCCAAGGAAATGCAGCGTCTGTGCACCGACTTCAACAAGCTGGTCGAACGCCTGGCACTGTACGAAAGCGAAGTGGCCGAGTCGAGCTCCAACCTGGCCCATGAACTGCGCACCCCGCTCAATGCCGCCCTGGGTCGGGTGCAGGGCATGCTCGACGAGGTGTTCCCGCTGTGCCCCGAGCAATTGCGCCTGGTGCAGAACCAGCTGTACAACCTCAACACCCTGGTGGGCGACCTGCACCTGCTGTCCCTGGCCCATGCCGGGCAATTGCCCCTGCACATCAGCCTGTTCTCCCCGGCCAGGCTGGTCGAGGAGCGCCTGGCCTGGTTCGCGCCGCAGTTCGAGGCCGCCGGGATGCAGTTGCACACGGCGCTGGCCGATGACGTGGTGATCGAGGCCGACCCGGCGCGGGTCGGCCAGCTGATCAACATCCTGATCGAGAATGCCCTCAAGTATGCCTCCGACGGCCGCGAGCTCAGCGTCGCCGTGCGCCAGGCCAAAGGCTGCGTGCAGCTGGAATTCCTTGATCGTGGGCAAGCGGTCGAGCAGAAGGACCTGGGCAACATGTTCGTGCGCTTCTGGCGCGCCGAACAGTCGCGGGCGCGGGTCAGCGGTGGTGGCGGCCTGGGCCTGTCGATCGCCCAGGCGATCTGCGAGGCCCATGGCGGCCGCATCACCGCGCAGCGACGGGCCGAGGGTGGGCTGGCGCTACTGGTGACATTGCCCCTGGTCACGACAGCCTGAAGGCTTCACACGCTGGAGCGACCTTCAGGGACACTCGCAGGTGGAGGGGCCCAGCAACGGACCTGCGCACGGATCCTCCCCTGGCCCCAGTACCGCGCAGTCGGCCTGTGTCGTCAGCGAGAACATCCACAGCGGTATCATGGCTGCCAGCCATGTTTGCGCTCATGATGACCTCCCTGGTCGAAACATGGATTGCGCCCATACGCTCGAACGTCGGGGACGCAACAGAAAAGACCATCCCCGCAAATGAAAAGGGTCGCCAGGCGACCCTTTTCCCAACGCGAAGCGGCTCGGCTCAGAGCCCTGCCGCCCGCGCCCGCGCCGCGTGCAGCTTCTTGTAGCTTTCCACCAGGCGCAGGTGGCGGTCCAGCCCTTCGAGCTGCAGGTTGGTTGGCGTCAGCCCATGGAACCGCACGCTGCCATCCACCGAGCCCAGCACCGCGTCCATCCGCTCGTTGCCGAACATGCGACGGAAGTTGTGCTCGTAGTCGGCCATCTCCAGCTCATCGTCCAGCACCACCTCCAGCACCACGTTCAGCGCCTGGTAGAACAGCCCGCGCTCGACGGTGTTGTCGTTGAACTGCAGGAACATCTCGACCAGCTCCTTGGCCTCCTCGAAACGCTGCAGCACCAGGTGGATCAGCAGCTTCAGTTCGAGGATGGTCAGCTGTCCCCATACCGTGTTGTCGTCGAACTCGACGCCGATCAGCGTGGTGATGGTGGTGTAGTCGTCCACCTCGGCATTGTCCAGGCGCTTGAGCAGCAGCTTGAGCGAACGGTTGTCCAGCTTGTGCAGGTTGAGGATGTCGGCACGGAAACCCAGCGCGCGGTTGGTGTTGTCCCAGATCAGGTCCTCGACCGGATAGATCTCGGAGTAGCCCGGCACCAGGATGCGGCAGGCGGTGGCGCCGAGGTCGTCGTACACGGCCATGTACACCTCCTTGCCCAGGTCCTCGAGGATGCCGAACAGGGTCTGCGCCTCCTGCTGGTTGGAGTCCTCGCCGTGGCCCGAGAAGTCCCACTCGACGAACTCGAAGTCGGCCTTGGCGCCGAAGAAGCGCCACGACACCACGCCGCTGGAGTCGATGAAGTGCTCGACGAAGTTGTTCGGCTCGGTCAGCGCCAGGCTGTCGAAGGTCGGCTGCGGCAGGTCATTCAGACCCTCGAAGCTGCGGCCCTGGAGCAGTTCGGTGAGGCTGCGCTCCAGCGCCACCTCGAAGCTCGGGTGGGCGCCGAACGAGGCGAACACGCCGCCGGTGCGCGGGTTCATCAAGGTCACGCACATCACCGGGAACTCACCGCCCAGCGACGCGTCCTTGACCAGCACCGGGAAGCCCTGCTCTTCCAACCCCTGGATGCCGGCGACGATGCCCGGATACTTGGCCAGCACCTCCGGCGGCACGTCCGGCAGGCACAGCTCGCCTTCGAGGATCTCGCGCTTGACCGCCCGCTCGAAGATCTCCGACAGGCACTGCACCTGCGCCTCGGCCAGGGTGTTGCCGGCGCTCATGCCGTTGCTCAGGTACAGGTTCTCGATCAGGTTGGACGGGAAGTACACCGTCTCGCCGTCCGACTGGCGCACGAACGGCAGCGAGCAGATGCCACGCTCCTTGTTGCCCGAGTTGGTGTCGTACAGGTGCGAGCCGCGCAACTCGCCGTCGGGGTTGAAGATCGCCAGGCAGTGCTCGTCGAGGATCTCGGCCGGCAGCGCGTCCTTGGGTCCTGGCTTGAACCACTGCTCGTTGGGGTAGTGCACGAACGCCGCGTTGGCGATGTCCTCGCCCCAGAACTGGTCGTTGTAGAAGAAGTTGCAGTTCAGCCGCTCGATGAACTCGCCCAGCGCCGAGGCCAGCGCCGCTTCCTTGGTCGCGCCCTTGCCGTTGGTGAAGCACATCGGCGACTGCGCGTCGCGCACGTGCAGCGACCAGACGTTGGGCACGATGTTGCGCCACGAGGCGATCTCGATCTTCATCCCCAGGCCCGCGAGGATCGCCGACATGTTGGCGATGGTCTGCTCCAGCGGCAGGTCCTTGCCCGGGATATAGGTACTGGTATCCGACACCGGCATCAGCAACGCCTGGGCATCGGCATCGAGGTTGTCGACCTGCTCGATGATGAACTCGGGGCCGGTCTGCACCACCTTCTTCACGGTGCAGCGGTCGATGGAGCGCAGGATGCCCTGGCGGTCCTTCTCGGAGATGTCCTCGGGCAGCTCGACCTGGATCTTGAAGATCTGGTTGTAGCGGTTCTCGGGGTCGACGATGTTGTTCTGCGACAGGCGGATGTTCTCGGTCGGAATATCGCGGGTCTGGCAGTACAGCTTGACGAAGTACGCCGCGCACAGTGCCGACGACGCCAGGAAATAGTCGAACGGCCCCGGGGCCGAGCCGTCGCCCTTGTAGCGGATCGGCTGGTCGGCGATCACCGTGAAGTCGTCGAACTTGGCTTCGAGACGAAGGTTGTCGAGAAAATTGACCTTGATTTCCATGCGCAGGGGTACCAAAAGCGGGCGGGAACGGATAAATGGCGGGCATTATCCGGGATTTTTGCCGGGAAGTGTTGGCTGGCGACGAGTTGGAGGTCGGCCGCTCACCTGCATGCGCTGCCCGGGCCTTTCGAGGTGTTCGGCGTCTCTCAGATCGAACGCCTGGCGTTTTTCTTGACGATAGCCGTCATCCTCGTCGCGGCCCGCTGTACGGTCGCCATCTTCTCCGGGCGTTTCATGCTTCGCCATTTGCGGATCTCGTCCCGGGTACGGCCGCAGCTCACGCACAACTCGCTGTTGAGCTGGCACAGCGAGACGCAGGGGTTGTCGATGTCTTTGGCCATGGTGCGCTCCAATGTCGGGCGCGCATGATAACGGTTCGGCTATCGCCCTTGAACCGACCAATCCCTGAGGGAGCGGCGCCGGTGGCTCGCCTGGCCTTCATGTTCGCCTACCATGGGCTGGTGCCCAAGCTGATCATTCTCAGCCCCGGTGAACAGCTGCTGCTGCAAGCTCACGGGCTGTCACACGCCACCTGGTTGTTACAGGCCGCCGGCGTGGCCGAACTGGCGCTCGCCGCCCTGCTGCTGGTGCAACGGCTGGCCTGGCCGTTACTGGTCGGCGCAGCGGTACTGCTGGGCCTGCTGGTGGATGTGGCGGTGATGCAACCCTCGATGCTGGTGGATGCCTTCAACCCGGTTTCGCTGAATGTGGCGGGGATGGCGCTGTGTGCCGTGGCCTGGCTTTCCCGCCAGGACGCCG
>Ga0209370_1001440_pt1 | contig 21192 bp, 18 predicted proteins | sample AgamicAtPrz_FD_187164 | JGI IMG/M metagenome (GOLD analysis project Ga0209370, IMG submission 187164) | Agave microbial communities from Guanajuato, Mexico - At.P.rz (SPAdes) (version 2) | ecosystem: Host-associated > Plants > Phyllosphere > Phylloplane/Leaf | place: Guanajuato, Mexico... | reverse complement strand
CGTCGATGAGCGCGCTGCACACCGCCGTGCAGGCGATCCAGACCGGCAACGGCGACGTGTTCGTGGTCGGCGGTGTCGAGCACATGGGCCACGTCGGCATGATGCACGGCGTCGATCCGAACCCGCACCTGTCGCTGTACGCCGCCAAGGCATCCGGCATGATGGGCCTGACCGCCGAGATGCTGGGCAAGATGCACAACATCAGCCGCGAGGCCCAGGACAAGTTCGGCGTGCGTTCCCACCAGCTGGCCCACAAGGCCACGGTGGAAGGCAAGTTCAAGGACGAAATCATCCCGATGCAGGGCTATGACGAGAACGGCTTCCTCAAGGTCTTCGACTACGACGAAACCATTCGCCCGGAAACCACCCTGGAAAGCCTGGCCAACCTCAAGCCGGCGTTCAACCCCAAAGGCGGCACCGTCACCGCGGGTACCTCCTCGCAGATCACCGATGGCGCGTCCTGCATGATCGTCATGAGCGCCCAGCGTGCTCAGGATCTGGGCATCCAGCCGATGGCCGTGGTTCGCGCCATGGCGGTGGCCGGTGTCGATCCGGCGATCATGGGCTACGGCCCGGTGCCGTCCACCCAGAAGGCGCTCAAGCGCGCTGGCCTGACCATCGACGACATCGATTTCGTCGAGCTCAACGAAGCCTTCGCCGCCCAGGCTCTGCCTGTGCTCAAGGACCTCAAGCTGCTCGACAAGATGGAAGAGAAGGTCAACCTGCACGGCGGCGCCATCGCGTTGGGTCACCCGTTCGGTTGTTCCGGGGCGCGTATCTCCGGTACCCTGCTGAACGTGATGAAGCAGAACAACGGCACCTTCGGCGTGGCGACCATGTGCGTCGGTCTCGGCCAGGGCATCACCACGGTGTTCGAGCGCGTCTGATGATTCGCCAGGGCTGCTGCGCTATAAAAAGGTAGCGCGGCAGTTCTCGCCAATCCGCTGTACAGATTGCACAACCGGGGCTTCTGCCCCGGTTTTTGTTTTTTGGCGCTCCGCCAGGCGTGGGGCCAAGCAGGGCGAACCATCGGGCAATCGTCGAGGTCGTTCCTTTGTATCGGACCAAAAGCTTTCCAGGAAATTGAATGATGTCGCTGCAACCCGGTCTCTACCGTCATTACAAAGGTCCCGAGTACCGCGTGCTGGGCGTGGCCAGGCATTCGGAGACCGAAGAGGAAGTCGTCGTCTACCAGGCGCTGTATGGCGAATACGGCCTGTGGGTACGACCGCTGGCGATGTTCACCAGCCAGGTGGAACTGGACGGCGAGCAGGTTCCGCGCTTTGCTTTGGTCGAGGCCGAAGCGAGCCTTTTCAGTCGCCCCTGAGAGCACCGCGAAAAGCACTCGCCCTTGACCTTGCCTTGACCGCCACTATATATAGCGGGGCCAAAGCTGAACGCAGGGCAGTTGGATGCGTGCAAAAGCACCACGCTGGGTCCGCGGCAGCGCCACGCTCTTTGCGTTCGCTCTCTCGAGCGGGCGCCTTCATCGTCGACGTGACAAGCGTCGACTCGATACGCCCAACAGTGTTTTCAGGCGTCTGTCGCCTTCACTTACCGAATTTCAGGAATTTTCCAATCCATGGGTAAATCGCTGGTCATCGTGGAATCCCCGGCCAAGGCCAAGACAATCAACAAGTACCTGGGCAGCCAGTACGTGGTGAAGTCGAGCATCGGCCATATCCGCGACCTGCCCACCAGCGGCGGGGCGGCTACCAAGGAACCTGCCAAGCGCGGCAAGGCAGCAGCAGGTGAAGCGCCGGCGCTGTCGCCGAAGGAAAAGGCCAAACGCCAGCTGTTCGCGCGCATGGGAGTCGACCCGGAGCACGGCTGGAAAGCCAAGTACGAAATCCTGCCCGGCAAGGAAAAGGTCGTCGAAGAGTTACGCCGCCTGGCCAAGGAAGCCGACACCATCTATCTCGCGACCGACTTGGATAGAGAGGGGGAGGCCATCGCCTGGCACCTGCGCGAATCCATCGGTGGCGATGACAGCCGCTACAAGCGCGTGGTGTTCAACGAGATCACCAAGAAGGCCATCCAGGAGGCGTTCTCCGCCCCCGGCGAGCTGGATATCAACCGCGTCAACGCCCAGCAGGCACGCCGCTTCCTGGACCGCGTGGTGGGCTACATGGTCTCGCCGCTATTGTGGGCGAAGATCGCCCGTGGCCTGTCGGCCGGTCGTGTGCAGTCGGTTGCCGTCAAGCTGGTGGTCGAGCGCGAAAAGGAAATCCGCGCCTTCGTGCCCGAAGAATACTGGGAAGTGCACGCTGACCTGGGTACCGCCAAGGACGCCCAGGTGCGCTTCGAAGTGGTTCGTGAGAACGGCGCCGCCTTCAAACCGCTGAACGAAGCCCAGGCCATGGCCGCGCTGGCGACCCTCAAGGCGTCGAGCTACAGCGTCGCCAAGCGCGAGGACAAACCGACCAGCAGCAAGCCGACTGCGCCGTTCATCACTTCCACCCTGCAGCAGGCCGCCAGCACGCGCCTGGGCTTCGGGGTGAAGAAGACCATGATGATGGCCCAGCGTCTCTACGAGGCCGGCTACATCACCTATATGCGTACCGACTCCACCAACCTGTCGGCCGACGCCATCGAGATGGTGCGCGGCTTCATCGACAAGGAGTACGGCAAGAAATACCTGCCGGAGAAGCCCAACTTCTACTCCAGCAAGGAAGGCGCCCAGGAGGCGCACGAAGCGATTCGTCCTTCTGACGTCAACCTGCGTCCGACCCAGCTGTCGGGCATGGAACGTGATGCCGAGCGTCTGTACGAGCTGATCTGGCGCCAGTTCGTGGCCTGCCAGATGCCTCCGGCCGAGTACCTGTCGACCACCGTGACCGTCAACGCCGCACAGTTCGAGCTGCGTGCCAAGGGCCGCATCCTCAAGTTCGACGGTTACACCCGTGCCCAGCCGCAGCTGAGCAAGCCGGGCGACGACGCCGTACTGCCGGAAATGAAGGAAAGCGAGTCGCTCAAGCTGATCAAGCTCGATCCTAGCCAGCACTTCACCAAGCCGCCGGCGCGCTATTCGGAAGCCAGCCTGGTCAAGGAAATGGAAAAGCGCGGCATCGGCCGCCCGTCGACCTACGCGGCGATCATTTCCACCATCCAGGACCGCGGCTACGTGGCGCTGCACAATCGCCGCTTCTATTCCGAGAAGATGGGCGACATCGTCACCGAACGCCTCAGCGAGAGCTTTTCCGACCTGATGGACTACGGCTTCACCGCCGGCATGGAAGAGAACCTCGATGACGTCGCCCAGGGCGAGCGCGAGTGGAAGCACCTGCTCGACGAGTTCTACGGCGACTTCAAGAAAAAGCTCGAAGTGGCGGCCGACGGCGACAATGGCATGCGTGCCAACACGCCGACCCTGACCGACATTCCGTGCCGCGAATGTGGCCGGCCGATGATGATTCGTACCGCGTCCACCGGCGTGTTCCTCGGCTGCTCGGGCTACGCCCTGCCGCCGAAAGAGCGCTGCAAGGCGACCATCAACCTGGTGCCGGGCGACGAGATCGCTGCCGATGACGAAGGCGAATCCGAATCGCGCGTGCTGCTGGGTAAGCATCGCTGCCCGATCTGCGCCACGGCGATGGACGCCTACCTGCTGGATGAAACCCGCAAGCTGCATATCTGCGGCAATAACCCGGATTGCGCGGGTTACGAAATCGAGCAGGGCCAGTTCCGCATCAAGGGTTACGAAGGCCCGAGTCTGGAGTGCGACAAGTGCGGCAGCCAGATGCAGCTCAAGACCGGTCGCTTCGGCAAGTTCTTCGGCTGCACCAACAGTGAGTGCAAGAACACCCGCAAACTGCTGCGCAACGGCGAGCCTGCGCCACCCAAGATGGACGCGGTGAAGATGCCGGAGCTCAAGTGCGAGAAGGTCGACGATACCTACGTGCTGCGCGACGGCGCCTCGGGGCTGTTCCTGGCTGCCAGCCAGTTCCCTAAGAACCGCGAAACCCGTGCGCCGCTGGTGCTCGAGCTGTTGCCGCATAAGGACGAAATCGATCCGAAGTACCACTTCCTGATCGATGCGCCGGCCAAGGATCCGGAAGGCCGCGCAGCGGTCATCCGCTACAGCCGCAAGACCAAGGAGCAGTACGTGCAGACCGAAGTCGATGGCAAGCCCACCGGCTGGAAGGCGTTCTTCGACGGCGGCAAGTGGAAGGTCGAAGACAAGCGTTGATCCGTACCGGGTGCCCCCTCGCGGCGTGCGCCCGGCGCCATCTGGAGAATGCAAATGGCTGGCGAGCTGTATACCCGCACCAATCAGAAGATCTTCTATGCCGGGCTGTCTCTGGAATCCTGGCGCAAGGCTGAGGAAGGCCGGGCGATGAATGCTCAGGCATTGGTGCAGGCCGAGCGCGAAGCCACGCTGTTTCATCTGTACGGCGCGCTGCTCGGGCTGTGCCATGAGATCGCCGGTTTTTATCGCTTGCCCAACAGCAGTGCCGCGCGTGCCGAGGTGCTGCTGGACCGGCAGAACCTCGATGGCGCGCCGAGCCCCGAGCTGGCTGAGCTGGTCGAGCTGGCGGCAAATCGCGACACCTGGCTGGGGCAGTTGCTGGCCGCACACGCCGAGCTGTTCAAGCCGCCGCGCCCGCCACGTGAGCCGAAAGGCGAGCCCATTGCTTCGGCGCTGATTCAGGCGGTGAGCGTCGATGAGCAGGCGCCACCGCTGGCGCGTGAAACCCTGGAAAACTGGCGGCAGGAACTAAAAGCCCTTGCCCAGCGTTTTCGTGAAGGCCTGAGCGAGTGGTGAGCACCGCCTGTCGCTGATTGAAAGCCCGTTCGGCATCTGGCGGTTTTTTCGCCAAGCCATCGGGCGGACTGGCTGTTACACTGTACGGCCTTTTGCGGCACGCCTCCTTGAGGCGCTGCCCTTCGTGGAGAATCCGAGTCATGCCTACATCCTTCCTTGAAATCGTCGAACTGCCCGATGGGCGTATCGCCCTGCGTCGAGCTGACGATGAGGAAGCGCTGGTGGTGCTGGATTTCTCGGAGGATGCCAAGGCTTTCCTGCAGGGCCAGCACGTGGAAGTCGCCAAGGCGATGCTCAACGTCGGCGTGCAGATGGCAGGTCGAATGGCGGAAGGCGATTTCGAGCACGAAGAAGACGAGCAGCCACGCGTACTTCACTGACAGGCATTGGCCTGAGCGAACTCAGATAAACAAAAGGCCAGCAGATATGCTGGCCTTTTGTTTTTTGTCGATCGTTACGCCGCCAGATTTCAACCCAGGCTGATATTCAGGCTTTGTGCCTTGCCGGTACGTGCCGCTGTTTCCAGTTGCTGGCGGGCGTGCGAGGGTAGGGGGTGCAGCCAACTCACCACGGTGTGGCTGCGGCCAAGCTTCAGGGCTTCCTCGGCCAGCTGCAGCGCGCTCTGGTTGCGGCGCGGTTGCAGCAGCAGGATGCGCTCGCGGTTCAGGCCGGCCTCGCGTAGCCAGCTCTGGGTCAGGCTGGCAGGCGGGGCGATCAGGGTCAGCCAGCGCTCGTCATCCTTTTCGCTCAGTTCCCGCAGCATGGGCGCCAGTAGCGTCAGGCAATGGCCGGCTGCCCCTCGCAGCGATACTTCGCTGAAGGTGGTTTCCTGGCTTGCCGGTTCTTCTGCGGCTGCGAGGGTCGAGGCCAGAAAGGCATCGAACAGGGGCAGCTGATTACGGCTCAACGACTGGGGAAACTGCATGACGCCTCCAATTAGCGGCGGATGACGCCGACACTCAAACCTTCGATGACCAGATCCTGTTCTTCCAGATTCACCTTGATTGGGGCGAACTCCGGGTTTTCCGCCAGCAGCCAAACGGTGTTGCCTTCACGTTTGAAACGCTTGACCGTCACTTCATCATCGATGCGCGCGACCACCACCTGGCCGTTACGCGCCTCGCTGGTGGTGTGCACCGCCAGTAGGTCGCCGTCGATGATGCCGATATCCTTCATGCTCATGCCGCGCACGCGCAGCAGATAGTCGGCCTTGGGGCGGAAAAAGTCCGGGTTGATCCGGCAGGCTTCCTCTATATGCTGCTGCGCCAGGATTGGCGCACCGGCGGCGACGCGGCCGATGACCGGCAGGCCGTCTTCCTCTTCCTGCTGATTGGGCTCGAAGCCCGGAATGCGAATGCCGCGCGAGGCTCCCGGGGTCATCTCGATGGCGCCCTTGCGTGCCAGGGCCTTGAGGTGTTCCTCGGCGGCGTTGGGCGATTTGAAGCCCAGGGCTTGAGCGATTTCCGCACGGGTCGGCGGGTAGCCATTGTCTTCCAGGCACTGCTTGATGAAGGCGAGAATTTCACCTTGACGGGGCGTCAGCTTGATCATGTGAGGCGCTCTGGCTTTTTATACAGTGACTGGAATTATATACAGTAAGGCGTGCTTGGCAATCGCTTGATGCGTGCGGGCTGGATATATCGGCACGGCAACGGATGATCGGTCGTCGGCGCGGCGTAACCGGGAGCCGGGTTGCGCGCGACGCTATCGCCAAATGATGACTGAGCATCCAGAATACGCCTTGCGCGGCTTGACAGTGGCATGCGCTGAAACGTATGTTTCAAACACTTGTTTGTCTGGTGGATGTCATGGCGCAATCGGAAACCGTTGAACGCATTCTCGACGCTGCGGAGCAGTTGTTCGCGGAGAAGGGCTTTGCCGAAACGTCGCTGCGCCTGATCACCAGCAAAGCCGGGGTCAACCTGGCCGCCGTCAATTATCACTTCGGTTCCAAGAAGGCCCTGATCCAGGCGGTGTTCTCGCGTTTTCTCGGCCCGTTCTGTACCAGCCTGGAGCGTGAGCTGGACAAGCGCCAGAGCAAGCCGGGTGTCACCTTCAGCCTCGAAGAGCTGCTCGAGCTTCTGGTCGAGCAGGCCCTGGCGGTGAAGCCGCGCAGTGGCAATGACCTGTCGATCTTCATGCGTTTGCTGGGGCTTGCGTTCAGTCAGAGCCAGGGGCACCTGCGCAAATACCTCGAAGAAGTTTACGGTAAGGTATTCCGCCGCTACATGTTCCTGGTGCATGAAGCAGCGCCCGGTATTCCGCCGCTGGAGCTGTTCTGGCGTGTGCACTTCATGCTCGGCGCGGCGGCGTTCAGCATGTCCGGTATCAAGGCGCTGCGCGCCATGGCCGAAAGCGACTTTGGCGTCGACACCTCCATTGAGCAGGTGATGCGCCTGATGGTGCCGTTCCTGGCTGCCGGCATGCGCTCGGAGAGTGGCGTGACCGATCCTCGCCTCGCCGCTGCGCAGCTTATTCCTCGCCACAAAAGCCCGCCCATCATCAAGCCTTGAGTCGGGGGCATCGCTTGCCCGCGGCTCCTGGCTGCCCCTAAGCTAGCGTCCTTCGAGATAACCGCCCACGGCCCGGAACTCCGGCCTGTACCAATGTCCCATGGGCGTGAAGCTTCTATTCAAGGAATACGCGTTGTGACGACTCCCCTGTATGGCTCCCTGATGGTGGACATCGCCGGTACCTGGCTGACCGCCGAGGATCGCCAGTTGCTGCGCCAGCCCGAAGTGGGCGGCCTGATCATCTTTGCCCGCAATATCGAGAGCCCGCGCCAGGTACGTGAGCTGTGTGAATCCATCCGTGCGATTCGTCCCGATCTGCTGCTGGCGGTGGATCAGGAAGGCGGTCGCGTGCAGCGCTTGCGTCAGGGCTTCGTGAAGCTGCCGGCCATGCGGGCGATTGCCGGTTGTGCGGACGCCGAGCAACTGGCGCGCCAGTGCGGCTGGTTGATGGCCACCGAAGTGTTGGCGGTGGGACTGGATCTGAGCTTTGCTCCGGTACTGGATCTGGACCACGAGCGCAGCGCGGTGGTCGGCCATCGCGCCTTCGAGGGGGATGCCGAGCGCGCCACGCAACTGGCCGGTGCCTTTATCCGCGGCATGGCAGAGGCTGGCATGGCGGCGACTGGCAAGCATTTTCCTGGCCATGGCTGGGCGGAGGCCGACTCTCACGTGGCGATTCCTACCGATGAGCGCAGCCTGGAGGAAATCCGCCAGAAGGATCTGCGCCCGTTCGCCGCGCTGAGTCGTGATCTGGCGGCAGTGATGCCGGCCCACGTCATTTATCCGCAGGTCGACAATCAGCCGGCTGGCTTCTCGCGTCGCTGGCTGCAGGAGATCCTGCGCGGCGAGCTGGGCTTCGACGGGGTGATCTTCAGCGATGACCTGTCGATGGCCGGCGCCCATGTGGTTGGCGACGCGGCCAGTCGTATCGAGGCGGCGCTGACTGCCGGCTGCGACATGGGCCTGGTATGCAACGATCGGGCGGCGGCGGAGCTGGCGTTGTCGACGGCGCAGCGACTCAAGGTGGTGGCGCCCACGGGCCTGGCACGCATGCGTAGGCGTGCCTTTCCAGGCGTTGACTATCGCCAGGATCCGCGCTGGGCGCAGGCGCTTTCGGCGTTGCGGGCGGCGCAGTTGGTGGAGTGAGGCGAACTTCCGCCTAGGGGCGGGAGCGGCCTTTCGTAGGGTGGTCCGGGTCGCGTGGACGACGCTTCACCTACGCTGCCCGACCCGTCCGCCGCGCTGCGATCGCAATGGATGAAAAGAGCGTTATCCACCCTACGTAGCGAACGGCCGCTTATGCGGCCCTGATCATTTTCAGCTCTTCACCGTCGTCAGCAGCCGCTCCAGCAGCGCTTCCAGGGTATTGAAGCGTTCCTCGGCGCGCTCCATCGGTACCGAGAAGCGGAACAGCGTGGCACCTTCGAACTTGTAGCGGTTCGGTGCGCTCTGGATCAGCTTGATTAGCGTCAGCGGATCGACCGGGGTTTCCGCCGCGAATTCGATGCGACCGCCTTGCGGGCCCGCATCGATCTTCTTGATACCGAGCCGCTCGGCCTGCAGCTTCATCAGCGTCAGGCGCACCAGGTGCTTGGTCGGTTCGGGTAGCAGGCCGAAGCGGTCGATCATCTCCACCTGCAATTCCTTGAGACCGTCCTCGTCGGTGGCGTTGGCGATGCGCTTGTAGAGGATCAGGCGGGCGTGCACGTCCGGCAGGTAGTCCTCGGGGATCAGCGCCGGCACCCGCAGGTTGATTTCCGGCCCGCCGCCCAGGGGTTGGCCGAGGTTCGGCTGCTCACCCTTGCGGATCGACTTGACCGCACGTTCGAGCATTTCCATGTACAGGGTGAAACCGACCGCCTGAATCTGCCCGCTCTGGCCGTCGCCGAGCAACTCGCCGGCGCCGCGGATTTCCAGGTCGTGGGTGGCGAGCACGAAGCCTGCACCCAGGTCCTGGGCGTTGGCGATGGCCTCCAGGCGCTTTTGCGCGTCGTCGGTCATCTGCTTGCGTGGCGGGGTCAGCAGGTAGGCGTAGGCCTGGTGGTGGCTGCGGCCGACGCGACCGCGCAGCTGGTGCAGCTGGGCCAGGCCGAATTTGTCGGCACGCTCGATGATGATGGTGTTGGCGCTCGGTACGTCGATGCCAGTTTCAATGATGGTCGAGGCGATCAGCACGTTGAAGCGCTTGTGGTAGAAGTCGCCCATCACCTGTTCCAGCTCACGCTCGTTCATCTGCCCGTGGCCGATGCCGATGCGTGCTTCGGGCACCAGCTCGGCCAGATCCGCCGCGCATTTCTCGATGGTCTTCACGTCGTTGTGCAGGTAATACACCTGGCCGCCACGCAGCAGCTCACGCAGCAAGGCTTCCTTGATGGTCGGCTTGTTCTGCTCCATGACGAAGGTGCGCACCGACAGGCGCCGCGCCGGCGGCGTGGCGATGATCGACAGGTCGCGCATGCCCGACACAGCCATGTTGAGGGTGCGCGGGATCGGCGTGGCGGTCAGGGTGAGAATGTCCACCTCGCTGCGCAGGGCCTTGAGGGCTTCCTTCTGGCGCACGCCGAAACGGTGTTCCTCGTCGATGATCACCAGGCCCAGGTTCTTGATCTTGACGTCGTCCTGCAAGAGCTTGTGGGTGCCGATGATGATGTCGATCTTGCCTTCGGCAAGCTGCTCGATGGCGGCGCTGACTTCCTTGGCGCTCTTGAAGCGGCTCATCACCTCGACGGTCACCGGCCAGTCGGCGAAGCGGTCGCGAAAGCTGTTGTAGTGCTGCTGGGCGAGCAGGGTGGTGGGGACCAGAATCGCCACCTGGCGGCCGCCGTGCACGGCGATGAACGCCGCGCGCATGGCCACTTCGGTCTTGCCGAAGCCGACGTCGCCGCATACCAGGCGGTCCATCGGCTTGGCGGCCAGCATGTCTTCGCGCACCGCCTCGATGGCGCTCTGCTGGTCCGGCGTTTCCTCGAACGGGAAGCCCGCGCTGAAGGTTTCGTAATCGGCCTTCGGATCGCGGAACGCGTAGCCTTCGCGGGCGGCGCGGCGCGCATAGATGTCGAGCAGTTCGGCGGCGACGTCGCGTACCTGCTCGGCAGCTTTGCGCTTGGCCTTCTGCCAGGTTTCCGAACCCAGGCGGTGCAATGGCGCGAGGGCATCGTCGCTGCCGGTGTAGCGGGCGATCAGGTGCAGGCTGGCCACCGGCACGTAAAGCTTGGCTTCCTCGGCGTACATCAGGGCGAGGAACTCGGCGGCCTGGCCGTCGAACTCCATGGTCACCAGGCCCAGGTAACGGCCCACGCCATGGTCGATGTGCACCACCGGTGCGCCTTCGCGCAGCTCGGTAAGGTTCTTGATCACGTTGTCGCCGGCATCGCGGGTCTTCTCGCGGCGGCGGCGCTGCATGATGCGCTGGCCGAACAGCGGGCTCTCGGCGATCAGCGCGATATCTTCGAGCTGCAGGCCTTCATCGAGCGGCGCGATGGTGATGCCCAGGCGCTCCTTGCTCGCGCAGAACTGCGGCCAGCCTTCGACTTCCTTGGGCTTGAGCTTGAGGCGGGCGAGCAGTTCGAGCAGCACCTCGCGGCGCCCTGCGGATTCTGCGCAGAACAGCACGCGGCCCGGATACTCCTCGATGAAGCGGCGCAGGGCGGCCAGCGGTTCGCTGGTCTTGGCCTGGATCGCCAGATCGGGCAGGGCGCTGGCATCGAAGCGGGTGCGGCCGACGCCTGGTTCGATGTCCTCGGGGCTGATCACCACCCGCGGCCAGTCCTTCAGGCGGGCGAAGCAATCCTCGACCGGCAGGAAAATATCAGCCGGGGGCAGTAGCGGGCGCTCGGGGTCGACGCGGCGCTCGTCGTAGCGGTTGCGCGCGTCCGTCCAGAACTGCTCGGCGGCCTTTTCGATGCCCGGCAGCGAGAACACCTGGGTGTCCTGGGGCAGGTAGTCGAAGAGGGTGGCGGTTTCCTCGAAGAACAGCGGCAGGTAGTACTCGATGCCCGCCGGGGTGATGCCGGTGGACAGGTCCTGATAGATCGGGCAACGGCGGAAGTCGACGTCGAAGCGCTCGCGGAAGCGCCCGCGGAAGTCGGTGACGGCTTTCTTCTCCAGCGGAAATTCGCGGGCCGGCAGCAGCTTGATCGATTCGACCTTGTCGATCGAGCGCTGGGTTTCCGGGTCGAAGGTGCGCAGGGTTTCGATCTCGTCATCGAACAGATCGATACGGAATGGCTGCTTGCTTCCCATGGGAAACAGGTCGATCAGCGCGCCACGTACGGCGAACTCGCCATGCTCATAGACGGTGTCGACATAGCGATAGCCGGCGGCCTCCAGGCGGGCGCGCATGTCATCGACATCAATGCGCTGGCCGACGTCCAGCACCAGGCTGCTGCCCAGCAGGAAGCGCGTCGGCGGCAGGCGGTGCAGGGCGGTGGTGATCGGCACTACCAGCACGCCGTGGCTCAGCGACGGCAGGCGATAGAGCGCCGAGATGCGCTGGGAAATGATGTCCTGGTGCGGCGAGAACAGGTCGTAGGGCAGGGTTTCCCAGTCCGGGAAGTGCAGTACGGGCAGTTCCGGCGCGAAGAAGCTCAGCTCCTGCTCCAGGCGCTCGGCGCTCTGGCTGTCGGCGGTAAGCAGCAGTGTGAAGCGTTTGGCGGAGCTGGCCGCCTCGGCGATGGCCAGGCTCAGCGCGGCACCGGGCAGGTTGCCCCAGTGTTGTTTACCGGCGGTGGCCGGCAAGGACGGCAGACGCAGTACAGGCACGGGTGGCTCGCGATTGGTAACGATTTGGCCCCCGATTGTAACTATCCGCGAGGATGACTGTCAGTGTTTCGACCGCTGCAGATTGCCGACCCACAGCTGGGTCGTCATAATGTAGCCCCTTTTTTCAGCCCCTACATGTGGAAGGTATTGCCGTGACTCAGAAGCCCGACCAGTGTCTTGGTGAATGGATTGACCGTGAAGCCCTCGCCGAGGCGATGATTCCGCTGATTGGTCAGCTGTACCGCAACAACAACGTGGTGCTGTCGATCCATGGCCGCAGCCTGATCAATCGCTCGGTCATCGAGATTCTCAAGGCGCACCGCTTCGCCCGTCACCGTCAGGCTGACGAGAGCGGCCTGGCCGTGCATGACACCTACGCCGTGCTCAAGGCCATGAGCGAGCTCAAGCTGGGCGCTGCTTCCGTCGACCTGGGCAAGATGGTCGGCAAGTTCAAGGCTGAAGGTAATGGCCGCAGCATCGAACAGTTCGTCAAGGACGAGCTGGCCGAGGTCGTCAACCAGCAGAACGCTTCGCCGCGCAAGGGCACCGACGTCGTGCTGTACGGTTTCGGCCGCATCGGCCGTCTGCTGGCGCGCATCCTGATCGACCACACCGGTGGTGGCGACGGCCTGCGTCTGCGCGCCATCGTCGTGCGCAAGGGCGCCGAGAACGACCTGGTCAAGCGCGCCAGCCTGCTGCGCCGCGACTCGGTACACGGCAAGTTCAATGGCACCATCACCATTGATGAAGAAAACAGCACCCTGACCGCCAACGGCAACCTGATCCAGGTGATCTACGCCAAGGACCCGTCGTCCATCGACTACACCCAGTACGGCATCAAGGATGCACTGCTGGTCGACAACACTGGCGTATGGCGTGATGCCGAGGGCCTGGGCCAGCACCTCAAGTGCCCGGGTATCGACCGCGTGATCCTCACCGCACCGGGCAAGGGCGCGCTGAAGAACATCGTGCATGGCATCAACCATGGCGACATCACCGCCGATGACAAGATCATCTCGGCTGCCTCCTGCACCACCAACGCCATCGTGCCGGTGCTCAAGGCCGTCAACGACCAGTACGGCATCGTCAATGGTCACGTCGAAACCGTTCACTCGTACACCAACGACCAGAACCTGATCGACAACTTCCACAAGGGCAGCCGTCGTGGCCGTAGCGCCGCGCTGAACATGGTCATCACCGAAACCGGTGCTGCCACTGCTGCCGCGAAGGCACTGCCAGTACTCAAGGGCAAGCTGACCGGCAACGCGATCCGCGTACCCACGCCGAACGTGTCGATGGCCATCCTCAACCTGAACCTCGAGAAGGCCACCAGCCGCGAAGAGATCAACGAGTACCTGCGCCAGATGGCCATGCACTCGGACCTGCAGAAGCAGATCGACTTCGTCAGCTCCCAGGAAGTTGTCTCCACCGACTTCGTCGGCTCGCGCCATGCCGGTGTGGTCGATGCCGAAGCCACCATCGCCAACGACAACCGCGTCGTGCTGTACGTCTGGTACGACAACGAGTTCGGCTACAGCTGCCAGGTGATCCGCGTGATGGAAGACATGGCCGGGGTCAACCCGCCTGCTTTCCCGCGCTGATCACGGCGTACTGCGCAATATGAAATGGGAGCCTTCGGGCTCCCATTTTTTTATCTGCGCTTTTTGTTTTCAAGTGGGTAGCGCAGGGTGGTGCGGCGTTATGTCGCCGCCTGGCGAGCCTGCCTGCGTTAAATTCCTGTTGCGTTCTGTAACGGAAATCCGAAAAAAGCCCACCGCTTGGGTGGCTTCGCGTTGTCGCATAACTCTATAATCCCGGCGATTTCTTTCCCGCGTTCGACATTGATCCACGCCAATAGCGATATTGGGGTGCGTCTTGCTTTGTGACCGAAGGTTTGTCGAGCGTCATTCGAAAATTTATAAGCTCAGTGGTTAGGCAAACCTATGATCAAAATAAAACGTGGGCTCGATTTGCCCATAGCAGGCGCGCCGGCTCAGCAGATCGATACATCGAGACCGGTGCGCAGCGTGGCTGTCATAGGCTTCGATTATCACGGTATGAAGCCCACCATGGCGGTACAGGTGGGCGACCGGGTCAAGCTGGGCCAGGTACTGTTCTCCGACAAGCGTTCGGAGGGCATCCACTACACCGCGCCAGGGGCTGGTGTGGTCAGCGCGATTCATCGCGGTGAAAAACGCGTGCTGCAGTCGGTGGTCATCGATCTCGATGGCGACGAGCAGGAAACCTTCGCTCACTACCCGGCCGCTCAACTGGCCAGCCTCGATGGGGCTCAGGTACGCGAAAACCTGCAGCAGTCCGGCCTGTGGACGGCGCTGCGTACGCGGCCGTTCAGCAAGGTGCCGGCCGTCGATGCCGTGCCGAGCTCGATATTCGTCACTGCCATCGACACCCACCCGCTGGCCGCCGACCCGGCGCCAATCATTGCCGAGCATGCTGCCGATTTTGAAAGCGGCCTCAAGGTGCTGGCACGCCTGGGCAAGGTATTCCTGTGCAAGGCGCCCGGTGTGAGCCTACCGGGCGAACAGGTCGAAGGTGTGCGCAGCCAGGCATTCGCCGGGCCGCACCCGGCCGGATTGCCGGGCACCCACATTCATTTCCTGGATCCGGTCAGCGTCAGCAAGAGCGCCTGGACCATCAATTATCAGGACGTGATCGCCGTCGGCAAACTGTTCACCACAGGCCAGCTATGGGTCGAGCGTGTGGTCGCGCTGGGCGGGCCGGTGGTCGAGCGTCCGCGCCTGTTGCGCACCCGTCTGGGCGCCAACCTCACCGAGCTCACCGCGGGCGAATTGGCGCCGGGCGAGAACCGGGTGATCTCCGGCTCGGTACTTGGCGGACGCACCTCGCGCGGTGCGTGCGCCTACCTGGGGCGTTATCACCTGCAGGTGTCGTGCCTGGCCGAAGGCAATGATCGCGAGATGCTGCACTACCTGCGTGCCGGGGTGAACAAGCACTCGATCCTCAACGTCTTCGTCTCCAAGCTCAACGCCGCCAAGCGCTTCGCGTTCTCCACCACCACCAATGGCAGCCCGCGCGCCATGGTACCGGTCGGCAACTATGAAGAAGTGATGCCGCTGGACATCCTACCGACCCAACTGCTGCGTTCGCTGATCGTCGGTGATACCGAGATGGCCCAGCAGCTCGGCTGCCTGGAACTGGACGAGGAAGACCTGGCGCTGTGCACCTATGTGTGTGCCGGCAAATACGAATACGGTCCGATCCTGCGCGATTGTCTGACCCTCATCGAGAAGGAGGGCTGAGCGTGAGCGTGCGTGATTTCCTCGACAAGATCGAACACAACTTCGAAAAAGGCGGCAAGTACGAGAAGTGGTACGCCCTCTACGAGGCCGTGGACACCTTCTTCTATCGCCCCGGCAGCGTGACCAAGAGCACCGCTCACGTGCGTGACGGCATCGACCTCAAGCGCATCATGATCACCGTGTGGGCCTGTACCTTCCCGGCAATGTTCTTCGGCATGTGGAACACCGGCTACCAGGCCAACCTGGTGTACGCGCAGAGCCCTGACCTGCTGGCTGCTCAAGAAGGCTGGCGCTTCGCACTGATCGGTGCGCTGGGTGGCTTCGACCCGAGCAGCCTGTGGGACAACTTCATCCAGGGTGCGGCGTACTTCCTGCCCGTGTACCTGACGGCGTTCATCGTTGGTGGTTTCTGGGAAGTGCTGTTCGCCTCCATCCGCCGTCACGAGGTCAACGAAGGCTTCTTCGTCACCTCCGTGCTGTTCGCGCTGATCCTGCCGCCAAGCATTCCGCTCTGGCAGGTGGCGCTTGGCATCAGCTTCGGCGTGGTGATCGGCAAGGAAGTGTTCGGCGGTACCGGTAAGAACTTCCTCAACCCGGCTCTGGTCGGCCGCGCCTTCCTGTTCTTCGCCTATCCGGCGCAGATTTCCGGTGACGGCGTATGGACGGCTGTGGACGGTTACGCGGGGGCCACGGCGCTCGCCACCATCGGTGGCAGCGGTGTCGAGGGTCTGATCAACGACGGCCTGACCTGGACTGATGCCTTCATCGGCCTGATGCCAGGCTCCATCGGCGAGACCGGCACCCTGGCGATTCTGCTCGGCGGCGCGGTGCTGCTGATCACCAAGATCGCCTCCTGGCGCATCGTCAGCGGTGTGATGATCGGCATGATCGCCACCGCCACGCTGTTCAACGCCATCGCCTCGGATAACAACCCGCTGTTCGCCATGCCCTGGTACTGGCACCTGGTCACCGGGGGCTTCGCCTTCGGCATGATCTTCATGGCTACTGACCCGGTGTCGGCCTCCATGACCAATACCGGCAAATGGATCTTCGGCATCCTTATCGGCCTGCTGGTGACCATCATTCGAGTGGTCAACCCGGCGTTCCCGGAAGGCGTGATGCTGGCGATCCTGTTCGGCAACCTGTGTGCGCCCCTGATCGACCACTATGTGGTGCGGGCCAACGTCAAGCGGAGGCTGGCACGTAATGTCTAAGCTCAAAGAAACCCCGACTCGCACGCTGGTCGTGACCCTGGTGCTGTGCCTGGTGTGCTCCATCGCCGTTTCGGCCGCCGCATTGATCCTGCGGCCCACCCAGCAGGAGAACGCCCTGGTCGACCGCCAGCGCGCGGTACTGGTGATCGCCGAGTTGTGGCAGCCCGGCATGTCCAGCGACGAAATCCGCGAGATGTTCTCGTCGCGCGTGACGCCGCGGCTGGTCGACTTGCGCACCGGCGAATACAGCGACGCCTTCGATCCGCATACCTTCGATCAGAACAAGTCGGTTGCCGACGGCACGCTGGCCAGCCCGATCCCGGAAGACAAGGACATCGCCTCGATCCGTCGTCGCGAGCACTACGCAGTGGTTTACCAGATCGAGCATAACGGCGAGATGGATCGCCTGGTGCTGCCGGTACGCGGCTACGGTCTGTGGTCGACCATGTATGGCTTCATCGCCCTGCAGGGCGATCTGGAAACAGTTGCCGGCATTGGCTTCTACCAGCACGGCGAAACGCCGGGCCTGGGTGGCGAGATCGACAACCCCAACTGGCAGGCCAAGTGGATCGGCAAGAAGGTTTACCGCGATGGTGAGCCGACCCTGCGCGTGATCAAGGGCAGCGTCAATCCCGAGAGCCCGCAGGCCGATTACCAGGTCGACGCTATTGCCGGCGCGACGCTGACGGCCAACGGCGTCACCCACATGATTCATTTCTGGCTTGGTGAGGACGGCTTTGGCCCGTTCATCAAGAAGCTGTCCGCAGGGGAGGCTTGAGTTATGTCCAAACCCACCATGAAAGAGCTGCTGCTCGATCCGATTCTCAACAAGAACCCGATCGGCCTGCAGATCCTCGGTATCTGTTCGGCGCTGGCGGTCACTTCGGCGCTGAGCACTGCGCTGGTGCTGTCCATCGCGCTGACCCTGACCACGGCGTTTTCCAGCTTCTTCATCTCGATGGTGCGCCACCAGATTCCGGGCTCCATCCGCATGATCGCCCAGGTGGTGATCATCGCATCCTTGGTGATCGTCATCGATCAGTTCCTCAAGGCCTATGCCTACAGCCTGAGTCAGCGGCTGTCGGTGTTCGTCGGCCTGATCATCACCAACTGCATCGTCATGGGCCGCGCCGAAGCCTTCGCCATGTCCAACCCGCCGGTGGCCTCGTTCGTCGACGGCCTGGGCAATGGCCTGGGCTACAGCGCCATGCTGGTGGCGCTGGGGATCGTGCGTGAACTGTTCGGTGCCGGCTCGCTGCTCGGTATCGAGATCCTGCACACCGTCAACAATGGTGGCTGGTATCAGCCCAACGGCTTGCTGCTGCTGCCGCCGTCGGCGTTTTTCCTGATCGGTCTGTTCATCTGGGCGCTGCGTAGCTACAAGAAGGAGCAGGTCGAGAAGGTCGAGTACCGCATGGCGCCGCAGGTGAAGAACGAGGAGGCTTACTGATATGGAACATTACATCAGCCTGTTCGTCCGCGCGGTGTTCATCGAGAACATGGCGCTGGCGTTCTTCCTGGGCATGTGTACCTTTCTGGCGATTTCCAAGAAGGTCGAAACGTCCCTGATGCTCGGCCTGACGGTGATCGTGGTGATGGTCATCACCGTGCCGCTCAACAACCTGCTCTACGTCTACCTGCTCAAGGAAGGCGCGTTGAGCTGGGCCGGCATGCCGGATACCGACCTGAGCTTCCTCGGCCTGATCTGCTACATCGGCCTGATCGCCGCGGTGGTGCAGATCATGGAGATGGTGCTCGACAAGTACCTGCCTGCACTCTACAACGCGCTCGGTATCTTCCTGCCGCTGATCACCGTGCACTGTGCCATTTTCGGCGGCACGCTGTTCATGGTCGAGCGCGACTACAACTTCACCGAGAGTGTGGTCTATGGCGCTGGTGCTGGCGTGTCCTGGGCGCTGGCCATCGTGCTGCTGGCCGCCATCCGCGAGAAGCTCAAGTACAGCGACCCGCCCGCTGGTCTGCGCGGTCTGGGCCTGACCTTCATCACCGTTGGCCTGATGTCGCTGGGCTTCATGTCGTTCTCCGGCGTACAGCTGTAAGGGGTTGCCGATGGCTTTTGAAATTCTGGTAGCAGTCTCCATGTTCACCGTGGTGATCATCCTCCTCGTGGCGGTGATCCTCATGGCCCGTGCGCGCCTGGTCTCGGCCGGCGACGTGAACATCGAGATCAATGGTGAGCGCACCATCACCGTTCCGGCCGGCGGCAAGCTGCTGCAGACCCTGGCCGAGAACGACATCTTCCTGTCGTCAGCCTGTGGCGGCGGCGGTACCTGTGCGCAGTGCAAGTGCATCGTGGAAAGCGGCGGCGGCGAGATGCTGTCCACCGAGGAGTCGCACTTCAACAAGCGCGAGGCTCGCGAGGGCTGGCGCCTGTCCTGCCAGACTCCGGTCAAGCAGGACATGAAGATCGAAGTGCCCGAAGAAGTGTTCGGCGTGAAGAAGTGGGAATGCACGGTCGAGTCCAACCCGAACGTGGCCACCTTCATCAAGGAGCTGACCCTCAAATTGCCGGAAGGCGAGAACGTCGACTTCCGCGCCGGTGGCTACGTGCAGCTGGAGTGCCCGCCGCACACCGTGCACTACAAGGACTTCGACATTCAGGAGGAGTATCGCGGCGACTGGGACAAATTCAACCAGTGGAAGTACGTGTCCAAGGTCGACGAGACGGTGATCCGTGCCTACTCCATGGCCAACTATCCCGAAGAAGTCGGCCTGGTGAAGTTCAACATCCGCATCGCCTCGCCACCGCCGGGCAAGGATCATCTGCCGCCGGGCAAGATGTCGTCCTGGGTATTCAGCCTCAAGCCGGGTGACAAGGTCACCGTGTACGGTCCGTTCGGCGAATTCTTCGCCAAGGATACCGACGCCGAGATGGTCTTCATCGGTGGCGGTGCCGGCATGGCGCCGATGCGCTCGCACATCTTCGACCAGCTCAAGCGCCTGAAATCCAAGCGCAAGATCAGCTTCTGGTACGGCGCGCGTTCGATGCGCGAGGCCTTCTATACCGAAGAGTACGACCAGCTGCAGGCGGAGAACCCCAACTTCGAGTGGCACCTGGCGCTGTCCGACCCGCAACCGGAAGACAACTGGACGGGGCTCAAGGGCTTCATTCACAACGTGCTCTACGAGAACTACCTCAAGGATCACCCGGCGCCCGAGGATTGCGAGTTCTACATGTGCGGCCCGCCCATGATGAACGCTGCCGTGATCAAGATGCTCACCGACCTGGGTGTCGAACAGGACAACATCCTGCTCGATGATTTCGGCGGATGATTGCAGCCGCTCTGAAACAGCCCGCCCTTGTCGTAGCTCTGGCTGCGACTCTGGCTGCTACGCTCGTGAGCTGCGGTTTTTCCGAGACAGTTGAGGAACTCGGTGGCCCGGCGCAGGGCAGCACCTATTCGGTGAAGTACGTCAGCGGCAAGGGTGTGCCGGACAAGGCGTCGCTGAAGGCCGATGTGGAGGCGATCTTCGCCGAAGTCGACGAGCAGATGTCCACCTACCGCGATGACTCGCTGATCGAGCAGTTCAACCGCGCACCGGCCGGCACCTGCATGCCGATGCCGGCTGGCGTGCTGCAACTGGTCCAGACTGGCAACACGCTGCATCGCGACAGCGGCGGGGCGTTCGACCTGACCCTGGAGCCCTTGCTCGATCTGTGGGGCTTCGGCCCGCACGGCAACGGTGAGCGCGTGGTGCCGGACGGCGAAGCCTTGAAGGAGGTGCGCGACCGCATCGGCCAGGATCACCTACATGTCGACGGCGATCGGCTGTGCAAGGACATCGACCTGCAGGTCGACTTCAACAGCATCGCGGCCGGCTATACGGTTGACCGAATCATCGCCAAGCTGGTCGAACGTGGGGTGAGCAGTTATCTGGTCGAAGCCACCGGAGAGCTCAAGGCGGTAGGGCGCAAGCCTGATGGTCAGCCATGGCGCATCGCTCTCGAGGCGCCGCGCGATGATCAGCGTGCCATCCAGCGCGTACTCGAACTGGACGGCTATGGCATCTCCACCTCGGGTGACTACCGCAACTATTTCGAGGAGCAGGGCGTACGTTACTCCCACACCCTAGACCCACTGACCGCTGCGCCTATTCAGCACAACCTGGCAGCGGTTACCGTGGCGGCGCCCACCGCGCTGATGGCCGATGGGCTGTCCACCATGCTGCTGGTGCTTGGCCCGGAAAAGGGCTGGGAATATGCCGAGCGTGAGGACATCGCGGCGTTCTTCGTGACCCGTGAGGGTGACGGATTCGTCACACGCAGTACCGCCACTTTCGAGCAGCTGTTCGCTGCGGGAGGCAAGCAATGATATTCGTGATGGTTTTTCTGATCATGCTCACCGTCGTCGGCCTGATGGCCGTTGGGGTGATGATGGGCCGCAAGCCCATCGCCGGTTCGTGCGGCGGTATCGCCAATCTGGGGATCGAGAAGAAGTGCTCGATCTGCGGCGACGACCGCGAGAAGTGCCCGGAAGTGACCCGTGACGGCGAAGGCGGCGGTGAAACCGGCGTGCAAACCTACGACGCCAGCAAGCGCTGATCGCCATTTTTCGTCTGGCCCGGTAGGCTATTGGCAAATGTTGCGTACCAGGCCGCCCGTTCGGCCTGGTTCTGCCGATAACGCGCGATAAGCG
>Ga0209370_1001432_pt1 | contig 21288 bp, 14 predicted proteins | sample AgamicAtPrz_FD_187164 | JGI IMG/M metagenome (GOLD analysis project Ga0209370, IMG submission 187164) | Agave microbial communities from Guanajuato, Mexico - At.P.rz (SPAdes) (version 2) | ecosystem: Host-associated > Plants > Phyllosphere > Phylloplane/Leaf | place: Guanajuato, Mexico... | reverse complement strand
TGATCGGCGGTAACGGTGCCGGTAAGTCGACCCTGTTCCGCATGCTGATGGGCAAGGAAACCCCGGACTCGGGCAGCATCGAGATCGGTGAAACCGTGCAGCTGGCCTGCGTCGACCAGAGCCGCGAGGACCTGGACGGCAGCAAGACCGTCTGGGAAGCGGTGTCCGATGGCCTGGACATGATCAAGATCGGCAACTACGAAGTCCCGTCCCGGGGTTACGTGGGCCGCTTCAACTTCAAGGGCGCCGACCAGCAGAAGTTCGTCAAGGACCTCTCCGGTGGTGAGCGTGGCCGTCTGCACCTGGCCCTGACCCTGAAGGAGGGCGCCAACGTCCTGCTGCTCGACGAACCGTCCAACGACCTCGACGTGGAAACCCTGCGTTCGCTGGAAGACGCGCTGCTGGACTTCCCCGGCGCCGCCATCGTGATCTCTCACGATCGCTGGTTCCTGGACCGCGTGGCGACCCACATCCTCTCCTACGAGGACGACGGCGTGATCTTCTTCGAAGGCAACTACACCGAGTACGAAGCCGACCGCAAGAAACGCCTCGGCGACGCCGCCGCCCAGCCGCACCGGGTACGGCACAAGAAGCTGGCGCAGTAAGCGCTGCTGTAAAAAAAACGGAGCCTCAGGGCTCCGTTTTTTTATGGCTGTTTTTTCCTTTGCGAGCTTTCGGATTGCTTGCATTTCGATGACTGCGAAGGGGCGCAAGCGGCCGTAGGGCGGATGACGCCTTTCTCATCCACCATTGCGATCCTCAGGTGGTGGACGGGTGAAGCGTCGTCCACCCTACGAAAGGCCGCTTCTGCCTTATTGCCGCCGGTTCATGAGATACGCGTTCGCTGGTACACAGCGATCGCGATCAGGTCTCAGGCCCTGCCACCCACCTCGACCCGCAATCCCTTGCCCATGGGCGTACAACGAACGGTCACCGGGCAGAAGGCTTCGATCACCTGGATGTTGCTCTGCAGGTGTTCGCTCAGGTGCGTGGTAGTGAAGCTGCCTCCGCCTGCCAGGGCCATCGGTAGCAGCAACTGGTCGGCCAGGTGCTCGGCCACTGCCGCGCTACTGGCCAGCCACCGTTGCAGCGGCTCGATGGCTTGGTCGGCGACCGCTTCGGCCCGCACGCTGCTCTGCCCGAAGGCACAGAACTGTTCCGTCAGGTGCTCGCAGGTCACCGTCAGCATCAGGATATTGCCCGGGCCATGTTCCTGATTCAGCCAGGTGCAGTGCAACTGGTCGCCCGGCCACTGCAGGCGTTTGCCGACCCGCGCCAGCTCGCGTTCGCCGACGTGGCCGGGGATACCGGCCAGCAGTACGTCCGCGCGCTGTTCGATCAAGGCGCCGCGTTCGCGCAGGTGCAATGGCGTCAGCGACGACGGTTGGATGAACGCTTCCAGCGCGCCGCCACCGGCAGGCACGAAGCCGTGGCGGTGCAGTTGCAGCTCGACCTGCCCACCCATGCGCCGCAGCAACGGTAGCCAGGTCCGGTCGAGAAAGTCGAAGGGCGGCGCGGCCGGGTTGTGGGTGCCGCCGCTGATCTGTACGCGACTCGGCTCGGCGGCCTGCAGCAGGGCCGGCAGAATGGTCTGCAACACCAGGGTGCAGCTACCCGCCGAGCCAATGGCGAAGCGGTACTCGCCGCCACGGATCGTGCCGGGGCGAAACACCAGGGTGGTCGCATGCATCTCGGCGCCCTCGGTTTCGGCGCCGCTGATTTCGGCCGCGGCGAGTACCGCGGTCAGGTGCTGGCGCAACAGGCCCGGCCGGCTGCGCCTGGCGCGAATGTTGACGATGCGAAACGGCGTGCCGGTGATCATCGACAGGCTCAGCGCCGTGCGCAGCACCTGGCCGCCGCCGATGGCGCCGTCCAGTTCGAGAATATCCTTGTTCATGGTGAATCCTTTGATCGTGATCGTTCCCACGCTCTGCGTGGGAATGTCCATCAGGACGCTCCGCGTCCCTCTCGACTGTGGCCCGCGTTCTTAGCCCAGGTGTCGCTTCGCTCGACCCGGGCTGCGAATGCGGCTCAGGCGTAACGGCCGACCATCTCACGCAGGTAATCGTCGAGCAGGCCGCTGTCCGCCTGGGTGCGTGGCAGCGCCGGCACCGGCCGTTCCAGCTGCGCCGCGATGAAGGCGTGCAGGGCAGGGCGGCGCGGGCCATAGGCCGACTCGTCGGCGCTGCGCTTGAGGGCCAGCAGTTGGTCAACTTCGGCCAGTAACGACTGGTCGTCCACCGTCTGCAGCAGGTCGGCGAAGGTCATCAGCGGCCGGCCACGGCCCTGGTCGATCCACAGCACGGCCAGCAGCGGGCGCAGCACGTAGAAGTACTTCTTCAAGCGCACCGTCTCGTCCTGCAGGTAGCCACGAAAATTTTTCCTGGCCATCGACAGGTAATGATTGCGCGCCGCCGGCGGGCTGTAGAAATGCTCGGCCAGCTCGCGCAGGCGCGCCGTGGCCTGATCTTCCTGGCGGTACACCAGGGGCGAGTCGAGCCACTCCAGCAGCGTCGGGTTGGATTTGCGCAGCAGGCCCAGGGTCTTGCGCAGCTCCCAGCCGCTGACGTCCAGCTCGTCATCCAGCGGCCGCTCGATCACATCGCGCCCCGTATCGACCTGGACGAACCAGTCCGGCTTTTCCACGTAGACGAAGCGCACGTCGTAGTCGCTGTCCGTCGAGGCGAAGCCCCAGGCGCGGCTGCCCGACTCGCAGGCATACAGCACCTTGACGGTGCGCTCGCGTTCGACCCGCTCGAGTTCAGCCAGCACCCGTGCGCGCATGGCGTCGCTGAGGGGGTGGCGTTGTTGCATGTCCATGTCTTCCATCCTTGTCTAGTCTGTCGCGCTGGCGGCCAGCGCGGACAATGTCCGGCGTCGCGGGTTGTACAGGGTGAGGCACCAGATGCCCCACCATTGCTTGCCGTCGTCGAAGTAGCTGCTCCAGGTGCTGCGCTGCGGTTCGGCCTCTGCATCGCCGACCCAATCGAGCACCTGCATGTGCTCATCGGGATACAGCCGCAGCATGTGCAGCCACTCGCGAAAGTCCGCCACTTGCAACGCGGTGCCATAGGGCGGGTTGCGGAAGTTGCGGCACAGCAGGCCGTCCTCGCTGGCCAGCTCCCGGACGGCATGGGCCGTGAGCGGTTGCGGGCGGGCCTGAGCCAGATCGGCAGTCAGTTCGGGCCAGCGATGTTTCGCGTAACGGGCATCCTGGGCGATCAGCTTCCGTTGCCAGATCCGTGCGCGCTCCTGAATGCTCTCGAACAGCAACGCCAGCGCCTGGCGATGCTCCGCCTCGCCGGGCGTGGTGGTCGCATCGAGCGTGGTCACCACGAAATCGAACACGCAGCCCGCGTCTTCCAGGCGGGTGCGCAGTTCATCGAGTCGCTGGCTTTGCATCGGTTGCAGCATGGCCTCACCTCATCCTTTAACGCACACCACCTGACGCAGGGTGTGCACCACTTCCACCAGCTCGCGCTGGGCGTCCATGACCTGGTCGATGTCCTTGTAGGCCATCGGGATTTCGTCGATGACGTCGGCGTCCTTGCGGCATTCGACGTGGGCGGTGGCCTTGATCTGGTCTTCCACGGTGAACAGCTTCTTGGCGCGGGTTCTGCTCATGGTGCGCCCGGCGCCGTGGCTGCAGGAGCAGAACGCCTCCTCGTTACCCAGGCCGCGCACGATGAAACTCTTGGCGCCCATGGAGCCGGGGATGATGCCCAGCTCGCCTTTCTTCGCCGACACCGCGCCTTTGCGGGTTACCAGCACCTCTTCACCGAAGTGACGTTCCTTCTGCACGTAGTTGTGGTGGCAGTTCACCGCTTCCAGCGCGACCTCGAACGGCTTGGCGATCACCCCGCGGGCCGCCGCGATCACCGCGTGCATCATCAGCGCGCGGTTCTGCTTGGCGAAGTCCTGGGCCCAGCCCACCGCTTCCACGTAGTCGGCGAAGTGCTGGCTGCCTTCCTCGAAGTAGGCCAGGTCACGGTCCGGCAGGTTGGCGATGTGCTGGCGCATATCGGCCTGGGCCAGTTCGATGAACAGGTTGCCGATGGCGTTACCCACGCCGCGCGATCCGCTGTGCAGCATGAACCAGACCCTATTCACCTCGTCCAGGCACACCTCGACGAAGTGGTTGCCGGTTCCCAGGGTTCCCAGGTGCTTGCGGTTGTTGGTCTTCTCCAGCCGCGGGTACTTGTCGGTGATCGCCTTGAAGCGATCGCTCAGCGCCGACCAGGCATGGTCGGCCATCTCCGGCACGTTTTCCCAGGCGCCCCGGTCGCGGCCTCCACGGGTATTGCTACGCCCGTGGGGCACGGCCTTCTCGATGGCGGCGCGCAGGCCGGCCAGGTTGTCCGGCAGGTCGTGAGCCATCAGCGAGGTGCGCGCGGCGATCATGCCGCAGCCGATATCCACCCCGACCGCTGCCGGGATGATCGCACCGACCGTGGGAATCACGCTGCCGATGGTCGACCCCTTACCCAGGTGCACGTCCGGCATCACCGCCAGGTGCTTGAAGATGAAGGGCATCTTCGCGGTGTTCATCAGCTGCTGCTTGGCGTCTTCCTCGACCGGAACGCCTTGCGTCCACAGTTTGATCGGCTTGCCGTTGGCGACTTCCAGCAGGTTGTAGGTCTTGGTTTGCATCATCATTCACTCGTATTCGGGCTGGCCGTGCCAGCGTTTGCAGTGCGGCGACGATCGTTGGTGGAACATGCGCGTTGCTCTATCCAGTTGAGCTACCCGTCGCCGGGGCGGGAGTCGAACCCGCAACCTTCACGTCCTGTAGTTCCACCGGCATTCGCCGGGTCAATCAAAAAAGTGGAGGCTGGCCTCCGTGCAGCGACGAGTTGATGGGCACATTTGCTCTATCGACTGAGCTACAGCCTTGCGGCTGACGGGGCTCGAACCCGCGACACAATGTAGTACCCAAGGCATTCGCTGCCGGCCCACCGTGGTGGGCCTGAAAAAGATGCGACGACAAAGGTGGTGAAACGTATTTTCGTGTTCTGCCATTGAACTACGGCCCCCCAGTGATGGAGCCGACGGGATTCGAACCCGCATCTCGACCGTGGAAGGGTGTAGTTCCACCGGCATTCGTCGCAAAACTCTGAATCAGGTGGCACGACAAGATAAGTGACTGTTCCGTGTTGCCACGGGCCGGTATCGAAACCGGCATAACCGATGTACAGCCACTGGCATTCGTGCCGTTCGCTCGTTATCGACAAGAAATGAGGAGACGCCTCAGATGTAGTCCCCTCGGCATTCGAAAACGCTCGAATCGTTGATCGGTTGCCCTCGACCCCAATCGGTCGAGGGCGTTCTCATATTTCCATCTTTTCGATGGCGTCGACCCAGTGGCCGGCGCCGAATGTGCCGCTGGCGAACTGCGCCACCACGTCGAACACCGCGTCGCTGAAGCCGCCGACATTCAGGGTGTCCGCGCGGTCCGGCGCCTGGGTGGTGCCATGGGGCTGCAGGTCGATACAGATCAGCCGCGCTTGCGGGTTGATGTGCTTGATCCGCTCCCACTGGCGCATCGTTTCCGTGGCGCCATGGCGGCGGGCGTCGATCCAGGATTCGTTGTCGGAAACCAGAATCAGCGTATCCACTTTCGCCTTGGCGTCCGCCAGTTGCTTGAGCGGTGCCGAGCAACTGGTTCCTCCGCCGCCGATCGCAGCCAGTTTCTGCGCGTTGCTCATCACGCTGTCACGCGGGTTGAGCGTCACCCTCACCACCTTGTTCTCGAATGGCAGCACCTGAGCTTGTGGTTGCTTGCGCAGGATTGCCGCCGCCACCAGGGCCGCTACATCGATGCAGCGCACCGCCGTTGTCGCACCCTGGCGGTAACCGGTTACCGGGCTTGCCATCGAGCCGGATACGTCCGGGCACACCACCACGTTGCCGCTCAGTGCCGGCACGTTGGCCAGCGACAACTCCAGTGCGTCCTGCAGCGCCTCACGCACCACCAGCGGCACGCCATCTCCGGTCATGCGATAAGCCGACAGCAACTGGTACGGGTAAACCCGCGCCTTGGCTACCGCCTCTGCGTCGGCCAATCGCGCTGCGACCATCTCCGCGCAGCCCCTGATCTCGAATGCGCCGTGGCGCAGCAGCGTGTTCAGGTTCATGCGCAGTGCCTGCCAGCCCATGCGGCCGGCTAGCTCTGCCCATTGCGCCGCGCTCAGCGTCTCGTTGCCGAGCAACTGGAAGGGTACGTCCGGCAGTTCGCTGCTGGCGCCGCTGCGAAACGCCAGCAGAGCACGGGTCAGCGGTGGCAGGACGGCGGCATCCGTCGGCTTACCGATCAGCCAGGCGAAGAACGCTTCGCGCCACGCATCGGCCGGCTTGGGGTGAACCATCTTTACCACGTCCGCCAGTGACGGCTGGTTGCCGACCGCGGCCTGCAGCAGCTGGCGTTCGCTGGCGCTGTTCAGCCAGGTCTGTACCAGGCGCTTGGGCTGCGAGCCGAGCGACTTGCGACCGGTCACGCCGCTGCGCAGGATCTGCACGAAGGTGCGCAGCATCTTGCCGTTATCCACCACCTCGGCGAACAGCACCGGCACCAGGCTCGAGCGCTGTGCCGCCAGGGCTGCAAGCAGCAGGGCCGGCATGTCCTTCATGTGGCCTTTCTTGCGGGCATATACCGCAGCCTTGGCCACGTAGCGAGCGTCCAGTTCGGCGACCAGCTTCAGCACTTCGGCCAGCTGGGTTTCAGCATCGGCGTAGTAGGTGTTGTTCAGGCAACCGGTAACGGCCAGCTGGGCCAGCTTGTGCTTGGGCTTGTAGCTATAGGCCGGCGCTTGCTGGTTGTTCAGTGTGTCGCTGGCCGGCAGGTGGGTTTGCCGGGTATTGAACAGATTGAAGTTGGCCATCTTGGCTCTCGCTGTGTTGTCCGTTGTTGTCAGAGCTATTGCAGTGGCTGTGCCAGATTTTCAGTCTTATCCGGATAATATTTCTAACTATATGATTATTAATGATTTTATTTTTATATCTTGATGGCTTTCGGATTTTTATCGAGATGGGCTTTATATTTTTTATATCTTTACAGATAGTTGTTTATCTTTTTGGATAATAGATGGCTGGCTCAGGAGGAATTGATCATGGCCCGCAAACGTACCGTCGCCATCGGCTTCCTCGGCGCCACCTTGGATCGGGTCGGCAAGGGTGCCAATCGCTGGAACAAGTGGCGGCCCAGTATCGGCCTATGCCAGCAGCCGGATTTGCTGATCGATCGCCTGGAGCTGATTCACGGCGTCGATGCGCGCGACATCAGCCTGGCCGAGCGCATTCGCGTCGACATCGAGCAGATCTCCCCGGAAACCGAGGTGCGCCTGCAGCCGATGCACCTGCGCAACCCCTGGGATTTCGAGGAGGTGTATGGCGCGCTGCATGACTTCACCAGCGGCTATGCCTTCGATACCGAGCGTGAGGATTACCTGGTGCACATCACCACCGGGACCCACGTGGCGCAGATCTGCTGGTTCCTGCTCACCGAGGCGCGCTACCTGCCGGCGCGCTTGGTGCAGACTTCGCCGGCGCGCAAGCGTGATGAGCAGGCGCAGGTCACCGGTACCCATGCGCTGATCGACCTCGACCTGTCGCGGTACGACCGAATCGCCACACGCTTCCAGCATGAGCGGTTGGAGGGGCTGGCGTTTCTCAAGTCCGGCATCGCCACGCGCAACGCGGCGTTCAACCGCTCCATCGAGCAGATCGAGCGGGTCGCCGTGCGCTCCTCGGCACCGATGCTGCTGATCGGCCCGACCGGTGCTGGCAAGTCGTTCCTGGCCCGGCGCGTCTACGAGCTCAAGCGCAGCCGTCATCTGGTCGATGGCCGCTTCGTCGAGGTCAATTGCGCGACCCTGCGCGGCGACGGCGCCATGTCGGCGTTGTTCGGTCATATCAAGGGCGCCTTCACCGGTGCGCAAAATGCCCGCGATGGCCTGCTGCGCGCCGCCGATGGCGGCATGCTGTTTCTCGACGAGATCGGCGAACTGGGCCTGGACGAGCAGGCCATGCTGCTCAAGGCCGTCGAGGAAAAGCGCTTCTTTCCCATGGGCGCGGACAAGGAGGTGAGCAGCGATTTCCTGCTGATCGCCGGCACCCATCGCGACTTGCGCGCACGGGTCGCCGAAGGGCTGTTTCGTGAAGACCTCTATGCGCGCATCAATTTGTGGACCTTCGAGCTGCCGGGCCTGGCCGGGCGCCGCGAAGACATCGAGCCGAACATCGATTTCGAGCTCGAGCGCCATGCGCGCGAACAAGGGCGAATGGTGCGCTTCAACCTGGAAGCGCGGCGCCGCTACCTGGCCTTCGCCAGCTCCGGCGAAGCCGCCTGGCAGGGCAACTTCCGCGAGCTGTCGGCCTCGATCACGCGCATGGCGACCCTGGCCGACAGCGGGCGCATCGACGAGGGTCAGGTACAGGAAGAGATCGAGCGGCTGCGGCGCGTCTGGGGCGCTTCGGCGGCGGAGGATGACCTTTCGACTCTGTTGGGCGAGGCCGCAGGTGATATCGATCTGTTCGACCGTCTGCAACTGCAGGCAGTGATCGATATCTGTCGGCAGGCGGGTAGTCTGTCCGAGGCCGGCAGGCGTTTGTTCGACATCAGTCGCCAGGCCAAGGCCCAGCCCAACGACGCGGATCGCCTGCGCAAGTACCTGGCGCGCTTCGGCGTGAGCTGGCAGTCCATTCGGGAGAAGTGATTTTATGGTGCACTATGAGGCTTGTTTGGTGCGTCATAAGGGCTGTTGAAAGCCCTGTTTTTGAGAGTCTATTTACAGTAAAGCACCAAAAAGTTTCATAAAGGCGTCATTTTGCCCTTTTTAAGGGCGTGGCGTTCTTGTTAGAGTCCCGCCACTTTTCATTGCGCGGCGCAGCAAGACGCCAGGGAGTCTGCCATGAGCATGTCCGTCGACCATTTCCTCGAACGCCTGAAACAACGCGATCCTCATCAGCCCGAATTCCACCAGGCGGTAGAGGAAGTGCTGCGTAGCCTGTGGCCGTTCCTGCAGGCCAATCCGCGTTATCTGGAGGCAGGCATCGTCGAGCGTCTGGTCGAGCCGGAGCGTGCCGTGCTGTTCCGCGTGCCGTGGGTCGACGATGCCGGGCGCGTGCAGGTCAACCGTGGCTTCCGCATTCAGATGAACAGCGCCATCGGCCCGTACAAGGGCGGCCTGCGCTTTCACCCCTCGGTGAACCTGAGCGTGCTCAAGTTCCTGGCCTTCGAGCAGACCCTGAAGAACTCCCTGACGTCGCTGCCCATGGGCGGCGGCAAGGGCGGGGCGGATTTCGACCCCAAGGGCAAGAGCGACGCCGAGGTGATGCGTTTCTGCCAGTCGTTCATGACCGAGCTGTACCGTCACATCGGCGCCAACCTGGATGTGCCGGCCGGTGACATCGGCGTTGGTGGCCGTGAGATCGGTTACCTGTTCGGCCAGTACAAACGCCTGGCCAATGAGTTCACCTCGGTGCTGACCGGCAAGGGCCTGACCTATGGCGGCAGCCTGATCCGCCCGGAAGCCACCGGCTACGGCTGCGTGTACTTCGCCGAAGAAATGCTCAAGACCCGCGGTCGCAACTTCGACGGTCAGCGTGTGGCCATCTCCGGCTCCGGCAACGTGGCGCAGTACGCCGCGCGTAAGGTCATGGACCTGGGCGGCAAGGTGATTTCCTTCTCCGACTCCGAAGGCACGCTGTATGTCGAGGAAGGCTTCAGCGAGCAGCATTGGCAGGACGTGATGGCGCTGAAGAACCAGAAGCGTGGCCGCCTGAGCGAACTGGACGGCGGCGCGTTGCGCTTCCAGGCCGGCCAACGTCCCTGGGGCCTGGCGTGCGACATCGCACTGCCCTGCGCGACCCAGAACGAGCTGAACCTCGACGACGCCCGCGCGCTGCTCGGCAATGGCTGCGTGTGCGTGGCCGAGGGCGCCAACATGCCGACCACGTTAGATGCGGTGGACCTGTTCATCGAGCACGGCACCCTGTTCGCCCCGGGCAAGGCCTCCAACGCCGGTGGCGTGGCGGTCAGCGGCCTGGAAATGTCGCAGAACGCCATGCGCCTGCACTGGAGCGAAGGCGAGGTGGACGAGAAGCTGCACGGCATCATGCAGTCCATCCACAACGCTTGCGTGCGTCACGGCGAGGAGAATGGCGGCATCAACTACGTCAAGGGCGCCAACATCGCCGGCTTCGTCAAGGTGGCCGACGCCATGCTGGCCCAGGGCGTGGTCTGAGCCCGCACGCGCAGCCGGGCAATCCTGCTGCGCCGCCAACCCCAGCCATCTTGCCGACGACTGGTCGGCAAGATGCGCTCATTGTCACGACTCGTACACACAAGTTGCCGACAATGCCCTCCCGTCGCGGCGCAGGATGGCGCCGCGCGTGTTGGCAACACCACAGGAACAACGAGAGTCGTGTCATGAAACAGATCCCGGGAATGCTCGAAGGCGCCATGGCCGTTCGCTTCTACCAGAGCGTGCAGGGGCCTTTCCCCATCGAAGTCGGTGCCGCGGTGCCAGGCAGGAGCATGTCCGCCATCGTCAAACCGACGGTCAGCCCCATCACCCTGGATGCGGCCTGCGAGGAAGACCTCGGCCTGTCGCTGCTCGAAGCCGAGGCCACCGGCCTGGCTGCCGAAAAGGTCTGCGACCAGCTCAACGCCTTCTACGCCGGGCGCCGGGTCAATTGCAGCTGTGCGGCGGAAGTCGAGGCGGTGATCGGGCTGTTCCAGGCTGCCGACGTGGAGCCTGAGTTCTCGCTGTCGACCCTCGATGCCGCCGCGCTGTATCTGCCCGACACGCTGCCGGTCGATCAGTACCCGGAAAGCCTCGCCCGCGAGCTGTTCGTGCTGGCCCGGCCGTTCGAGGTCTGGCGGTTGCGCTGAGCGCGGCTCCTTACCTTGCTATCGCATTTTTGAATCGGTAAAGATGCGAACAACTAGTGCATGACAATCGTTATCGAATAGACTCGCGACCCACCGGCTCGGTCGTCCTGCGCCTGTCTCTTTTCCGCTAAACCCCGCTCGCCATTTTCAGGCCTGCGGGGTTTCGTATGCCTGTTGGTCAGGCTCGAGACGGGCGCCAACCTCTGGCCGGTTCCCTCGTTCGCGGCATCTAGAGTCGATTGTGGTGTTCAAGAAAGTCTTGTTCCAACTGCACTGGTTTTTCGGCATTACCGCCGGGCTGGTGCTGGCCCTGATGGGCGTGACCGGCGCGCTGTACAGCTTTCAGGACGAGATCCTGCTGGCGATCAATCCACAGATGGTGGTGACCGCTCAGGTGGGCGAAGTGCTGCCACCGGGCGAATTGGTCGAACGCCTGCAGGCGCAAGGCCTGAGCGTTTCCGGGCTGTATGTGGATACCGAGGGTGGCCAGCCGACGCGGGTGTTCCTGACGCCGCCGCCTGGTGAGCGACGCGGCGGGATACGCTTCGTCGACCCGTATACAGCCGAGATATTCGAGGCCCCCCGCGGCTTGCAGTTCTTCGGGCTGATGTTGCAGCTGCACCGTTTTCTGGCCATGGGCCAGAGCGGTCGGCAGATCACTGGCGCCTGCACCATCGCCCTGGCGTTCTTCTGCCTGTCCGGCCTGTACCTGCGCTGGCCGCGGCGGGTCTGGAGCTGGCGCGCCTGGCTGACGTTCGACTGGGCCAAGAAGGGCCGCGCCTTCAATTGGGATCTGCATTCGGTGGTCGGCACCTGGTGCCTGCCGCTGTACCTGTGTGCGGCGCTGACCGGCCTGTATTGGTCCTACGACTGGTACCGCAGCGGGCTGGAAGGCCTGCTCAGTGACAAGCCGCGTGCCGCCGGCGAAGAGCGTGGTCGCCGTGGCCCGCCACCCCAGGGCCAGGCGATGCCGCCGGTGGATTACGCCAAGCTCTGGCAGGGCATCCAGCGCACTGCGGGCGACAAGCTGGGCGTCTACAGCCTGCAGCTTCCGAGTACGGCCGGGCAGTCGGCGCGGGTGTTCTTCATGCTGCGCGACGCCGAGCACACCCGTGCCTTCGACCAGATGCAGCTCGACCCGCTGACCGGCGAGGCGAAACAGGTCGAGCGCTACGCCGACAAGTCCTTCAAGGCGCGCCTGCTGGCCAGCGTCTACGCTCTGCACACCGGCGAATATTTCGGCATGACCGGACGCATCCTGATGATGGTCGCCAGCCTGCTGATGCCGCTGTTCTTCGTCACCGGCCTGCTGCTGTACCTGGACAGGCGTCGCAAGAAGCGCGCAGCACTGGCTGCCCGTCAGGCGCTTGCCGGGGTCGAAGGCGGCGAATCCTGGCTGGTGGGCTTCGCCAGCCAGAGCGGCTTTGCCGAGCAACTGGCCTGGCAGACCGCTGGGCAACTGCAGGCTGCCGGCATGGCGGTTGAGGTGCAGCCTTTGGCGCGAATCGACGCGGCCAGGCTCAGTGCCACGCCTCGCGCGCTGCTGGTGCTCAGCACCTTTGGCGACGGTGAAGCGCCGGACAGCGCCCGTGGCGTCGAGCGCCAATGGCTGACGTCGGCGCTGGATCTACCCGGCTTGCGCTACGCGGTGCTGGCTTTGGGCGACCGTCAGTACACGCAATTCTGCGGCTTCGCCCGGCGTCTCGACGACTGGCTGACCAGCCGTGGTGCGCAGCGCCTGTGCGAACGTATCGAGGTCGATGGTGACGATCAGCAAGCGCTGCACAACTGGCAGCGCCAGCTGGCCGAGTTGACTGGCGTGCAGCCCCTGGCCGTGCAGCAGGTGCCGTTCGACGGCTGGGTGCTGCGTGAGCGTCGTTGCCTGAACCCTGGCAGCCAGGGCGCGGGCACCTGGCTGATCGGCCTGCAGCCGCCGGCCGATGCGCAGTGGCAGGCCGGCGACATTCTGGAAATCCTCCCGCGCAATGGCGAAGCACAGGTACAGCGCTGGCTGCAGGCCCACGGCTTGCAGGCGCTGGCGTCCGTCGTCATCGAACCGCTGGGCCATACGCTGGCTGAGGCGTTGGCAGCTCGGCAACTGCCTTACAGCACCAGTCATCTGGTTGGCCTGCATGCCCAGGCGCTGCTCGATGCGCTGGTGCCGCTGCCGAGCCGCGAATACTCGATTGCCTCGCTGCCCGAAGACGGCGTGCTGGAGCTGATCGTGCGGCAGCAGCAGCTGGTCAATGGCGAGCTGGGTGCCGGCTCGGGCTGGCTGACTGCGCACCTGCCGGTTGGCGAGCAGTTGCTGGCGCGGGTACGGCGCAACAGCGGCTTCCATGCTCCGGGGGATGACCGACCAGTGATCCTGATCGGCAACGGCGCGGGGCTGGCTGGCCTGCGCAGCCTGCTCAAGGCGCGCATCGCTGCCGGGCATTTGCGCAATTGGCTGCTGTTTGGCGAGCGCAATTCAGAGCACGATTTCTATTGCCGGGACGAGCTGCAGGGCTGGTTGCAGGATGGCCAGTTGCAGCGGCTGGATCCGGTCTTTTCCCGTGATCAGGCGCAGCGCATTTATGTGCAGGATCGCCTGCGCGAGGCGGCCGATGAACTGCGGGCGTGGATTGCCGATGGTGCTGCGGTTTATGTGTGCGGCAGCTTGCAGGGCATGGCGGCGGGTGTGGATCAGGCATTGCGCGAGGTGCTGGGTGACGCCGTTGTCGAGGAACTGGTGGAGCAGGGGCGGTATCGGCGGGATGTGTACTGAGGTTTGCTCTGGAGTTATGAGCACGTGCAGAAGTTGGTGTGGTCTAGGCGTGCGAATCGCGGGCATGGCCCGCTCCCACAGTTTGTTGCGTCAGTGCCCGCGTAGCGGCTTTTCACCATAGTGAGTAAGTTTTAGGCCAGCCGGGCGCAGCGTTTAGCTGCGCCCGGCGTGCGATCAGAGAAACTGCTCGGCGTGGTGGCAGGCCACTTCACGGCCATCGAGCGGGCGCAGCAGCGGCAGCTCGGTGTGGCAGCGCTCGGTGGCGTACGGGCAGCGTTTGTGGAACGGGCAACCGGGTGGCGGGTTGAGCGGGTTGGGCAGCTCGCCGACGATCTTGATCTTCGGTTTGCTCGGGTCCGGGTGGATGGTCGGCGTGGCCGACAGCAGCGCCTTGGTGTACGGATGCAGCGGGCGCTCGTAGAGCTTTTCGCTGGGGCCGATTTCCGCCGGGCGGCCGAGGTACATCACCAGCACGTCGTCGGCGACGTGGCGCACCACCGACAGGTTGTGGGAGATGAACACGTAGCCGGTCTTGAACTCTTCCTGCAGGTCCATGAAGAGGTTGAGCACCTGGGCCTGGATCGACACGTCCAGCGCCGAAGTCGGTTCGTCCGCCACCAGCACCTTGGGGTTGAGCATCATGGCGCGGGCCAGGGCGATACGCTGGCGCTGACCGCCGGAGAACATATGCGGGTAGCGCTGGTAGTGCTCCGGGCGCAGGCCGACCTGGTTCATCATCGCCTGGACCTTTTCGCGGCGTTCGACGCGCGACAGGCTGGTGTTGATCAGCAGCGGTTCAGCCAACTGGTCACCGATCTTCTGGCGCGGGTTGAGCGAAGCGTAGGGGTTCTGGAACACCATCTGCACGTCGCGGCGCAGTTGCTTGCGGGTCTGCGCGCTGGCGCCGTTGACTTCCTGGCCGGCGATCTGCAGCGAGCCCGAGGTGGGCTCCTCGATCAGGGTCAGGGCGCGGGCCAGGGTGGATTTGCCGCAGCCGGATTCGCCGACCACGGCTAGGGTCTTGCCAGCCTGCAATTCGAAGGACACACCATTGAGTGCCTGCACCGTGGCGGCGGGCTTGAACAGCCCCTGGGACACGGAGTAGTGGCGCGTCAGTTGGCGTGCGGTCAGAACGGTCGTCATCACGCCACCTCAGCATTCAGATTGAGCGGGAAATAGCAGCGCACCGCGCCGCGCTCGTGGGGTTCCAGAGCCGGGCGTTGCTCGCGGCACTTGGGCTGCACGTAGGGGCAACGCGGCGACAGCAGGCAGCCGTAGGGCCGGTCGTAGCGACCGGGCACGATGCCGGGCAGGGTCGACAGGCGCGTGGCGCCCAGGCTGTGCTCGGGAATCGCCTTGATCAGCGCTTCGGTGTAGGGGTGCGTCGGCGCGTCGAACAGCGCCGGCACCTGGCCCAGCTCCACCGCCTGGCCTGCGTACATCACGCAGACCCGGTTGGCGGTTTCGGCGACCACGGCCAGATCGTGGGTGATCAGTACCAGGCCCATGTTCTGTTCGCGCTGCAGGTCGAGCAGCAGCTCCATGATCTGTGCCTGGATGGTCACGTCCAAGGCGGTGGTCGGCTCGTCGGCGATCAGCAGCTTGGGCTCGGCGGCAATCGCCATGGCGATCGCCACGCGCTGGCTCATGCCACCGGAGAGCTGGTGCGGGAAGGCCTCGAGGCGGCTAGCGGCACCAGGGATTTCCACGCGTTCGAGCAGCTGCAGGGCACGCTGGCGCGCAGCCTTGCCCTTGAGACCGAGGTGCTGGCGCAGCACTTCCTCGATCTGGAAACCGACGGTGAAGCTGGGGTTCAGGGCGGTCATCGGATCCTGGAAGATCATCGACAGGTCCTTGCCGACGATATGCCGACGCTGGCGGCCCTTGAGGGTCAGCATGTCGGTGCCGTCGAAGGTCAGGCGGTCGGCTCGCACGATGCCGGGCGCGTCGATCAGGCCCATCAGCGCCATCATGGTCACAGACTTGCCGGAGCCGGACTCACCGACGATGGCCAGCACTTCACCCTTGTCGACTTTCAGGTCGAGGCCATCGACCACCGGCACGGCGTTGGCGTCGCCGAAGCGCACGCTCAGTTTGTTGATTTCCAGCAGGCTCATCGGGTGGCCTCCATCGAATTGCAGGGGGCGGCCGTGTTGCAGAACAGGTTCATGGCGGCCTCCTCAGATCGCATTCTTGAGTTTCGGGTCCAGCGCATCGCGCAGGCCGTCGCCCATCAGGTTGATCGCCAGCACGCTGAGCAGGATGGCGAGACCGGGCAAGGTCACCACCCACCAGGCGCGCTCGATGTAGTCGCGCGCCGAGGCCAACATGGTGCCCCACTCAGGCGTAGGCGGTTGCACGCCCAGGCCGAGGAAGCCCAGGGCGGCGGCATCGAGAATCGCCGAGGAGAAGCTCAGTGTCGCCTGCACGATCAGCGGCGCCATGCAGTTGGGCAGCACGGTGATGAACATCAGCCGCGGCAGGCTGGCACCGGCCAGGCGGGCGGCGGTGACGTAGTCGCGGTTCAGCTCGCCCATCACCGCGGCGCGGGTCAGGCGCACGTAGGAAGGCAGCGAGACGATGGCGATGGCGATCACGGTGTTGATCAGACCTGGGCCGAGGATGGCGACGATAGCCACGGCCAGCAGCAGCGAGGGCAGGGCCAGCATGATGTCCATCAGGCGCATGATCGAGGGGCCCATCAGGCGCGGGAAAAAGCCCGCCACCAGGCCCAGCAGCAGGCCTGGGATCAGCGAGATGACCACCGAGGCCAGGCCGATCAGCAGCGACAGGCGCGCGCCGTGGATCAGGCGCGAGAGCAGATCGCGGCCGACTTCGTCGGTGCCGAGGATGAACTGCCATTGCCCGCCTTCGAGCCATACCGGCGGGGTCAGCAGGGCGTCGCGGAACTGCTCGCTGGGCGAGTAGGGCGCGATCCACGGCGCGAGCAGCGCGCAGAACACGATCAGCAGCATGAAACCGAGGCCGGCGACGGCGCCCTTGTTGTGGCTGAACGCGCGCCAGAATTCCTTCAGCGGCGAGGGGTAGACCAGGGCCTGGTCCATTGCTGGGGTAGCGGTCGAGGTCATGCTCGCACCTCATGAATATTGGATTGGGCTACGGACTGCGCGTTGATCGTTGGTAAGGTGGACGACGCTTCATCCGTCCACCGCGGCGCGGTCATGGTGGATGAGCAAAGCGTCATCCACCCTACGGCGTTGTTGGTATCAGTTGCCATTCATGACTCCGGAGAATCGGTTCATGGCCTCGCGAGCTAGCGCGAGGCGAGGAAAAATTCGTCGAGAGAGCGGAGTTGGCTGTAGCCAATGAGCATCTCGAGAGGGATTTTGACGCGGCATCGCCGACGCGCAGCAGGTCATGGTCGGTTCTCAGCGCTGGTGGCGAATACGTGGGTTCACCAGTCCATAGAGGATGTCCACCACGAAGTTGACCAGAATCACCAAGCAGGCGATCAGCAGGATGCCGTTCTGCACCACCGGGTAGTCGCGGGCGCCGATCGATTCGATCAGCCACTTGCCGATGCCCGGCCAGGAGAAGATCGTCTCGGTCAGTACCGCGCCGGCGAGTAGGGTGCCGACCTGCAGGCCGAACACGGTGAGTACCGGAATCAGCGCGTTGCGCAGACCGTGCACGAACACCACGCGGGCCGGCGACAGGCCCTTGGCGCGGGCGGTGCGCACGTAGTCTTCGCGCAGCACTTCGAGCATCGCCGAGCGGGTCATGCGGGCGATCACCGCCAGCGGGATGGTGCCGAGCACGATGGCCGGCAGGATCAGGTGGCGCAGGGCGTTGACGAACGCGCCTTCCTCATCGGACAGCAGGGTGTCGATCAGCATGAAGCCGGTCACCGGCTGGATGTCGTAGAGCAGGTCGATGCGCCCCGATACCGGCGTCCAGCCGAGCCACACCGAGAAGAACATGATCAGCAGCAGGCCCCACCAGAAGATCGGCATCGAGTAGCCGGTCAGGGAAATACCCATCACCCCGTGATCGAACAGCGAGCCCCGCTTGAGTGCGGCGATCACCCCGGCGATCAGCCCCAGCGTGCCGGAAAACAGCAGCGCGGCCAGGGTCAGCTCCAGGGTGGCAGGGAACAGGGTGGTGAACTCGGTCCACACCGGGGTGCGGGTACGCAGCGATTCACCCAGGTCGCCCTGGGCCAGCTGGCCGATGTAATCGAAATACTGGGCGTACAGGGGCTTGTTCAGACCCAGACGCTCCATGGCTTCGGCGTGCATCTGCGGGTCGACGCGCCGCTCGCCCATCATCACTTCCACGGGGTCACCGGGGATCATGCGGATGAGCGCGAAGGTCAGCAGCGTAACCCCGAAGAACGTGGGGATCAGCAGGCCCAGGCGCCGGGCAATAAAACTCAACATCGTGGGAGGTACCTCATTGGCCGGTCAGGCAGCCCGCCGGCGTGTGTACCGCCGGCGGTGTGTTTTTATCTACTTCACCTGGGTGGTGGCGAAGTTGTTATTGGTCAGTGGGCTGATGTAATAGCCCTCGACGTTCTTGCGCATGGCAGTGAACAGTTTCGGGTGGGCCACGTTGATCCAGGGTTGATCCTCGGCGTAGATCTCCAGAGCCTGGCGGTAAAGGCCGGCACGTTGATCGTTGTCGGTCACGCCGCGGGCCTGGGTGATCAGGTCCTGGAACTTAGGGTTGCACCAACGCGCATAGTTCTCGCCGTTTTTCGCTGCATCGCAGCTGAGCAGCGGGGTCAGGAAATTGTCCGGGTCGCCGTTGTCGCCGGCCCAGCCGGAGGAGACCAGATCGCCTTCGCCCTTCTTGGCACGGCGCAGCATCTCGCCCCATTCCATCACGCGGATATCGAGCTTCAGGCCGATCTCGGCAAGGTCGGCCTGAAGCATCTCTGCCGACAGGCGCGGGTTGGGGTTGGTCTGGCCGCCGCCGCTGCGGGTGAACAGGGTGATCACGGTGCCTTCCGGCACGCCGGCTTCCTTGAGCAGGGCGCGGGCCTTGTCGAGGTCGCGGGGCGGGTTGCGGTTGTCGTCGTTGTAGCCGATCAGGGTCGGCGGGTACGGGTTGACCGCGACCAGTGCATTGCCCTTGCCGAACAGCTGCTCGACGTGGCGCTGGCGGTCGAAGGCGAGGTTTATCGCCTGGCGCACGCGCACGTCGCTCAGGTATTTGTGCTCGGTGTTCATGGCGATGTAGCCGGTGACGATGGCCTCGATCTCGTCGACCTTGAGGTTGGCATCGGCCTTGATCGACGGCACGTCGTCAGGCTTGGGATACAGCGCCACCTGACACTCGTTGGCGCGCAGCTTCTGCAGACGGGTGTTGTTGTCGGTGGCGATGGCGAAGATCAGCGGGTCGGCCGGCGGCTTGCCGCGGAAGTAGTCGGGGTTGGCCTTGAAGCGAACCTGGGCGTCCTTGTTGTAGCGCTGGAAGATGAACGGTCCGGTGCCGATCGGCTTGCTGTTGAGCTCGCCGGTCTTGCCGGCCTTGAGCAGCTGGTCGCCGTACTCGGCGGAGTAGATCGAGGTGAAGGCCATGGCCATGTCACGCAGGAACGGCGCTTCGGGACGGTTCAGGGTGATGACCACGGTGTGGTCGTCGGTCTTGGTCACCGACTTGAGCAGGTCGCGGAATGCCATGCTCTCGAAATAGGGGTAGCCCACGCTGGCCTTGGCGTGCCACGGGTGCTTGGGGTCGAGCTGGCGATTGAGGCTCCACAGCACGTCGTCGGCGTTGAATTCGCGGCTCGGCGTGAAGTAATCGGTGGTGTGGAATTTCACCCCTTTGCGCAGGTGAAAGGTGTAGGTCAGGCCGTCGTCGCTGATGTCCCAGCTTTCGGCCAGCGCCGGCTGAATGTCCGTGGTGCCGGGCTTGAAGTCGACCAGGCGGTTGAACACCGTCTCGGCCGAGGCATCGGCGGTCACGGCAGTGGTGTACTGCACGATGTCGAAACCCTCGGGGCTCGCCTCGGTACATACCACCAGCGGTTTGGCGGCCAGATTTCCGGCGGCGCCGAGAACCAGGGCGGCCAGGGCAGCGCGTAGCGGTAGTGTCTTCATCGGATGTTCCCCGCGGTTGAGGTCAGCATAGACGTACGGCCTGCAAGGGGCAGGCCGTAAGCCGTTGTTCAGAGATGTGCATCATCGGTCTTGCGGCATGCTTGGCCAGTGGTCAAGCCCGAGGCCTGAGCGCTCAACGCGCTGGCTACTCGGGCTTGTCGGTTGGCTGGTCGCCTCGCGGTTGCCCTCGAGGCGGCCATTGCGCCAATCAGTCGTTGCTGACACCGATGAAGCTATTACGCCCGAACGGGCTGATCTGGAAGCCCTTCACGCTGGTGCGCATTGGCTGGTAGACGGTGGAGTGGGCGATCGGGGTGATCGGCACTTCACGCTTGAGCACTACCTGAGCCTGCTTGTACAGCTCGCTGCGCTCGTTCTGATCGGTCACGCGCTTGGCGGCCACCACCAGCTTGTCGTACTCGGCATCGCACCACTTGGAGAAGTTGTTGCCGTCCACCGAAGCGCAGCCGTACAGGGTGCCGAGCCAGTTGTCGGGGTCACCATTGTCGCCGGTCCAGCCGATCAGCATGGCGTCGTGCTCGCCGGCGTGGGCGCGCTTGATGTACTCGCCCCACTCGTAGCTGACGATGCGTGCCTTGACGCCGACCTTGGCCCAGTCGGCCTGCAGCATCTCGGCCATCAGGCGCGCGTTGGGGTTGTACGGACGCTGCACGGGCATGGCCCACAGGGTGATTTCGGTGCCTTCCTTCACGCCGGCGGCCTTGAGCAGTTCCTTGGCTTTTTCCGGGTTGTAGGGGGCGTCCTCGATCGACTCGTCATAGGACCACTGGGTCGGCGGCATGCCGTTGACGGCCAGCTGGCCGGCGCCCTGGTACACGGCGTCGATGATGGCTTTCTTGTTCACCGCCATGTCCAGCGCCTGGCGTACTTCGAGCTTGTCGAACGGCGCGCGGGTCACGTTGTAGGCGATGTAGCCCAGATTGTAACCCGGAGCGGTCGGCACATTGAGGTTCTTGTCCGCCTGCAGGCCCTTGAGGTCGGCCGGGCGCGGGTTCAGGGTGATCTGGCATTCACCGGCGCGCAGCTTCTGGGCGCGTACAGATGCGTCGGTGTTGATCGAGAAGATCAGGTTGTCGATCTTCACGTCATCCGGGTTCCAGTATTCCTTGTTGCCCTTGTAGCGAATCGCCGCGTCCTTCTGATAGCGGCTGAACACGAACGGGCCGGTGCCGATGGGCTTCTGGTTGATTTCCGCGGCCTTGCCGGCCTTGAGCAGCTGGTCGGCGTACTCGGCGGAGTGGATGCCGGCGAAGTTCATCGCCAGGTTCTGCACGAACGCGGCGTCCACTTCCTTGAGGGTGAAGACCACGGTGTGGTCGTCTTTCTTCTCGATCTTGGCGATGTTCTTGTCCAGGCCCATATCGGTGAAGTACGGGAACTCGCTGGGGTACGCCTTGCGGAACGGATGGTTGCGGTCGAGCATGCGGTTGAAGGTGAACAGCACGTCGTCGGCGTTGAATTCGCGGCTCGGCTTGAAGTAGTCGGTGGTGTGGAACTTGACCCCTTCGCGCAGGTGGAAGGTGTAGGTCAGGCCGTCTTCGCTG
>Ga0209370_1001431_pt1 | contig 21289 bp, 18 predicted proteins | sample AgamicAtPrz_FD_187164 | JGI IMG/M metagenome (GOLD analysis project Ga0209370, IMG submission 187164) | Agave microbial communities from Guanajuato, Mexico - At.P.rz (SPAdes) (version 2) | ecosystem: Host-associated > Plants > Phyllosphere > Phylloplane/Leaf | place: Guanajuato, Mexico... | reverse complement strand
AAACTCGAGACGCTCATTATGTTTGCTGCTGGCACTGCGATGGGTTAATGCCTGTTGCAACAACTCCTGATGATGAAAAGTGTAGCCCAGCTTCCGTTGAAGCCGATTAATTACGATGGGGTTCATGCGATACCAATAAATGAATGCGTCAAAAATGCAGCACACGAAACCGACCTGAGAAAACCAACGCGGTTTCGTGTGCCGTGGCACCCTTGCAGGGCCAACCTTAAACTTCGGGGGAATATTCTATACACAACGACAGGGGATGTCGTTAGTTCAAAGAGATTTATCGCTGAAATAATTCACGTAGCGGCTAATAAAAGCCGCTACGCGTTATTTTTCACGAAAATTAATGGATTCCGCCAATACGATTCAGGCGAACGCCGGTCGGCCACTCGCCTTCCTGCTTCTCGAAGCTCATCCAGATAGCGGTTGCTTTACCGACCAGATTCGCTTCCGGCACGAAGCCCCAGTAACGGCTGTCCGCGGAGTTATCGCGGTTATCACCCATCATGAAGTAGTGTCCCGGCGGCACAATCCAGGTCGCCAGCTGCTGGCCCGGCTGCTGGTAGTACATTGCCAGCTGGTCCTGCGCTATTGGCACGGTCAGAATACGGTGAGTAACATCGCCCAGCGTCTCTTTGCGCTCAACCAGACGAATGCCGTTCTCTTTGGTTTCACCTTTTGGCACCTGGAAGAAACCGCTGGTCGCTTCACCGCCGTTACGACGGGCGAAGGTCTGCACAAAATCACTTGGCTCGACGTTGGAGTAAGTGATTGGCAGCGCATTTTCGCATGCAGTACCAGAGCGACAGCCAGGCTGAACGGTCACCTCTTTCGCCACCGGATCGTAGGTCACTTTATCGCCCGGTAAACCTACCGCGCGCTTAATATAGTCCAGGCGCGGATCGTCGGGATATTTAAACACCACGATATCGCCACGTTTCGGATGACCCGTTTCGATCAGCGTTTTCTGGTAGATCGGATCTTTAATGCCATAGGCAAACTTCTCAACCAGAATAAAATCACCAATCAGCAGCGTTGGCATCATCGATCCTGACGGGATCTGGAACGGTTCATAGATAAATGAACGTACCACCAGCACAATCGCCAGCACCGGGAATACTGATGCCCCCGTTTCCAGCCAGCCCGGTTTAGGGCCAACTTTTTTCAGGGTTTTCGCGTCCAGCGCATCGTCAGTGGCTGCCTGCGCGGCAGCCTGACGTTCACGGCGTTTTGGGGCGAAGATAAACTTATCCAGGCACCACAGCAGGCCTGTCACCAGGGTAGCGATGACCAGGATCAGGGCAAACATGTTCGCCATGCCAACTCCTTAAGGTTATTTACCGTTACCGTCTTTACCAACATGAAGGATGGCAAGGAATGCTTCCTGCGGCAGCTCTACGTTACCGACCTGCTTCATACGCTTCTTACCTTCTTTCTGCTTCTGCAACAGCTTTTTCTTACGGCTGACGTCACCGCCATAGCATTTCGCCAGAACGTTTTTACGCAGCTGCTTCACGGTTGAGCGGGCAATGATGTGGTTACCGATAGCCGCCTGAATCGCAATGTCAAACTGCTGACGCGGGATCAGATCTTTCATCTTCTCAACCAACTCGCGACCGCGGTACGGTGCGTTATCGTTGTGGGTTATGAGCGCCAGGGCATCAACGCGTTCGCCGTTGATCAGCACGTCCACGCGGACCATGTTCGAGGCCTGGAAGCGTTTGAAGTTGTAGTCCAGCGACGCATAGCCGCGGGAGGTGGACTTCAGACGGTCGAAGAAGTCGAGCACCACTTCCGCCATCGGAATTTCATAGGTCAGGGCCACCTGGTTACCGTGGTAAACCATGTTGGTCTGCACGCCACGCTTCTCAATACACAGGGTGATCACGTTGCCGAGGAACTCCTGCGGCAGCAGCATGTGACACTCTGCGATAGGCTCACGCAGTTCCTGAATGTTATTCAGCGGTGGGAGCTTGGACGGGCTATCGACGTAGATCACCTCTTTCGACGTGGTTTCTACTTCGTAAACAACCGTCGGGGCGGTGGTGATCAGATCCAGATCGTATTCACGCTCCAGACGTTCCTGAATGATCTCCATGTGCAGCAGGCCGAGGAAGCCACAGCGGAAGCCGAAGCCCAGCGCCGTTGAGCTTTCTGGCTCGTAGAACAGGGAGGCATCGTTGAGGCTCAACTTACCGAGCGCATCGCGGAAGTTTTCGTAATCATCGGAGCTGACCGGGAACAGACCCGCATAGACCTGCGGTTTCACCTTTTTGAAGCCGGGCAGCGCTTTATCTGCCGGGTTACGCGCACCGGTCAGGGTATCCCCCACCGGCGCGCCGAGGATGTCTTTAATGGCACAGACCAGCCAACCCACTTCGCCGCATTTCAGCTCGGTACGGTCAACCTGTTTTGGCGTGAAGATGCCCAGACGGTCAGCGTTGTAGACCTGCCCGGTGCTCATGACCTTGATTTTATCGCCTTTACGCATGGTGCCGTTTTTAATACGCACGAGCGAGACAACGCCGAGGTAGTTATCAAACCAGGAGTCGATGATCAGCGCCTGCAACGGCGCATCCGGGTCGCCTTCCGGCGGCGGAATGTCACGCACCAGACGTTCCAGTACGTCCGGAACGCCGACGCCGGTTTTTGCCGAGCAGCGCACGGCATCGGTCGCATCAATACCGACGATATCTTCAATCTCTTCCGCTACGCGCTCAGGATCGGCGGCTGGCAGGTCGATTTTATTCAGAACCGGCACCACTTCGAGATCCATTTCCATGGCGGTGTAGCAGTTTGCCAGCGTCTGGGCCTCTACGCCCTGCCCGGCATCCACCACCAGCAGCGCGCCTTCGCAGGCCGCCAGCGAGCGTGATACTTCATAAGAGAAGTCAACGTGCCCTGGGGTGTCGATAAAGTTCAGCTGGTAGGTTTCACCATCGGAAGCCTTATAGTCGAGCGTTACGCTCTGCGCTTTGATGGTAATACCGCGTTCGCGTTCCAGGTCCATGGAGTCCAGAACCTGGGCTGCCATTTCACGATCAGACAGGCCACCGCAAATCTGGATAATACGGTCAGACAGCGTCGACTTACCGTGGTCAATGTGAGCTATGATCGAAAAGTTACGTATGTTCTTCATATAGTTAAATAATTATGCCTTACGAATTCCTGGAGGCCGCTGTTCTTAGCCTGACGTTTTTCAGTGCGAAAACGCAGCATTCTACACTACATCCTCGTCTGCTGGAAATGCACTTAGAGCCAGGTATAGCGCGAAGAGTCGGCGTTTTCTTTATTGCGGTGTAAATAATAATAAAGCCCGGCAGATCACCGGGCCTCAGAAGAGAGCGTCTCAACACGAAGTTGGTCGGGTGCCAGCGCAACGCTGAGGATGACGGGCTGCCAGGCTTCCCGGGCGGTAAGTCTCGGGGAGAGGCCTTTAGCAAGCCAGAATCCGCCCACGCCGCCTAAAGCGGCTCCGCACATGGCAGCCAAATCCGTGCCAAACAGCATTTGGAAAACCCCGCCCATCACGAACAATCCTGCCAGCGGAGAAAGGTAAACCAGCATGGCCGAGGTGAGCAGGCTACCTTCAGCGATGCCCAGCTCCACTTTCTGCCCTGCCACCAGCGGCTGGTCACTAGGCACCGCAATAGTATGTGACGTCTGCGGCCCCAGCTTATTCAACACGCGGCTACCACAACCGGCTCGGGAGGCGCAGCTGCTGCATGATGCTTTAACATCACAGCTGACGAGCGCTACGCCATCCTGCCAGGAAACGACCGTGGCCCACTCTTTAATCATTGTGCCGCCCTGAATTTGATGCTGTCTGAAATGCGTTTTGCCGTTGGCGGCGGTAATTCACCGACAATGGTGATTTCCGCGTTATCGCGCACCGTGGTGCTAACCGTCCGGCGACCGGTACGGAGCATCTGTTCGGAACTGTTCGCCGTAGCGCGATTGATGTTCACCGAGAAGCTAAACAGACCATCGGAATAGAGACGTGACTCAACCGGCGTTTCGATGGTAGGCAGCTGGCGACGGCTGCTGGAAACTTCGCTGAACCCTTGCGGGATCCAGGAAGGTACCCAGTTGAAATTAACAGAATCGCCGGCAGGAACGGAAAGCAAAGGCGGCAGACTGGCTTTGGCCAGATTTTGCATGCTGTTGCCAACCTGGCTGTTCACGTCGAAGGAGATGACGCGGAACTGTTCAAGCGTTTCACCGTCGCGATCGAGCAGATCAACGCGCATCGGCAGCTTCGTCTCTGCGTCAATCCAGACGATATAGCTGTAACGTGTGCCATCCCGCGCCACAACGCGGATCACTTCGCACAGTCTGTCGGCAATACGCGTTCGCCCCACCGAGATAAAATCATAGTAGGGAGCGAGACGTTTAAAATCGGTATAAATGAGCGACGGCAGAGAATCAACGATGTAGTCGCCATTGAGCGTAAACGGCTCAAGGCCAGGCTCGAAATAGCTGATTTCGTTCCCACGCTGGACCACTTCCCGACGCGGGCCATCCATCTGTAAAAGCTGGGCGAGCGGCTGATTATCAAGGCGGGCGTGGCGATAGCGTAACGATTCGACACCCTGCTTATTGATGCTGATAAATGCCAACTCATAATTGAGTGACTGGCTGGCCAGATTCATTTGCTGCAACAACGCCCCGGATGAAACATCAGCCGAGGCGTTAGCAGAGAAGAACAGGCTACCCGCCATCAAAGACATGGCGAACCAAAGTTGCTTCATTACTGCGATTGCGTTCCTAAAGTTTGGTTTCCTGGCACCTGCACAGCAGCCTGCTGGGTTTGGGCCTGCTCAAACTGAAGCTGCTCGGAGTGCAGACGACGCTGCAACTCGTAATCCTGCAACATCGCATTAATGCGACGACGCTGCTCCTGTACCTGCTGTTGCTGTCCGCCGCTTGCGGAGGCATCTGCCGGTACGCCCAGGCTTACCGGGCTGGCTTTACCCATCATCGGCAGCGTATTGAACACTGGCGCTTCAGGCTGCTGGCTGGCTTCAGACTGAGTATTATAGTGCTGGACCCCAACGATAACTGCAAGCGATACACACGCAGCGACACCCATCTGGGTAAGCTGGCTCGCCCACGGACGCACCTTGTGCCAGAACGGCATTTTCTGCCACTGGTGAGGTGCAGGCTGCGCTTCAGGAATCAGCGGCGTGGTCTGATGAACAGGTTCGTTCTCAATGGCCGCCATAACGCGAGCTGAGATATCGAAATGGAGAACCTCGCTGGTATCACCGCGCATCGTGTCGCGGATGAGGTGATAGTTCTCCCAGGTCTGTTGCATTTCGGGAGAATGAGACAGCTCATCAAGCAGCTCACTATCCAGCGTTTCACCATCCATTAAAGCGGAAAGTTTTTCTTTCTGCATGCCTAATACCTTTTCCAGTATCCCGCTATCGTCAACGCCTGATAAGCGGTTGAACTTTATTATCAATGGCTTCTCGCGCACGGAAAATTCGTGAACGAACCGTGCCGACCGGACAATCCATGATGGCGGCTATCTCTTCATAGCTTAGGCCATCCAGCTCCCGCAACGTAATTGCCATGCGTAAATCTTCCGGGAGCGACTCGATCGTGCGAAAAACGATTTGTCTCAGTTCTTCTGACAACATTAAGTTCTCAGGGTTCGAAATTTCTTTCAGCGCGCCGCCACTTTCGAAGTTTTCCGCGTCGATAGCATCGACATCACTTGAAGGCGGACGACGCCCCTGAGCAACCAAATAATTTTTAGCCGTATTGACTGCAATGCGATACAGCCAGGTATAAAAAGCACTATCCCCCCGGAATGAATCCAGCGCGCGATAGGCCTTAATAAAAGACTCTTGTACGACATCAGGCACATCGCCTGACGGTACATAGCGGGAAACCAGACTCGCTACCTTATGCTGGTAGCGCACCACCAGTAGGTTAAAAGCTTTCTGATCTCCCTTCTGGACCCGTTCAACCAGGACCTGGTCCGTTAACTGCTCGCTCATCCGAGGTAATGTCTCCCCAAACCAAATTCCACGCGTTATCGAAACGCCACTCTACCAACATTGCACTTTGAGCAAGCACCGAGTTAGAGCGTCTGTTCTTCAATAAGTTCCGTAACGCCTTTGTTTTTGTTCATCGCGCCGCAGACCGTTCATTTTCTCTCATTATAAGTCTGTTCACGATACACACCCGCTTTCTGACAAGAATCATCAACTTTATCGTCAGAAGAGTAACGCAACACAGGCTTTATTTCACCACAAAATCTGAGGCTAACGATCTGCTTCGCAAAATATTTCCCGTCATTTAGCGATGATTTAACTTCTGGCCTTTCGTTTAGTCATTGCAACACGCATCAAAAAAAACGTGCGATAACTCGCATCAGAATGCTATTCTTCCGACACCATGTTTAGTAAATTAAACAAACATCATGAACACGACGCCTGAACTTCATTGTGATGTACTGATCATCGGTAGCGGTGCTGCCGGCCTTTCCCTTGCGCTGCGCCTGGCAGAACATCAGAACGTCATCGTGCTGAGTAAAGGGCCGATGAGCGAAGGTTCCACCTTCTATGCACAAGGCGGCATTGCCGCCGTGTTTGATGAAACGGACAGCATTGCCTCACATGTAGAAGATACTCTGATTGCCGGTGCCGGGATCGTGGATGAGCATGCCGCAGAATTTGTCGCCAGCAATGCCCGCCACTGCGTGCAATGGCTTATCGACCAGGGCGTGCTGTTTGATACACACGTTCAGCCCAATGGTGAAGAGAGTTATCACCTGACCCGTGAGGGCGGACACAGCCACCGCCGTGTTCTGCACGCTGCTGATGCGACCGGAAAGGCGGTGGAAACTACGCTGGTCAGCAAAGCCCTCAGCCATCCCAATATTCAGGTGCTGGAGCGCAGCAACGCCGTCGACCTGATTATTTCCGACAAGATTGGCCTGCCCGGCACGCGCCGCGTTGTCGGCGCATGGGTGTGGAACCGGAATAAAGAGAAGGTGGAAACCTGCCAGGCAAAAGCCGTTGTGCTGGCGACCGGCGGAGCCTCCAAGGTTTACCAGTACACGACGAACCCGGATATCGCGTCCGGAGACGGTATCGCCATGGCCTGGCGCGCCGGCTGCCGCGTGGCGAATCTGGAGTTTAATCAGTTCCATCCCACCGCCCTGTTCCATCCGCAGGCGCGAAACTTTCTGCTGACGGAAGCGCTGCGTGGTGAAGGCGCCTATCTGAAACGCCCGGACGGCTCCAGGTTTATGCCGGAGTTCGACCCCAGAGGTGAACTGGCGCCGCGGGATATCGTGGCCCGCGCCATCGACCACGAAATGAAGCGGCTTGGCGTGGACTGCATGTATCTGGACATTAGCCATAAGCCGGCAGAATTTATTCGCCAGCACTTCCCGATGATTTACGAAAAGCTGCTGAGTCTGGGTATCGATTTGACCCGCGATCCGGTACCGATTGTGCCTGCCGCCCACTATACCTGTGGCGGCGTGATGGTTGACGATCACGGTCGTACCGACGTGGATGGCCTCTATGCGATCGGCGAGGTCAGTTATACCGGCCTGCATGGCGCCAACCGCATGGCATCAAACTCGCTGCTGGAGTGTCTGGTATACGGGTGGTCTGCTGCGGAAGATATTGCCAAACGCATGCCCTACGCGCGTGCGACAACGCGCCTGCCGGCGTGGGATGAAAGCCGGGTGGATAACCCTGACGAACGGGTGGTTATCCAGCATAACTGGCACGAGCTGCGGCTGCTCATGTGGGATTATGTCGGGATTGTACGCACAACGAAGCGTCTGGAGCGCGCGTTACGCCGCATTATGATGTTGCAGCAGGAAATTGATGACTATTACGCCAACTTCCGCGTTTCCAATAACCTGCTGGAGCTTCGCAACCTGGTGCAGGTTGCCGAGCTGATTGTGCGCTGCGCAATGATGCGCAAAGAGAGTCGTGGTCTGCATTATACGCTGGACTATCCCGACACGCTGGAAACGTCCGGCCCGTCGGTGCTGACGCCGCAGGTTCACATAAACAGGTAAAAGGCCTGGGTCAGGGCAGTGTAATCTTCGGAATAACGCTGGTCTGGCCCGCGAATGACCATCCTGTCGATAAAGCACTCCCCCTCTTTCGGCGAGAGCGCCAGCAGCACGCGGTGCGGTAAGCGCCCTTCCGTATCGGAGATATCGGTACGAAGACGCAACTTCCAGCCGATCTCACGAGCGATCTCAATAAAGGTGTTGCCCGTGCTTTCAGGCAGGACCACGCAGAAAAATCCCTCTTCCGAGATAAGTTCCGCCGCACTGGTCAGGAGTGACGGGTGATCGAGCGAACGGGTGTAACGCGCCTGCTCGCGTTCCGGCGTTCCACACTCCACGCCGGGCACGAAATACGGCGGGTTGCTGACGATCAAATCGTAACGCGCGGTCTGCTCTGGTGCCCAGGTCAGGACATCTGCGCATTCCACCCTGACGCGTTCTGCCCACGGGGATTCAGCAGCGTTTTCACGCGCCTGCTGCGCCGCCTGAGGATCAAGCTCAACGGCATCGATCGTGACGTGTTCTTCCGTTCGCTGCGCCAGCATCAGCGCCTGTAGCCCGGTGCCCGTCCCGATATCCAGAATGCGTTTTACACCTGCGACAGGCGCCCATGCACCCAGTAAAATACCGTCTGTACCGACTTTCATCGCACAACGATCGTGCGCCACAAAAAATTGTTTAAACGTAAAACCATCGCGGCGCAGCTGCGCTTTGAGTTGAGACATGTCAGGGCAACCTTCTGTGTGAAACTGGAGTAGCATAGGGGAAAGCGAAGTGGCCGAAAAGCGATATCCATACAAACAGATGAAGATTACAGCCGTAACGTCTATAATCAGCGCCCCACACAGAGGTAGAACATGACTGTAACGACTTTTTCCGAACTTGAACTCGATGAAAGCCTGCTCAATGCACTTGAGAGCAAAGGCTTTACACGCCCGACCGCCATTCAGGCCGCGGCCATTCCGCCTGCGCTTGAGGGCCGCGATGTGCTCGGTTCTGCGCCAACCGGCACGGGGAAAACAGCAGCCTACTTGCTGCCTGTCTTGCAGCACCTGCTCGATTTCCCACGTAAAAAATCAGGCCCACCGCGTATTTTAATTCTGACGCCTACGCGCGAACTGGCAATGCAGGTTGCCGATCACGCGCGTGAACTCGCGGCAAATACCCATCTTGATATCGCCACCATCACCGGCGGCGTTGCGTACATGAACCACGCCGAAGTGTTCAGCGAAAACCAGGACATCGTCGTTGCGACGACCGGCCGCCTGCTGCAGTACATCAAAGAAGAGAACTTCGACTGCCGCGCGGTTGAAACGCTGATCCTGGATGAAGCCGACCGCATGCTGGACATGGGCTTCGCGCAGGATATTGAACACATTGCGGGTGAAACGCGCTGGCGTAACCAGACAATGCTGTTCTCTGCCACGCTCGAAGGGGAAGCGATCAAAGACTTCGCAGAGCGTCTGCTGGAAGATCCGGCGGAAGTCTCGGCGACGCCGTCCACCCGTGAGCGTAAGAAGATCCACCAGTGGTACTACCGCGCGGATAACCTTGAGCACAAGGTCGAATTGCTGAAACACCTGCTGAAGCAGGAAGATGCTCTGCGCACAATCGTGTTTGTGCGCAAGCGCGAGCGCGTGCACGAGCTGGCGGAAATGCTGCGTAACGCCGGGATCAACAACTGCTATCTCGAAGGCGAGATGGCGCAGATCAAGCGAACTGAAGGCATTAAGCGTCTGACCGACGGTCGCGTGAACGTTCTGGTTGCGACTGACGTTGCCGCACGCGGGATCGACATCCCTGACGTGAGCCACGTCATTAACTTCGATATGCCGCGCAGCGGAGATACCTATCTGCACCGTATTGGCCGTACCGGCCGCGCGGGCCGCAAAGGGATTGCGATTTCACTGGTTGAAGCGCATGACTACCTGCTGCTGCAGAAGATTGGCCGCTATGTTGATGAGCCGCTGAAAGCGCGCGTCATTGATGAGCTTCGCCCGACCACCCGTGCGCCGAGCGAAAAAATGACGGGCAAGCCGTCCAAAAAAGCGCTCGCGAAACGTGCTGAGAGAAAAGAGAAAGAAAAAGAGAAGCCGCGCGTTAAGCAACGCCACCGCGACACCAAAAATATTGGTAAACGTCGCAAGCCAAGCGCTGCCGCGCCAGAAACGAAAACTGAAGAGTAAAAAAAGCCGGGAAATTTCCCGGCTTTTTTATTCCACCCCCGTGGCTGAAACCCTTACAGGCTTTCAGTAAAGGTACGGGCAATAACGTCGCGCTGCTGCTCTGGAGTCAGTGAGTTGAAGCGTACCGCATAGCCAGACACACGAATGGTCAGCTGTGGGTATTTTTCAGGGTGCTCAACGGCATCCATCAGCGTTTCGCGACGCAGCACGTTAACGTTCAGGTGCTGACCACCTTCAACGCGCACTTCTGGTTTCACTTCCATTGGGATTTCACGGTATTCGATTTCGCCCAGTTTGCTCACTGGCACGATTTCGTCTTCTGCAAAACCCGCTTTCGCTACGACACAGCGCGCTTCGTTTTTCTCGCTGTCCAGCAGCCAGAAAGAGTTGAGCAGATCGTCATTTGCAGCTTTAGTAATCTGGATACCTGTAATCATGTGTTGCCTCCCTAGGCTACATTAACTGATGTCGGCCTCTCGCGGCCAATTGGTAAAACCATTGTTTCTTGTGTGTATATATATCATTCACACCTCGGTGATTTATTGATTTAAATCAACAAAAACACCAACCACATAAAGAGTGTGGTTTGAATTTATTGTTTTAGATCAATTTCACAGCCTTACCAATTCAACTTGCCCTGCATCTTTTCAAAATAAATTTAGCCACTTAGCGCACATTTCAGCGTGTAATTTTGCTCACCGGGGTTAAACAGGTAAGCTAGTCACAGATTGAGATTCGCAGGAGAGCGAGATGACGACACCTTTAACCTGGCATGACGTGCTGGCAGAAGAAAAGCAGCAGCCTTATTTTATCAATACACTCAGAACCGTTGCTGCTGAGCGCCAGTCCGGACAGACGATTTACCCGCCGCAGAAAGATGTGTTCAACGCCTTTCGCTATACCGAACTGAGCGATGTAAAAGTGGTTATTTTGGGTCAGGATCCCTATCACGGCCCAGGGCAAGCGCATGGGCTGGCGTTTTCCGTACGTCCGGGCGTGGCTATCCCCCCTTCTCTGCTCAACATGTATAAAGAGCTTGAGGGAACCGTGCCCGGGTTTACCCGGCCAAACCACGGCTACCTGGAAAGCTGGGCGCATCAAGGTGTGCTGCTACTGAACACCGTCCTGACCGTGCGCGCGGGCCAGGCGCACTCGCACGCCAGCCTTGGATGGGAGTCCTTTACCGATAAAGTCATCAGCCTGATCAACGAGCATCGCGAAGGGGTGGTGTTTTTACTCTGGGGTTCTCACGCGCAGAAGAAAGGGGCGATTATTGACCGTCAGCGTCATCACGTGTTGAAAGCACCGCACCCGTCACCGCTGTCTGCTCATCGCGGTTTCTTTGGCAGTAATCATTTTGTTCTGGCGAATGAATGGCTGGAAAAACGTGGCGAAACGCCAATTGACTGGATGCCTGTGTTACCGGCAGAGAGCGAGTAGGATTTGAATGTGCCGGGTCAGGCCCGGCACATAAGAGGCTTATGCCTTATTCTGACGCCACCATTCAGCCAGCAGCACGCCGGTTGCAACGGAAACGTTCAGACTTTCCACATTGCCTGTCCCGTCAATAGAGACGCTCAGATCCGCACTGGAGAGCGCCGCATCAGACAGACCATCGCGTTCCTGACCTAACACCAACACCATCTTACGTGGCAACGTCGCTTTAAACAGCGGCGTACCGGCGTGGCTCGAGGTGGTCACGATGGAATAGCCCGCTTTACGGAACTGCTCAAGGGCATCCAGAACGCTGTCGCCGGTGATCGGCTGTACGTGCTCGGCTCCGCCTTCCGCAGTACGGATCGCGGCACCGGATTCCAGCAGCGCGGCATCCTGCAACAGTACGCCTTTCACGCCAAAGTGCGCGCAGCTACGCATCATCGCACCCAGGTTGTGCGGGTTGCCCACATCTTCCAGCGCCAGCACGCAGTCATCGGCATCCGCCTGGCTGACCCACTGCTGCACGGTGGTGCCGTTACGTTTTTTGATCAGGAAGCAAACGCCGCCGTGGTGTTCGGTACCGGACGCTTTGGTCAGCTCGGCATCATCCACAACGTGGTAGGCTTTGCGGTTCGCGGCCATCCAGCGCAGCGCTTCTTTGAAGCGCGGAGTCACGCTCTGGATAAACCAGGCGCGGACGATACACTCAGGACGGCTCTGGAACAGGGCCTGACAGGCATTCTCGCCATATACGCGGGTCTCTTCCGCACGCTGACGGCGCAGCACTTCCGGGTCGATAAAGCTCTTACCGCTGATACCGCCGTGATCGGCTTTTTCTGGCGTCTCATCGCCAGGAGCGCGAGAAACGGTGCGCCACGGTGAGGCGTTATCGCGTGAGAAGTCATCACGCGGACGATCGTCGCGTGGACGGTCATTACGTGGGCGGTCGGAACGCGGACGGTCATCGCGTTTGCGATCGTCACGTTTGCGGTCATCACCGCGGGTATTTTTGTCATCGCGGGCGGGGCGACGGCCACCGTCTGCACGAGAAGACGCCGGACGCCCACCACCTTTTCCGGTACGCGGATTTTGGGTGCGTTTATCAGAGTCATCATCACTGCGGACATACATCACTTTGACCTTGCCGCTTTTGTTTTTCATTTCGTCGTTCATGCTTTTCTCCACCAGCGCTGCGCGAAGCGCGCAGATTACCCGATGTGCAAGCTCATAGCCATAATTTCGTACAAAAGCCTGTGACTATTGTTCCCATTGAATAAAACGCGTTGTCGTTTCATACAGGCTCACTGATAATATGTAACATATCAGAAACATTATCGGCGTTCTGCCGTTGTTCCACGGCTCTATCAGAGGTTAGTTATGAATACCGTATGTGCCAACTGTCAGGCTTTAAACCGCATTCCGGACGATCGGATGGATGACGGTGCGAAATGCGGGCGTTGCGGCCACGAATTATTTGATGGCGATGTCATTAACGCGACGGGTGCTACGCTGGACAAACTCCTCAAGGACGATCTGCCTGTTGTGGTCGATTTCTGGGCGCCGTGGTGCGGCCCTTGCCGTAACTTTGCACCAATTTTCGAAGACGTGGCGGAAGAGCGCAGCGGGAAAATGCGTTTTGTGAAAGTGAATACCGAAGCCGAACGTGAGCTCAGCGCCCGTTTTCGCATTCGCAGCATTCCCACCATTATGATTTTCAAAAATGGTGAAGTGATCGACATGCTCAACGGTGCCGTGCCAAAAGCGCCTTTCGACAGCTGGTTAAACGAATCCCTGTAACATTCACGGGGCACATCTTGTGCCCCGTTCTCTCCTCTGCGAAAATGGGATTTTCCCTGCCTTTTCGCCCATGACTGATAACGCTGTACTTCAATTACGCGCCGAGCGCCTTGCGCGCGCCACCCGTCCGTTTCTGGCCCGAGGCAATCGTATTCGCCGCTGCCAGCGCTGCCTTTTACCACTGAAGGTGTGCCTGTGCGAAACGCTTGCGCCGAGCGAGGCGAAAAGCCGCTTTTGTCTGGTCATGTTTGATACCGAACCCATGAAGCCCAGCAATACGGGGCGCCTGATCGCCGATATTTTGCCAGACACAGCGGCGTTTCAGTGGTCGCGCACTGAGCCACCTCAGGCACTGCTCGACCTGGTGGCCAGCCCGGACTATCAGCCAATGGTCGTTTTCCCTGCATCGTATGCAGGCGAACATCGTCAGGTGCTTTCGGCGCCGCCATCCGGTAAACCGCCGCTGTTTATTATGCTTGACGGCACCTGGACGGAAGCCAGAAAGATGTTTCGCAAAAGCCCGTATCTTGATGCGCTGCCGGTGATTTCCGTAGATCTGTCGCGCGTTTCGGCCTATCGCCTGCGCGAAGCCCATGCCGACGGCCAGTACTGCACCGCGGAGGTCGCGATTGCGCTACTGGATCTGGCGGGCGATACCCAGGCAGCCGGCGCGCTGGGCAGTCACTTCTCCTGCTTCCGCGAACGTTATCTTGCGGGAAAAACCGTTCATAAGGGTAGCGTCACAGCAACTGAGACAGAAAGCGTTTAAAATCATCAGGTCGCTTGCATTCACGGGAGGCCTGCATGAGCCAGAGAGGGTTAGAAGCGCTACTTCGTCCGAAATCCATTGCCGTTATTGGCGCCTCAATGAAACCGGACCGCGCAGGGTATCTGATGATGCGCAATCTGCTGGCTGGCGGGTTTAATGGCCCGGTCATGCCCGTTACGCCTGCCTATAAGGCGGTTCAGGGGGTGCTGGCGTGGCCGGACGTGCAAAGTTTACCGTTCATTCCCGACCTCGCCGTGCTCTGTACGCATGCGAAACGAAACCTCGAACTGCTTGAGTCGCTCGGCCAGAAAGGCTGTAAAACCTGCATTATTCTCTCGTCGCCTCCTGAGCAGCAGCCTGAGCTGCTGGCCTGCGCCAGCCGCTACCAGATGCGTATTCTTGGTCCAAACAGCCTCGGTCTGCTTGCCCCCTGGCAAGGGCTGAATGCCAGCTTCTCCCCGGTTCCGATCCGTAAAGGTAAGCTGGCCTTTATTTCGCAGTCGGCTGCGGTATCCAATACGATCCTCGACTGGGCACAACAGCGTGAGATGGGCTTCTCCTACTTCATCGCCCTGGGTGACAGCCTGGACATTGACGTTGATGAACTGCTGGATTTCCTGGCGCGTGACAGCAAAACCAGCGCGATCCTGCTCTATCTTGAACACCTGAGCGACGCCCGTCGTTTTGTGTCGGCGTCGCGTAGCGCATCGCGTAATAAACCGATTCTGGTCATCAAAAGCGGGCGCAGCCCGGCGGCGCAGCGCCTGCTGCATTCCCATTCCGGGATGGATCCCGCATGGGATGCCGCGATCCAGCGCGCCGGTCTGCTGCGGGTTCAGGATACGCACGAGCTTTTTTCTGCCGTCGAAACGTTGAGCCACATGCGCCCCCTGCGCGGTGAAAAGCTGATGATCGTCAGCAACGGTGCTGCTCCCGCCGCACTGGCGCTGGACGAACTGTGGCTGCGCAACGGCAAGCTGGCAACGCTGGGCGAAGCGACGCTTCAGCGCCTGCGGGAGGTGCTGCCGGGCAGCGTTACTCCCGGTAATCCGCTCGATTTACGCGATGATGCCACAAGCGAGCGCTACATCAGGGCGATCTCCCTCCTGCTCGACAGTCAGGATTTCGATGCGCTGATGATCATTCATTCACCCAGCGCCGCTGCGCCCGGCAGTGAAAGCGCACGCGCGCTGATTGAGGCTGTCCGAAACCATCCGCGCGGCAAATACGTCACCCTGCTGACCAACTGGTGCGGCGAGTTCTCCTCACAGGAAGCGCGGCGTCTGTTCAGTGAAGCCGGGCTGCCAACCTACCGCACGCCGGAGGGCACCATTACCGCGTTTATGCATATGGTTGAATACCGCCGCAACCAGAAGCAGCTGCGTGAAACGCCAGCCCTGCCGGGCAACCTCACAGCAAATTCGGTGGACGTGCACAGGCTATTGCAACAGGCCATCGAAGAGGGCGCCACGTCGCTTGATACGCATGAAGTGCAACCCATTCTTGGCAGCTATGGGATGCAAACGCTGCCCACCTGGATTGCCGGTGACAGCGCCGAGGCGGTACATATCGCTGAGCAGATTGGCTATCCGGTCGCGCTGAAGCTGCGCTCCCCCGATATTCCGCACAAATCAGATGTGCAGGGTGTCATGCTGTATCTGCGCACCGCGACAGAAGTGCAACAGGCCGCGGATGCCATTATCGATCGCGTTAAAATGACGTGGCCACAGGCCAGGATCCACGGCCTGCTGGTGCAGAGCATGGCTAACCGTGCGGGCGCGCAGGAGCTGCGCGTAGTGGTCGAACACGATCCGGTTTTTGGTCCGCTCATTATGCTGGGTGAAGGCGGCGTTGAATGGCGGCCTGAAGAACAGGCGGCTGTCGCGCTTCCGCCACTAAACATGAACCTGGCGCGTTATTTAATTATTCAGGCCATTAAAAGTAAAAAAATCCGCGGGAGAAGCGCTCTGAGGCCGCTTGATATCGCCGGATTAAGCCAGTTTCTGGTGAAGGTCTCTAACCTCATTGTTGACTGTGCGGAGATCCAGCGCCTGGATATCCACCCGCTCCTCGCTTCCGGAAATGAATTTACGGCCCTCGACGTGACGCTGGAAATTGCGCCATTTGTCGGTGACCGGGAAAGCCGTCTCGCCATTCGTCCTTATCCGCTTCATCTGGAAGAGTGGGTGGAGATGAAAAATGGAGAGCGGGCGCTGTTTCGCCCTATCCTGCCGGAAGACGAGCCGCTGCTGCGAGCGTTCATCTCGCAGGTGACGAAGGAAGACTTATACTATCGCTATTTCAGCGAAATCAACGAATTTACCCACGACGATTTAGCCAATATGACCCAGATCGACTACGATCGAGAAATGGCGATTGTGGCGGTTCGCCGTTCCGGAGAGGGAGAGGAGATCCTCGGCGTGACGCGCGCCATTTCCGACCCGGATAACGTGGATGCGGAGTTTGCCGTACTGGTGCGTTCCGATCTTAAAGGTTTGGGGTTGGGCAGAAGGCTGCTCGAAAAACTCATTGGATATACGCGCGATCACGGATTGTCACGCCTGAACGGCATTACTATGCCAAATAATCGGGGTATGGTGACCCTGGCGCGGAAGCTCGGTTTTGACGTTGATATCCAGCTGGATGAAGGTATTGTCTCCCTGTCCCTCAGCCTGACATCAACGGATAAACACGAGTAAGCTTCTGGAAATGTTACCCACTTTTCGCATCACTGGGGTATCATTGTCCGCTTATGTTGTTTGCCTGGTACAGACAACCCTTCAATGAACAGAGAAGAAACGCACTGTGATGTTGTCAAAATTTAAGCGTAATAAACATCAACAACACCTTGCTCAACTACCGAAGATTTCTCAGTCAGTTGATGATGTAGAGTTCTTTTATGCTCCCGCTCGTTTCCGGGAGACGCTTCTGGAAAAGATTGCCAGCGCGACGCGACGTATCTGCATTGTGGCGCTCTATCTTGAACAGGATGAAGGTGGGCGTGCTGTCCTGAACGCGCTCTATGAAGCGAAACGTCAACGTCCGGAACTGGACGTTCGTGTGCTGGTTGACTGGCACCGCGCGCAGCGTGGCCGTATTGGCGCGGCCGCCTCGAACACTAACGCTGACTGGTATTGCCGCACGGCCCAGGAGAACCCGGGGATCGATATTCCGGTGTATGGTGTGCCCGTGAATACCCGTGAAGCGCTTGGCGTTCTTCATTTCAAAGGATTTATCATCGATGACAGCGTCCTTTACAGCGGCGCCAGCCTGAATGATGTTTATCTCCATCAGCTCGATAAGTACCGTTACGATCGCTACCATCTGATCCGCAATCCACAGATGGCCGACATCATGTTCAACTGGGTGGATAAAAACCTGGTTCATGGCCGGGGTGTCCACCGTCTTGACGATCCTCATCGCCCGAAAAGCCCGGAAATCAAAAACGACGTTCGCTCCTTCCGCCAGGAGCTGCGCGATGCGGTTTATCGTTTCCAGGGTGACGCCAGTAATGAAGAGCTGTCCGTTACGCCGCTGGTAGGCCTGGGAAAAACCAGCCTGCTGAACAAGACGATTTTCCATTTGATGCCGTGCGCGGAGCATAAGCTCACTATCTGCACCCCATACTTCAACCTTCCCGCCGTTCTGGTGCGCAATATTATTCAGCTGCTGCGTGAGGGTAAAAAGGTGGAAATCATCGTCGGGGATAAAACGGCAAACGACTTTTTCATTCCGGAAGATCAGCCTTTCAAGATCATCGGCGCACTGCCTTATCTTTATGAGATTAACCTGCGTCGCTTCCTGAGCCGTTTACAGTACTACGTGAACACGGACCAGCTGGTCGTGCGTCTCTGGAAAGATGAAGATAACAGCTATCATCTCAAAGGGATGTGGGTCGATGATGAGTGGATGCTGTTGACCGGTAATAACCTTAACCCGCGCGCCTGGCGTCTGGATCTGGAGAATGCCATTCTGATTCACGATCCTCAGCATGCATTAGCCGCGAAACGCGATCGTGAGCTGGAGCTTATACGCACGCATACCACAGTGGTTCGTCATTACCGCGATCTGCAAAGCATCGCGGATTATCCAGTGAAAGTTCGCAAGCTGATTCGCCGTTTACGTCGGATCCGTATCGATCGCCTCATTAGCCGTATTCTGTAATTCCCGGGCCCTGTCACTGACGGGGCTTTTTTATGGAGCCTGTTAATGCGTACCCCTTTCCTGATAATCCCTCTTCTCCTGACCGGTTGCAGCCATATGGCGAATGATAGCTGGTCGGGTCAGGACAAAGCTCAACACTTTCTGGCGTCTGCAATGTTGTCCGCTGCGGGCAATGAGTATGCGCTGCACCAGGGATATAGCCGGGATCGAAGTGCCACAATGGGCCTGATGTTCTCCATAAGCCTGGGGGCATCGAAAGAGCTTTGGGATAGCCGCCCCTCAGGAAGCGGCTGGAGCTGGAAAGATTTTGCGTGGGACGTAGCCGGCGCAACAACCGGCTACGCCGTCTGGCAGATGGCACATTATTAAAGGCGGATACCTTTTCCTTTGCGATGCAGCATCAGCGAGACAATAAACGCCAGCGCTCCCATTACGGTGACATACCAGAAGAAGGTCGTTTCACTGCCCCACGACTTAAGTGATAGCGCGACATACTCCGCCGAACCGCCGAACAGGGCATTCGCGACCGCATATGACAGGCCTACACCCAGCGCCCTCACCTGTGCGGGAAACATTTCCGCTTTCAAAATGCCGCTGATAGCCGTGTAAAAACTGATAATGATGAGTGCCACCATGATCAGCGCGAAAGCGGCATACGGCGACGTTGTCTGCTGTAGCGCAGTCAAAAGCGGAACGGTACCCAGGGTGAGCATGCCGCCAAAGATCAGCATGGAGGTGCGGCGACCTATTTTGTCCGACAGCGCGCCGACAATCGGCTGGATAAGCATAAAGACGAGTAAGGCCACCGTCATGACGACACTCGCAACGTTTGCATGCATGCCCGTGGTGTTAACCAGATATTTTTGCATGTAGGTGGTGAAGGTATAGAAACTTAGCGAGCCCGCGGCGGTAAAACCTAACACCATCAAAAATGCTTTGCGGTTTCGCCAGAGCCCCTTCATTGAGCCCGCCTCCTTCAGCGCCCTGACCTCCTGTTGAGAGGTTTCATCAAGCTGACGGCGTAGCCACAGGGCGACAACCGCCAGGGCAGCGCCCATAGCAAACGGGATGCGCCAGCCCCAGGCGCGCAAATCTTCATCGCTAAGGATTTGTTGCAGGATCACCACAACCAGTAACGCCAGCAGCTGTCCGCCAATGAGGGTCACATACTGAAATGATGCATAGAAACCCTTTCGGCCTTCAACCGCCACTTCGCTCATGTATGTCGCACTGGTGCCGTATTCGCCACCGACTGACAGCCCCTGGAACAGACGAGCCAGCAGCAGCAATGCAGGTGCCCATGTTCCGATAGTGTCATATCCGGGCAGGCAGGCAATCACCAGAGAGCCGACGCACATCATGCATACGGAGATGAGCATGGAGGTCTTGCGCCCTTTTCTGTCTGCGATCCTGCCGAACAGCCATCCACCGATAGGGCGCATCAGGAACCCGGCGGCAAAAACGCCTGCGGTTTGCAGAAGCTGAGTGGTGGTATTCCCGGACGGGAAAAAGATATGCGCAAAGTAGAGTGAACAGAATGAATAGACGTAAAAGTCAAACCACTCTACGAGGTTCCCCGATGAGGCCCCAACGATTGCCCAAACCCGACGACGGGTATCCTTACCTGCCAAATTGGTGTTATCCGTATCTGCACTGGCTACGGTTTCTGTCATTTTAAAATCCCCTGTCTCACATTGCGGGCCATTGCCCACAAACAGTAAAACCGGATTTAAAACGAATCGTTAGGTAAATAAAATGTTTCTAATATGTTTCATTGCGTTTTGTGAACTCGATCAGGTATCGAATTATTAGCGGACGTAGTAATTATCCCCACTTCTGCTGATGCGCCTTTTTTCGCTGCAAATAATCTTCATCTGCACGAATTTTATCCCACCACTTTTTGAAGACAGCGGCGGCTTCTGCTTTTACAGGATCGCAATCCAGCGGTTTGACCTGGCGCTTCTCATCGTACTTTTTACCGCCCTTATGATTGGCGTATCGCCTGGCGCGGGTATAGCCCATCTGAATGAATTTACGCGCCATATCCATACCCACAAAGTCGTTTTGATGACGATATTCTTCAAACAGGGCGTAAATTTCTTTCGCCGATCGCGCTGCAACTTCAGCATTTTTGTATCGCCAGTGCGGAAGGATCTCGCTTTTGTAAGGTTCCACCATGAGCACACCCTGCTCTCCCCGCCCCACCTGGTACAGCTCTGGATGGTCACGGAAATTAATGTTGGCAAAATCTTGTTGGTAATCAAAGGGACGTATCAAAGCAGCACCATTGTTAAAAGCGTTTTAACAATTGTAGGCACGGTCAGGCGGTGCCGCCACCCGGCATTTTCCGGCGCACAAAGCAAAAAACCCCGCACCTTTCGGTACGGGGTTTCTTTAATTGATGCCTGGCAGTTCCCTACTCTCACATGGGGAGACCCCACACTACCATCGGCGCTACGGCGTTTCACTTCTGAGTTCGGCATGGGGTCAGGTGGGACCACCGCGCTAAAGCCGCCAGGCAAATTCTGTTATCTGTATCAGGCTGAAAATCGTGTCTCTTCGCCAAAACATCTTCGGCGTTGTAAGGTTAAGCCTCACGGTTCATTAGTATCGGTTAGCTCAACGCATCGCTGCGCTTACACACCCGACCTATCAACGTCGTCGTCTTCAACGTTCCTTCAGGAGACTTAAAGTCTCAGGGAGAACTCATCTCGGGGCAAGTTTCGTGCTTAGATGCTTTCAGCACTTATCTCTTCCGCATTTAGCTACCGGGCAGTGCCATTGGCATGACAACCCGAACACCAGTGATGCGTCCACTCCGGTCCTCTCGTACTAGGAGCAGCCCCCCTCAATTCTCCAGCGCCCACGGCAGATAGGGAC
>Ga0209370_1001427_pt1 | contig 21322 bp, 21 predicted proteins | sample AgamicAtPrz_FD_187164 | JGI IMG/M metagenome (GOLD analysis project Ga0209370, IMG submission 187164) | Agave microbial communities from Guanajuato, Mexico - At.P.rz (SPAdes) (version 2) | ecosystem: Host-associated > Plants > Phyllosphere > Phylloplane/Leaf | place: Guanajuato, Mexico... | reverse complement strand
GCCTGGCGGGCGGAACCCCTCCGGTGCCCTGCGCTGCTTAGCGCACAGCCCTGCGCTGCTTAGCGCCCAGCCCTGCGCTGCTCAGCACCCAGCCCCGCGCTGCCCAGCGCACAACTCCCGCGCTGCCCAGCGCACAACTCCCGCGCTGCTAAGCGCCACTCCCGCTAAGCCACTCCCGCACGGGCAGAAAATCCGTATAAAGCTGCGCTTCCGGTGAGCCGGGCTCAGGCTGATAGTCATATTCCCAGCGCACCAGCGGCGGCATCGACATCAGAATTGACTCGGTTCTGCCGCCAGTCTGCAGACCAAACAGCGTGCCGCGGTCCCACACCAGATTAAACTCAACGTAACGCCCGCGGCGGTAGAGCTGGAACTGGCGCTCGCGATCGCCCCACGGCAGCGCTTTACGGCGTGCAACAATCGGCAGATAGGCCTGCAGATAGCCGCGGCCGACCGCCTGCATAAAGTCAAAGCAGCGATCAAAGTCTGGCGTGTTCAGATCGTCATAAAACAGACCGCCGATACCGCGCTGCTCATTGCGATGCTTCAGGTGGAAATAGTCATCACACCATTTTTTATAGCGCGGATAGACATCCTCGCCAAACGGCTCGCAAAGATTGGCTGCGGTCTGATGCCAGTGCATGGCATCCTCGGTAAAACCGTAGTAGGGCGTCAGATCAAACCCGCCGCCGAACCACCAGACCGGATCGGCACCGGGTTTTTCAGCGATGAAAAAGCGCACGTTAGCGTGGCTGGTCGGCACATAGGGGTTTTCCGGATGGACTACCAGTGAAACGCCCATCGCCTCAAAACTGCGTCCGGCAAGCTCCGGACGATGCGCGGTGGCTGAAGCGGGCATCTGGTCGCCATGCACATGGGAAAAGTTGACCCCGGCCTGCTCAAATACCGTGCCGTTACGCAGAACCCGGCTGCGTCCGCCACCGCCACCGGGACGCTGCCAGCTATCTTCGGCAAACGTTGCGCCGCCATCCGCTGCGGCCAGTTGATTGCAGATCTCATCCTGCAGCGTCAGCAAAAACGCCTTAACGCGTGAAATATCGGGATTGCTCATGCGTCACTCTCTCTGTAAATGTGCCGTAAGCTTACCACAGCCCGGGATCACGCCTGGCGACGATCGTATGCGGCAAAATAGTTAACAATTCCGCTGGCAATGGCGGTGGCGATCTTATGGCGAAAGGCGGTAGTGCCCAGCAGCTGCTCTTCATGCGGATTGGTAATAAACGAGGTTTCAACCAGCACGGAGGGAATAGAGGGCGACTTCAGCACCGCAAAGGCGGCCTGCTCGGTATGCTGACTGTGCAGATGATGCACCGGACGGATCTGATCCAGGACATGCTTGCCCAGCGTCAGGCTGTTGCGAATCGTATCGGTCTGCACCAGATCAAACAGAATCTCATTCAGATAGTGATCTTTCTGCTGTACGGCGGCACCGCCTGCTTTATCTGCATCGTTTTCCCGCTGTGACAGATAGCGTGCCATTGCGCTGCTGGCGCCGCGATTGGAGAGGGCAAATACCGAAGCGCCGTTGGCATCCGGGCTGGTAAAGCCGTCAGCATGCACCGACATAAACAGGCTCGCGCCGTGCTGATGTGCAATCTCCACCCGCTGATAGAGAGGAATAAAGTGGTCACTGTCGCGCGTCAGTCGCACCTCAATATGCGGATGTGACTCAAGCAGCGTGCGCACGGTATTGGCAATCTCCAGAACAATATGCTTCTCCTCCGCGCCTTCCTGTCCCACCGCGCCAGAATCGATACCGCCATGACCGGGATCGATCATCACAATGCGCTTACCGCTGGCAGCAGGTTTCGGTGCGGCATGACGCGGCGCCGCTGTGATCTCTGCCCGCGTCTCCTTCGCCTGAATTGCGCGCGGCGAAAGCACCGCCAGCGCCAGTCCCGAAAGGATCAGCTGGCGGCGGTTAGTCAGGCGTGAAAGCAGTGAAATCTTTTTCATTTACAGGTCCCTGGCGGAGAAATAAGCCCAGTGTTATAACGTAACCGCCGCAGCACGGCGACCCCGCAACCATTTCAGCGTATTACTTTGTATTGCACGGTGCTAACCGGGATTTAGCCGCTTTTTTCTGCCATTGCGGAGCAGGAGGGTTGCGCCACGCAAAGAATGCGTGATAATCAGCGAATTATGCCGATCAGCAGGATACGTCGATGGAAATTCGCTCTTTCCGCCAGGAAGATTTTGATGAAGTAATCACGCTCTGGGAGCGTTGCGATCTGTTACGCCCGTGGAACGACCCGGAGCTGGATATCGAACGCAAAATGAATCATGACCCGGAACTGTTTCTGGTCGCTGAAGTGGGCGGCGAAGTGGTCGGCACGCTGATGGGCGGCTATGACGGTCATCGCGGCTCAGCCTACTATCTGGCTGTGCATCCGGACTATCAGGGGCGCGGCTTTGCCAATGCGCTGATGAACCGGCTGGAGAAAAAGCTGATTGCCCGCGGCTGCCCGAAAATTCATCTTATGGTGCGTGAAGAGAACGATCAGGTCGTCGCATTTTATGAAAAGCTCGACTATGAACCCGTGGAGGCGCTGCTGCTGGGCAAGCGGCTGATTGAAGATCGCGAATATTGATTGATCCGGCCGGCTAAACTTTTTGCCATCGCGTGACTCCAAGAGGCACGCAATAAAGTTGAAACCATGGAGTTAGCATGAAAGCTGTACGTTTTGCGGCGCTCGCGGCGGCGCTGGCCGTGTCAGGCTGCGCCACTACCGGCCAGGCACCGGCAGAGCATGAGAGCCACTGGTATAATCCGCTGACTTACCACTGGGCCGCGCTCAACCCGCTAAGCTGGTTTGGCGGTTCTCTGCAGGTGACTGAGCAGGGGGTGGCGGGTCTCAATGGCAGCACCCGGATGAGTGAATCGGCTATTTCGCAGGCGCTGAATGATGATTACCAGCTGCGGCAGGGTATGCGCAGCGAACAGGGCGAGGTGGCTGAGTTCTGGCAGGCGCTGCAGGATGGCAAGGTGAAGCTGATCATCAGCGGTAAACCCACCGTTGAACGGATCGAGGTGCTGGATGCGGCAGCGGAGAGCAGCAGCGGCAGTAAAATCGGTGACCGCTTCAGCGATACGTTCACTAAAGCCTTTAATAACTGCAAAATGGTCGCAGGCCTCGATGCGCACGACGTTGAGTGTCAGGCACCGGGCAGTCAGCATATCTTCTATGTCTACAGCGGCAAATGGCACGGCCCGGCGGGTCTGATGCCTTCAGATGACACGCTGGAAAGCTGGACGATCAGTAAAATTGTCTGGCAGCGCTAACCCTGCCGGGGGCCGCTTTCAGGCGGCCCGCACCCGCCTGCGTATATTTCTGAAAACCTGCTTTTCTCTGCCGATCGCTTATGCCTTTTTCGACTTTTAAATCCCCAAAAGATATATAAAACCGTTACTGCTTTCCGGGAAGTTATAAATACACTGACAGCATCTACTGGCCCAGGCTGGATTTCTATTTATCAGGGTGCTGCATGACACTTCCGGTTTTGAAAACATGGCTCAGCGGCGTGGCGCTGTCACTGTCGCTGGCAGCGGCGGCGCAGGCAACGGAGCTGCTGAACAGCTCGTATGATGTGTCACGCGAACTTTTTGTGGCACTCAACGCACCCTTTGAACAGCAGTGGGATGCGGCACACCCTGGCGATAAACTCACGATTAAGCAGTCTCACGCCGGCTCATCCAAACAGGCGCTGGCGATCCTGCAGGGGCTGCGGGCAGATGTCGTTACCTACAACCAGGTCACTGATGTGCAGGTGCTGCATGATAAAGGCAACCTGATTGCCGCTGACTGGCAAAGTCGTCTGCCAAATAACAGCTCGCCGTTCTACTCCACCATGGCGTTTCTGGTGCGCAAAGGTAATCCAAAGCAGATCCATGACTGGGCCGATCTGGCGCGCGACAACGTAAAGCTGATTTTCCCGAATCCGAAAACCTCCGGCAACGGCCGCTATACCTATCTTGCCGCCTGGGGCGCAGCGGAAAAAGTTGACGGTCAGGATCGCGCAAAAACTGAAGCCTATATGCAGAAGTTTTTGAAGAACGTTGAGGTGTTTGATACCGGCGGGCGCGGCGCGACCACCACGTTTGCTGAACGCGGTCTGGGTGACGTCCTAATTAGCTTTGAGTCAGAAGTAAACAATATCCGCAATCAGTATGGCAAAGATGATTACGAAGTGATTGTGCCGCGCAACAACATCCTGGCGGAGTTCCCGGTTGCCTGGGTAGATAAGAATGTGGCGCACAACAACACCGCTGACGCAGCTAAAGCGTATCTGAACTATCTCTACACGCCAGCGGCTCAGGCGATTATCACCCGTTACTACTACCGCGTGAATAATCCACAGCTGATGGCAGAGCAGAAGGATCGCTTCCCGCAGACCACACTGTTTAACGTCAATGAGGCGTTTGGCGGCTGGGAGCAGGTAATGAAAACGCATTTCGTCAGCGGCGGTGAGCTGGATAAATTACTGGCAGCGGGGCGCGGCTGATGTTTGCTACAGCACAAAAACGCGTCCTGCCAGGTTTCGGCCTGAGCCTCGGCACCAGCCTGCTGTTTACCTGCCTGATTCTGCTGCTGCCTATCAGCGCGCTGCTGATGCAGCTGTCGCAGATGACGCTGGCGCAGTACTGGGCGGTGATCTCCAGTCCGCAGCTGGTAGCGGCTTATAAAGTAACGCTGCTGTCAGCCGGCGTCGCGTCGCTGTTCAACGCGGTGTTTGGCATGCTGATGGCGTGGATCCTGACCCGCTATCGTTTTCCGGGGCGTACGCTGCTGGATGGCCTGATGGATCTGCCGTTTGCCCTGCCCACAGCGGTAGCGGGGCTGACGCTGGCCGGACTCTTTTCCGTTAACGGCTGGTATGGTCAGTGGCTGGCGCATTTTGATATCAAAGTCTCTTATACCTGGATTGGTATTGCAGTAGCGATGGCCTTTACCAGCATTCCGTTTGTGGTGCGTACCGTTCAGCCGGTACTGGAAGAGCTGGGCCCGGAATATGAGGAAGCGGCAGAAACGCTGGGTGCCACGCCGTGGCAAAGCTTCCGGCGCGTGGTGCTGCCTGAGGTGGCTCCGGCGCTGCTGGCCGGAACGGCGCTCTCGTTTACCCGCAGCCTCGGGGAGTTTGGTGCGGTTATCTTTATCGCCGGCAACATCGCCTGGAAAACGGAAGTGACGTCACTAATGATTTTTGTTCGTCTGCAGGAGTTTGATTACCCGGCCGCCAGCGCTATCGCCTCGGTGATCCTTGCCGCCTCGCTGCTGCTGCTGTTTGCCATTAATACGCTGCAGAGCCGCTTTGGCCGTCGCCTGGGAGGTCACTAATGGCGGAGATTTCACACCTCAATCGCGCTGAGCGTGAGCCTTTTAACTGGGGCAAATGGCTGCTGATTGGCACCGGTGCACTGATATCGATACTGCTGCTGGTGGTACCGATGATCTCTATCTTCTGGGAGGCGCTGGCGCAGGGCGTAGGACAGGCGTTCAGCAACCTGCAGGATGGCGACATGCTGCACGCGATCTGGCTGACGGTGCTGGTTGCGCTCATTACCGTTCCGGTAAACCTGGTGTTTGGCACGCTGCTGGCGTGGCTGGTCACCCGCTTTACCTTTCCGGGACGGCAGCTGCTGCTGACGCTGTTTGATATTCCGTTTGCGGTATCACCGGTGGTGGCGGGCCTGATGTATCTGCTGTTCTGGGGCGTTAACGGCCCGGCGGGCGGCTGGCTCGATGCACATAATATTCAGATTATGTTTGCCTGGCCCGGCATGGTGCTGGCGACCGTATTTGTCACCTGTCCGTTTGTGGTGCGTGAGCTGGTGCCGGTGATGCTGAGTCAGGGGAGTAATGAAGATGAAGCTGCGGTGCTGCTTGGCGCATCGGGCTGGCAGATGTTTCGCCGCGTAACGCTGCCCAACATTCGCTGGGCGCTGCTCTACGGCGTGGTACTGACCAACGCGCGCGCCATCGGTGAGTTTGGTGCGGTGTCGGTGGTGTCAGGATCGATTCGCGGTGAGACCTATACGTTACCGCTTCAGGTTGAATTACTGCATCAGGATTACAACACCGTGGGCGCATTCACTGCCGCCGCGCTGCTGACCCTGATGGCAATTGTGACGCTGTTTCTGAAAAGCGTGGTGCAGTGGCGATTAGAGCATCAGCAGAAGCGCCAACAGGAGGAAAATCATGAGCATTGAGATCAAACAAATTAATAAAGCCTTTGGCCGCACCCCGGTGCTGAATGATATCTCTCTGGATATTCCTTCCGGCGAAATGGTGGCGCTGCTGGGCCCTTCCGGCTCGGGTAAAACCACGCTGCTGCGTATTATCGCCGGGCTGGAGCATCAGAACAGCGGACAGATCTATTTTCATGGCAAAGATGTCAGCCGCATTCATGCCCGCGATCGCCAGGTCGGCTTTGTTTTCCAGCACTATGCGCTGTTCCGCCACATGACGGTGTTTGACAACATCGCCTTTGGCCTGACGGTGCTGCCGCGCCGCGAGCGTCCTTCAGCCGCTGAGATCAAACAGCGCGTCACGCGCCTGCTGGAGATGGTACAGCTGGCGCACCTGGCAAACCGCTTTCCGGCCCAGCTCTCTGGCGGACAGAAGCAGCGCGTGGCGCTGGCGCGTGCGCTGGCGGTAGAACCACAGATCCTGCTGCTGGATGAGCCGTTCGGCGCGCTCGATGCGCAGGTGCGTAAAGAGCTGCGCCGCTGGCTGCGTCAGCTGCATGAAGAGCTGAAATTTACCAGCGTGTTTGTTACGCACGACCAGGAAGAGGCGATGGAAGTCGCGGACAGCGTGGTCGTAATGAGCCAGGGGAACATTGAACAGACAGGTTCCCCGGATGAAGTATGGCGTGAACCCGCTACCCGCTTTGTGCTGGAGTTCCTGGGCGAGGTCAATCGCTTTGAGGGCGAAGTACACGGCTCACAGTTCCACGTCGCTGCACATCACTGGCCGCTGGGTTATACGCCAGCGCATCAGGGTCGCGTTGAACTCTTCCTGCGCCCGTGGGAAGTGGACGTGTCGCGGCAGAGCAGCCTGGAGACGCCGCTGCCGGTGCAGGTGCTGGAAGTGAGCCCGCGCGGACACTTCTGGCAGCTGGTGGTCGAGGCCGCTGGCTGGCACGCTGAGCCGTTTACCCTGGTCTTTGAAGGTGAGCAGACGGCCCCGGTACGCGGCGAGCGGCTGTTTGTCGGTCTGCAGCAGGCCCGCCTCTATCAGGGGAATACCCCGCTGCGTCCGGTTGCCTTTGCCGAGAGCGCCTGATATTTTGACAACTCTTTCGGGCGGGACTTTCCCGCCCGTTTTTATTGCCTCTCTTGCGCCTGGAAAAAGATCGTGACCACTCTGGAAAATACCATCGGTAATACGCCGCTGATCAGGCTGCAACGCCTGTCGCCTGATAACGGCAGCGAAGTCTGGCTGAAGCTGGAGGGGAATAACCCGGCCGGTTCAGTGAAAGATCGCGCGGCCTGGTCGATGATTCATCAGGCGGAGCTGCGCGGTGAAATCAGGCCCGGCGACAGGCTGATTGAAGCCACCAGCGGTAACACCGGTATTGCGCTGGCGATGATCGCCGCGCTCAAAGGGTATAAGCTGCGGCTGCTGATGCCGGAGAACATGAGCCAGGAGCGGCAGGATGCGATGCGCGCTTACGGGGCCGAGCTGGTGCTGGTTACGCGTGAGCAGGGCATGGAAGGTGCACGCGATCTGGCGCAGGCGATGGCCGAACGCGGCGAAGGCCGGGTGCTGGATCAGTTTAACAATCCCGATAATCCGCTGGGCCACTATCTCACCACTGCGCCGGAAATCTGGCAGCAGACCGGCGGGCGCCTGACGCATTTTGTCTCCAGCATGGGCACCACCGGTACCATCAGCGGCGTGGGCCGCTTTCTGAAAGAGCATGCGCCGGCGGTTAAAGTGATTGGCCTGCAGCCGCAGGAAGGCAGCGCAATACCCGGTATCCGCCGCTGGCCTGAAGCCTATCTGCCCGGCATTTATCGCCCTGAGCTGGTAGACGAGGTGATGGATATGGGGCAGCGGGAAGCGGAAGAGACGATGCGCGCGCTGGCGCAGCGTGAAGGGCTGTTCTGCGGCGTAAGCTCCGGTGGCGCCGTGGCGGGAGCGCTGCGCATCGCCCGGGCGCAGCCCGGCAGCGTCGTCGTGGCGATCGTCTGCGATCGCGGCGATCGTTATCTCTCCACCGGTGTCTTTCACTGACAGCATCTGCCCGGTCAGCCTGCTGCGCTGACCGGCTTGCCGCTTCTGTATCCGCGCATCTGACTGTAAGGATCGCGTAAATCCTGCTGCGTTTCTCCCGCAATCGGCACAAAATAGCACCACTTTAGCTGAGAGAAACCGATGAAAATCCTGCTTGTTGATGATGACGCTGAGCTGGGCACCATGCTCAGCCAGTACCTGCTTGCTGAAGGCTTTGAAACGCAGCTTGCCCTGACCGGCAGCGCCGGGATTGAGGGGGCACTGTCAGGCAGCTACAGCGCCATGATCCTGGATATCATGCTGCCTGACATGAGCGGCACCGACGTGCTGCGTCAGGTGCGCCAGAACAGCCGCCTGCCGGTGATCATGCTGACGGCAAAAGGCGACAATATTGACCGCGTGATCGGGCTGGAGATGGGCGCGGATGATTATGTCCCGAAACCCTGCTATCCGCGCGAGCTGGTGGCGCGCCTGCGTGCAGTTTTGCGCCGCGTGGAGGAGCTGCCGGCGGTGGCGGATAAAAAGGAGCCGCTCTGCCTGGGTGACCTGACGCTCAACCCGGCGACCCGCGTTACCGCATGGCAGGGCAGGGTGCTGGAGCTGACCGCGTCAGAATTTAACCTGCTGCAGCTGCTGCTGCGTACGCCCGAGCGGGTGGTAACCAAAGATGAACTCTCTGAGCAGGGGCTGGGGCGGTCGCGGGAAGCTTACGATCGCAGCGTTGATGTTCATATCAGCAATATCCGACAGAAACTGGCGGCGCTGACAGCCGAGAGCGTGACGATTGAAACCGTGCGCAGTATTGGCTATCGCATCCGATGAAGCGCAGCTATCGCGGGCGCATGTTCTGGAAAATTCTGCTGGGTTTCTGGCTGGTATTCCTGATTATCAGCCAGCTGCTCTGGCTCGGCTTTGCGCTGTCGGGCAGCCGGCATGAGCCGCCCGATATTGCCGCGGTACGGCGCATTGTGAATCTGCAGATGGCCTCCGCGGTCTCCGTTCTTGAGCGCGGCGGTCCGGCTGCGCTTGACGACATGATGGCTGACTGGTCTGCGGAAGATCGGCAGTTTTTCTCGGTGCTGCCCCAGCGTGCGACGGCGCCGCGCGCCGCCGGCAGGACGCAGGCAGCGTTTGGCGCGCCGTTTCACGGCCCCATCCCTGATGTGATAGTGCGTCAGGTAACAGACGCAGACGGCAACGGCTGGGAGCTGCGTTATGACGTCAGGGCGCTGCGGCGCGACAGCACCATAGGCGAGCGCCCGCGACGCATTCTGAATATTCCGCAACCGATGTTTATCTTCGCCGGTGCGCTGGGGCTGCTCTTCAGCCTGCTGCTCGCCTGGAATCTTACGCGCCCGATGCGCCAGCTGCGCGAAGGATTCGCCCGCGTGGCCAGTGGCGATCTCTCGGTGCGGCTCTGGCCGCTGATGCGCCGGCGTCACGATGAACTCTCCAGCGTGGCGCACGATTTTGATGCCATGGTAGAGCGGCTTGATACGCTGATTAACGCCCGCGAGGCGCTGCTGCACGATATCTCTCACGAGCTGCGTTCACCGCTGGCGCGCCTGCAGCTGGCTACCGGGCTGGCACGTCAGACGCCGGCAACGGTCGCGATCTCGCTTAACCGCATTGATGAGGAAGCGCGTCGCCTTGACAAGATGATTGGCGAGCTGCTGACGCTGTCACGCGTCAGTCACGAAAGCCTGCCGGGCGAAGATTACTTTGATCTTTTCGGGCTGCTGGAGGTGGTTGTAACCGATCTGCGCTATGAAGCGCAGCTGACTGGCGTGCTGGTGGAGTTTACCGCCGATGAGACGGCTGACTATACGGTGCGCGGTAACGCCGAGCTGATCCGGCGTGGCGCAGAGAATGTATTGCGAAATTCGCTGCGTTTTTCGCAGCAGGGGCAGGTGATCCGGGTAGATCTGCACGCGGAAGCAGCCTGGCTGACGATCTGCATCCGCGATAGCGGACCCGGCGTCGATCACAGCAAACTCTCCAGTATCTTCGATCCCTTTGTGCGGGTAAACACGCCGCTGGCCGGAAAAGGTTACGGCCTCGGGCTATCTATCGTCCGTAAGGTGATGCTGGCTCATCATGGCGAAGTTCAGGCGCAGAATATGCCGGAAGGGGGTCTTGAGGTGATTCTCAGGCTCCCGCACTGGCGCAAAGCGTAGCGAAAACAAAAACGGCACCCATCGGGTGCCGTTTTCAGAGAGTGCTAACGTCCGTTATTTTTTGATACGAATAACCGGCGTTTCGCCAACAGTTACCTGACCGGAAAGCTTGGTCAGATCTTTGATCTCATCCATATTCGAGATCACAACCGGTGTCAGCGTGGATTTCGCTTTCTCTTCCAGCAGCGGCAGATCGAACTCGATCACAACGTCGCCTTTTTTCACTTTCTGACCTTCTTCGGCGATACGTTTAAAGCCTTCACCTTTCAGCTCTACCGTATCGATACCGAAGTGGACAAACAGCTCAATGCCGTTGTCTGATTCAATGGAAAACGCGTGGTTAGTTTCGAAAATCTTGCCGATAGTACCATCAACCGGTGCAACCATTTTGTTGCCAGTCGGTTTGATTGCGATACCATCGCCCACGATTTTCTCAGCAAACACGACATCAGGTACGTCTTCAATATTGACAATTTCGCCTGACAGAGGCGCAACGATATCGATAGTCCCTGACGCGCTCTCTGATTTTTCGCCAAAAAGTTTAGAAAACAAACCCATGATCTTCTCCTAAGCAGTATTTTGGGGCCAGCATCACGTGGATCAGCAGAGCGTTTTTTCTTTAATGAACTTGTTGACCAGATTCATTAAATCTTCCGCTGTGGGTTGAGCCAGAGCCTGCTCTGCCAGAGCCTTAGCATCTTCGTAATTGGTATTACGAATGATTTTCTTGATGCTCGGGATCGAAATGGCACTCATGCTGAATTCGTCCAGCCCCATTCCCAGTAACAGTAGTGTAGCACGTTCATCACCCGCCAGCTCACCACACATGCCGGTCCATTTCCCTTCGGCATGTGATGCGTCGATCACTTGCTTAATGAGGCCAAGTACAGATGGCGTCATTGGGTTATAGAGGTGTGAAATCAAATCATTACCACGATCGACCGCCAGAGTATACTGCGTCAGGTCATTTGTCCCAATACTAAAGAAGTCGACTTCTTTCGCCAGATGACGGGCGATAACGGCTGAAGCCGGGGTTTCCACCATGATGCCCACTTCAATGGACTCATCAAAGGCTTTGCCCTCTTCGCGCAGCTGTGCTTTCAGGGTCTCCAGCTCCGCTTTCAGGAAGCGCACTTCTTCCACCGAGATAATCATCGGGAACATGATACGCAGCTTGCCAAAAGAGGAGGCGCGCAGAATGGCGCGCAGCTGGGCATGCAGGATCTCTTTACGATCCATTGCGATACGAATTGCACGCCAGCCGAGGAACGGGTTCTCTTCTTTCGGCAGGTTCATGTAAGGCAGATCTTTATCGCCGCCGATATCCATCGTGCGCACGATAACCGCCTGAGAACCTACGGCCTCTGCGACGGCTTTATAGGCCTGGAACTGCTCCTCTTCTGAAGGCAGCGAATCACGGTCCATAAACAGGAATTCGGTACGATAGAGGCCCACGCCTTCTGCACCATTACGCTCTGCACCCGCCACGTCGCGAACGGTACCGATGTTGGCGCAGACTTCAACCTGATGACCATCCAGCGTAATGGCAGGCAGATCTTTCAGCTTGGCCAGCTCATGTTTCTCAGAAAGGTACTGAGTCTGAATCGCTTTCAGCTCTTCCTGTTCTGCTTCAGTTGGATTGACATAAATTTTATTGTTTACGCCATCCAGAATCAGAAAATCACCGTTTTTAACGGTGGTAGTCACGCTACCGGTGCCGACAATCGCAGGCAGTTCCAGCGAGCGCGCCATGATTGAGGTGTGCGAGGTGCGTCCACCCAGATCGGTGATAAAGCCCAGCACCTTTTTCAGGTTAAGCTGCGCAGTCTCTGATGGAGTCAGATCTTTTGCGACCAGAATCGCTTCTTCAGCAATAGAGCCGAGATCGACCATATGCAGGCCAAGAATGTTCTGCAGCAGGCGCTTACCGATATCACGTACGTCAGCTGCGCGCTCTTTCAGATACTCATCATCGAGCTCTTCCAGCGCTTTAGCCTGGCCTTCAACCACAGAGTGAGCCGCAGCGTCAGCGGTGACATGATCTTTTTTAATCAGGTCAATGATTTCCTGCTCAAGCTCTTCGTCTTCCAGCAGCATGATGTGACCTTCAAAGATCGCCGCTTTCTCTTCACCGAAGGTTTCACCGGCTTTGACGCAGATCGCCTGAAGCTGTTCTGCTGCTTTGCTACGTCCATCAAGGAAGCGCTGAACTTCCTGATCAACCTGGTCGTCTGTAATCTTTTTACGGTTGATGACGATCTCATCTTCTTTCAGCAGCAGTGCTTTGCCGAAAGCGATACCCGGTGATGCTAAAATGCCTGAAATCATAACCCTACCTTTTTATCACGATGGCTCGTTGACCCGATGCATTGCCATTGTCGTGGAGCAGTACTCTAGTGAAGCGATATCGCGGACAGGTTGTCCGCGATCAAGATAGTTGCACTCAATGGGGCAAAGGAGTCGATTTAGTGGTGACCGCGCGAAGTTACTCGAGCTCGGCCATCAGCTTAACCAGATGTTCAACTGCCTGCTGCTCATCTTCACCTTCAGCAGAGAGCGTGACTACGGTTCCCTGGGTCAGACCCAGCGTCTGCAGCTTAAACAGGCTTTTTGCGCTGGCAGATTTGCCGTTGGAAGTCACAGTGATTTCTGACTGGAACGCCTTAGCTTCTTTGACGAACTGTGCAGCAGGACGCGTGTGCAGACCGTTTGGTGCGGTAATGGTAACTTCTTGCTGGAACATGCTATTTCCCCAACTTTTTCAGGTTTGGTGTTATGGATCTAAAGTCTAGCCTGGAGCCGTAACTTTAGCCTGTGTAGGTACGCTGGTATGGCATCATGCTGACCAGAAAAGGACGCTCTGATGAATAAGCCATTTTTGCAATGACGGATCAACAACTGCGTTTGTTCGTCACCGGGTTAATTATGCCGTGATTCGCCATTTCGCCAAATCAGTAAATCGATTCAGCTTGATCCACTTCAAGGGCAGATTAATTTCAGGCACCGAAATAATTGGCAGCTTAAATACCAGAGCGGCATCACTGAAATCAATCTGCCCGGTGATGAAAGTGAGATCTGCGCCACAAAAAAGCACCCGAAGGGGTGCTTTTTTCGACACTTTAAGACTTTGACGATTACTGCTGCAGCTCTTTTTCCGTGAACAGATCGGCAAAGAGTGCGGTGCTGAGATAGCGTTCGCCGGAAGAGGGCAGGATCACCACAATATTCTTGTTTGCGAAGGCTTCATCTTCCTGCAGCTTCAGCGCAGCAGCCACCGCCGCACCCGATGAGATGCCGGCAAGAATACCTTCTTCTTCCATCAGCTGACGCGCCGTGCTGATCGCTTCATCGTTGGTGATGGCAATAACCCGATCGACCAGCTGCAGATCAAGGTTACCGGGAATGAAGCCTGCACCGATGCCCTGAATTTTGTGCGGACCCGGTTTGATCTCTTCACCCGCCATCGCCTGTGCGATAACCGGCGAGTCGGTAGGTTCTACCGCCACGGTAATTAGCTCTTTTTTGCCTTTGGTATTCTTGATATAGCGACTTACGCCGGTCAGGGTGCCGCCGGTTCCTACACCGGCAATAAAGACATCAACTTCGCCATCGGTGTCTTCCCAGATTTCCGGCCCGGTGGTTTTTTCATGAATCTCCGGGTTAGCCGGGTTGCTGAACTGCTGCAGCAGAACATACTTATCCGGATCGCTGGCAACAATCTCTTCCGCTTTGGCGATGGCGCCTTTCATGCCTTTTGGCCCTTCGGTCAGCACCAGATTGGCACCCAGCGCTTTCAGCAGCTTACGACGCTCAATTGACATCGTCTCTGGCATGGTCAGCGTTAGCTTGTAGCCGCGTGCAGCGGCGACGTATGCCAGGGCGATACCCGTGTTACCGCTGGTCGGCTCAACCAGTTCTACGCCAGGCTTCAGAATTCCGCGTTTTTCTGCATCCCAAATCATATTGGCACCGATACGGCACTTGATGCTGAAGCTCGGGTTACGCGACTCGACCTTCGCCAGAATACGTCCGTTACCGATGCGGTTCAGTCGAACCAGCGGCGTATGACCAATTGTCAGCGAGTTGTCTTCGTAGATCTTACTCATTGCCCGTCCTTAACTGTATGAAATATTGGGAACCCTTTGAGGATACCTGTTCTGTCTCCGCGCGGAAGGAAAGAAATAGTATATCTATATAGCCCCTGACCATAAGCCGTGCGGAAAAATGCATAAGCCTGGATCGCTGCGGTTAATGACGAGCTAAATCAGCACGATAGCGATCGACCCACATCGCGGTCGCCCCGCATACGGCCACCGGCATAATCACCAGATTCAGAATGGGTATCATGGTAAACAGGCTGACCATCGCGCCAAACTGCATATTGGCGACTTTATGCCGCCGCAGGGCAGTGCGCATATGCGGAAAGCTGACCTTATGGTTGTCAAACGGATAGTCGCAGTACTGGACAGAAAGCATCCATGCGCTGAACAGAAACCACAATACCGGCGCCACTATCTGACCAAAGCCAGGGATAAAATAGAGCAGCAGCAGGCCCAGCGCACGCGGCAGGTAGTAACCCAGCTTCTGCAGTTCACGTTTCATAATGCGCGGCAGATCTTTAAGCAGGCCCATCCAGCCACTGTCAGGCAGCGGCCTGCCGGTGAGTTGTCCCTCCAGCTGTTCAGCCAGCAGGCCGCAAAAGGGAGCGGCAATCAGGTTGGCGAGCGTGGAAAAAAAATAGCCAAACACCAGCACGATTGAAATCACTGAGAGCGGCCAGATGAGATAGCTCAGCCACTGCAGCCAGTCGGGCACGTGTGAAAGCAGCTGAGGGATCCACTCTCCCAGCCGCCGGAACAGCCAGTAAAACGCGCCGCCGAGCAGCAGCACATTCACCAGCAGCGGCACAATGACATAGCGGCGGATCCCCCGCATATGCACCAGGTTCCAGCCGCGGGCAAAGTAGTGAAGACCATTAAATGATGAGACTGAATTCTCTGCGGGCATAACAAGCCTTTCTCCTGTAAGTAGCGGCATCAACATCATACCCTGGCTTTTCCCGGTGAGCTGGCCTGCTTTGTGCGAAAAAACAGCGAAAAAGCGTCGGCTGGCTATCTTATTTGTCAGAAAATAGTGCGCAGACTTGCACTTGTGTAGCAGGGCAAATACAGTTAGAGGATAAAGTTTGCCGTGGTGGCAAGGTATTGGAACAACAGAGAATACAATGATGCAGGATTTGCGTCTGATATTAATCGTTGTTGGCGCGATCGCCATAATAGCGCTGCTTCTTCACGGACTGTGGACCAGTCGTAAAGAGCGTTCGTCCGTATTTCGCGATCGCCCGCACAAACGTCTCAAACAGCGCGATGACGCGGATGACGATCTGCTGAGTGATGAAGAGGATGGCGTCGGTGAAGTGCGCGTCCATCGTCAGCATGACGACAGTGATGAACCTGTGTTCACCGCGCCGCCAGCCAAACCGGCCGCGCCGCGAGCGCCGGAGCCGGCACGCCAGCCTTTCACACAGCATGAAACCCCGCTGACGGGCGATCCGCTGCTGGACAGCAAGCCTGCGCCTGCGCACTCCGCGCCGCAGCAGCCTGTTTCTCCGCCGCCTGTACAGCAGCCTGCTGCGCCGCAGCCGGTTGCGAAACCGCAGCCTGCGCCGGTACAGGCCGATCCGCTGCTGGATAACGAACCTCTTCCAGCGGTACAGCCCGCTCCGGAATTCAGCGCTGCACCTGAGCCTGAAGCCGTACCTGAGCGTGAAGCGACGCCGGCCCCGCAGGAACCGCAGCCTGCAGCGCCTGGCAGTAAAAAAGAGACGGTACTGGTTCTGCACGTTGCCGCTCATGCAGGCGGTGCGCTCAACGGTGAAGCGCTGCTGCAGGGCGTGTTACAGGCGGGTTTCCAGTTTGGCGAGATGAACATTTTCCACCGCCATCTGAGCCCGGCCGGCAGCGGCCCTGTTCTGTTCAGTCTTGCTAACATGGTGAAGCCGGGTTCCTTCAACCCTGACACCATGGGCGACTTCACGACGCCTGGCGTCTCGATGTTTATGATGGTGCCATCCTACGGCGACGCGCATCAGAACTTTAAGCTGATGCTGCAGTCAGCCCAGCGTATTGCCGATGACGTCGGCGGCGTGGTGCTGGATGACGAGCGTCGCATGATGACGCCGCAGAAGCTTGAGACTTACAAAGCCCGCATTCGCGAGGTGGTTGGCGGCTAACCGCTACGGCAGTATTACATGTTTACGCCCGCCATTTGCAGCGTGAAACAGAGTCACTCTCAACCCCCGCCAGCCGGGGGTTTTTTATCGGATAAACGCTATGAAATCAGTTCAGGAGCAGATCGCAGCGCTCAGTACCACGCTGCGTCATCATGAGTATCTCTACCACGTGATGGATGCGCCGGAAGTTCCGGATGCTGAATATGACCGGCTGATGAATCAGCTGCGCGAGCTGGAGCGTGCGCATCCCGATCTGATTACGCCCGATTCACCTACGCAGCGGGTCGGCGCGGCGCCGCTGACCGCTTTTGAGCAGGTGCGGCATGAAGTGCCGATGCTGTCGCTGGATAATACCTTTGATGAGGCAGGGTTCCGCGCCTTTAACAAACGCGTACAGGATCGGCTCAAGAGCAGCGATGAGCTGACCTACTGCTGTGAACTTAAACTTGATGGTCTGGCGGTCAGCCTGCTGTATGAAAACGGCTTACTGGTGCGGGCCGCCACCCGCGGCGACGGCACAACCGGCGAAAATATCACCGCTAACGTGCGCACCATCCGGGCGATCCCGCTGCGGCTGCAGGGCGATAATATCCCGGCGCGGCTGGAAGTGCGCGGTGAAGTGTTTATGACTGAAAGCGGGTTTGAAAAGCTCAATGAGGAAGCGCGGCGTACCGGTGGCAAAGTCTTTGCGAATCCGCGCAATGCGGCAGCCGGCTCACTGCGTCAGCTCGATCCCCGCATCACCGCCAGACGCCCGCTAACCTTCTTCTGCTACGGTTTTGGCCTGCTGGAGGGCGGCGAGATCCCGGCCAGCCACTGGGAACGCCTGCAGCAGTTTAAAGCCTGGGGTTTACCGGTCAGTGAGCGGATAAAACGGGTTCATACCGCTGATGAAGCGCTGGCGTTTTATCATCATATTGAGCAGGAGCGGCCTAAACTCGGGTTTGATATCGACGGCGTGGTAATCAAAGTCGATTCACAGGCGCTGCAGGAGCGGCTCGGTTTTGTGGCGCGCGCGCCGCGCTGGGCGATCGCCTTTAAATTCCCGGCACAGGAGCAGCTGACCGTGGTGCGCGACGTTGAGTTTCAGGTCGGACGCACCGGGGCCATTACGCCGGTAGCGCGTCTCGAACCGGTGCAGGTCGCAGGCGTCATGGTAAGTAATGCCACCCTGCATAACGCCGATGAGATCGCCCGTCTCGGCCTGCGCATCGGCGACCGGGTAGCGATTCGCCGCGCTGGCGACGTGATCCCGCAGGTGGTCAGCGTGGTGGAGTCTGACCGGCCGGCTGACGCGCGTGAAATTGTGTTTCCGCAGCACTGCCCGGTGTGTGGCTCTGACGTGGAGCGGGTAGAGGGTGAAGCGGTAACGCGCTGTACCGGAGGGCTGATCTGCGGCGCCCAGCGCAAAGAGGCGCTTAAGCATTTTGTCTCGCGTCGCGCCATGGATGTGGATGGCATGGGAGATAAAATCATCGATCAGCTGGTTGAGAAAGAGTATGTGAAAACGCCAGCCGATCTGTTTCGCCTGACGGCCGGTAAACTGACCGGACTGGATCGCATGGGGCCGAAATCGGCACAAAACGTGGTGGCCGCACTCGAAAAAGCTAAACTGACAACGCTGCCGCGGTTCCTGTATGCGCTGGGGATCCGCGAGGTGGGTGAAGCCACGGCAGCTAACCTCGCCCGTCACTTTGGCGAGCTGGAGCGGGTGATGGATGCCGATCTCGATGCGCTGATTGCTGTGCCGGATGTGGGTAAGGTTGTTGCCGCTCACGTCCGCAATTTTATGGAAGAAGAGAGCAACCGTGAGGTGATCCGCGAGCTGACAGAAGAGATCGGCATTCACTGGCCTGCCGTCGCGGTGATCAAAGCAGAAGAGATTGACAGTCCCTTTGCCGGTAAAACGGTGGTGCTTACCGGCTCTCTGTCACAGATGAATCGCGATGATGCGAAAGCGCGTCTTGCCGCGCTGGGCGCCAAAGTCAGCGGCAGCGTATCAAAGAAAACCGATCTGCTGATCGCCGGCGAAGCGGCGGGCTCGAAGCTGGCGAAGGCGCAGGAGCTGGGTATTCCGGTTATTGACGAAGCGGAGATGATCCGCCTGCTGGACGCATAATATGGAGAAACAGCAGCTGCTGGCTATCGCCAGCACGGTGATGCCGTTTGGTAAATATCAGGGCCGGCTGCTGATCGATCTGCCGGAAGAGTACCTGCTCTGGTTTGCGCGCAAAAATGCGTTTCCGGCGGGTACGCTGGGTGAGCTGATGCAGCTGACGCTGGCGATTAAAATTGAGGGGCTGCAGGGGCTGATCGCACCGCTCAGGCGCCCCCCGCAATAAAAAAGCCCGCTTGCGCGGGCCTTTTTTTATGACTTCTGCACCTCTGGCTGCTGCGCCAGCCGCTTTTCATTACCTGCTTTATAGCGCTGGGCAATGAACGAGCAGATCATCAGCTGTACCTGATGAAAGATCATCAGCGGCAGCACAATAATGCCCACCGCACTGGCCGGGAAAAGAATATTAGCCATTGGCACGCCGTTCGCCAGGCTCTTTTTCGAACCGCAGAACAGCACCACAATCTCATCAGCACGGCTGAAACCAAACAGCCGTGAGGCACCGATATTGATTGCCAGCGCAATCAGCAGCAGCAGCAGGCTGCCTGCCAGAATCCACAGCAGGGTATCGACGCCCACGCGATGCCAGATGCCATTTACCACCGCCTCACTGAAGGCTGAATAGACAACCAGCAGAATCGAGGTTTGATCGGTTTTGCCAATCAGGCTGCGATGCTTTTCCACCCAGCCGCCGATCCAGCGGCGGGAGAGATGACCGATAACAAACGGCACCAGCAGCTGCATCACAATTTTACCAATCTGCTCCAGACCGTTACCCGGTGCCGCACTGTGCACGTTCATTACCAGATTGACCAGCAGAGGGGAAATAAACACGCCCAGCAGGCTGGAGGCGGACGCAGCGCACACCGCCGCCGCAACATTCCCGCCTGCCATAGAGGTAAAGGCGATAGAGGATTGTACGGTGGCAGGCAGAATGCAGAGGTAGAGGAAGCCGGTATAGATTTCAGGCCCGACGTTAACCGGGTGCCACCAGACCAGCAACAGCCCGAGCGCCGGAAAAATCACAAATGTGCTGCACATAATCCACAGATGCAGACGCCAGTGGCTGCTGCCGGCAATAATCTTCTCGCGCGACAGTTTGGCACCGTGCATAAAGAAGAGCAGGGCGATAGCGGCAGTGGTGAGGTATTCAAAAAAGTCGACAAAACCGCCGCGTGCCGGCAGAAAGCTGGCCAGCAGTACGGTAATGATGAGTTTGATCATCATTGGATCGAGTCGTAAAAAGCCCATTGTTAACGTCCGGTTAAAAGAAAAAGTCTGGCAGAGATTGTGCGCTAAGCCCGTTTAGAAATAAAATTGATTTATTGCATTAATCTATGAGCAAAATCGATGAATTATACATTACGCCAGCTGCGTACTTTTGTTGCTGTTGCCCGACAGGGAAGCTTTAGCCAGGCGGGGCAGCTGATAGGGTTAAGCCAGTCGGCGGTAAGCCATAGCGTGAAAGAGCTGGAGGCGGAAATAGGCGTGCGCCTGCTGGACCGCACGACGCGTGAAGTATTACTCACCGGGGCAGGGCAGCAGCTGGCAACCCGGCTGACGCGCCTGCTGGAAGAGCTGAATACCACGCTGCTGGATGTGCGCAGTTACGGCGAGCAGCGCAGCGGCACCGTACGGGTGGCGGCCAGCCAGACGCCCTCTGCGCATCTGATGCCGCAATGTCTGGCCAGCACGCAGCAGCACTATCCCGATATCCGCGTGATCCTGCACGACAGGGTGCAGCAGGCGGTGCTACAAAGCGTGCGCAATGCAGAAGTTGATTTTGGGATTGTGATTGGCCCGCTGGGTGACGCAGAGTTTGACGCCGAAGAGATCCTGCAGGAGCCTTTCCTGCTGCTCTGTCACCAGAATGATGCGCTGGCGCAAACCGAGAGCGTTACCTGGGCGATGCTGACAGATCGCAATATGGTACTGCAGGACTACGCCTCAGGCAGCCGGATGCTGGTGGACGCAATACTGCAGCAGCTCGCTATCAGTGTGAATGTGGTACAGGAGATTGGTCATCCGGCCACCCTCTATCCGATGGTGGAAGCGGGCATCGGCATCAGCATTTTGCCGGCGCTGGCGCTGCCGCTGCCTTCGGGACGTAAGCTGGCGGTACGCCGGCTCTATCCGGAGATGAACCGCAGTCTGATGCTGATCAAACGTAAAAACCGTTCGCTTACGCCCGCTGCGGAGGCGGTCTGGCAGGAAGTGCGTCAGCAGGCGGAGCTGCTGACGCAGACCCGCTCACTCTATCCGGCGTTTTAGATATAGACGTCGAGCTGGTTGTCTGGCGTTGGCCGGTTAATACCATCCGCGCGAGCGCTCACCGGCTGTTCAGTCTGCTGCTGCTGTTCTGCCTTTTCCGCTTCGCGCTGCTGAATCTGAGCAATCTGTGCATAGAGCATCTGGATCTGGCTCTCCAGCATCTGCTGTTGTTCTGATTTTTGCTCCTGCGTCAGCGTATGATCGTCCGCCAGAGATTTGAGCTGGCTGGTAATAGCGGCGATCTGTTTATTAATAGCGGCAATCT
>Ga0209370_1001426_pt1 | contig 21325 bp, 17 predicted proteins | sample AgamicAtPrz_FD_187164 | JGI IMG/M metagenome (GOLD analysis project Ga0209370, IMG submission 187164) | Agave microbial communities from Guanajuato, Mexico - At.P.rz (SPAdes) (version 2) | ecosystem: Host-associated > Plants > Phyllosphere > Phylloplane/Leaf | place: Guanajuato, Mexico... | reverse complement strand
CAACCAATCAACCAATCAACCAATTAAAACAAAATCACCGAGCTTCCATGTGAGCAATCATCAACTGCACACTCTCATTCCCCCGAAACTCATTCACATCCAACTTGTAAGCCAACTCCACCCACCGCACAGTAGGATTCGGCCAAACCTCCCGATCAACCCCAAAGGCAATCCCATCCAACCGCACCGCCCCACACTCGCTCTTGAGCACCACCTTCAGATGCCGCTCCCCGACGACCCGCTGTTCGACCAGCTGGAACACCCCATGGAACAACGGCTCGGGAAAGTGCTGCCCCCAGGGCCCGGCATTGCGTAATGCCCGCGCCAGCTCCAGGTGAAACTCCTCGACCGCCAGGGTGCCATCCGACAACAGCCGACCGGTCAGGTCATCCTCACGCAGTTGCCGCCGCACCTCTTCATCGAACGCCTCGGCAAACGCCGGGAAATGCTCGGCCGGCAACGACAACCCCGCCGCCATGGCGTGTCCGCCAAACTTGCTGATCAGGGCCGGATGCCGCGCCGCCACGGCATCCAGCGCGTCACGGATATGGAACCCCGGCACCGAACGTGCCGAGCCCTTGAGCATCCCCTCCCCCGCATCGGCGAAGGCGATGGTCGGACGGTGGTAACGCTCCTTCAACCGCGAGGCGAGGATACCGATCACCCCCTGGTGCCAGTCGGCGTCGAACAGGCACAGGCCATAGGGCATGGACTCGACCGGCAGGTCCTTGAGCTGGGCCAGCGCCTCGCGCTGCATACCCTGCTCGATGGACTTGCGGTCCTGGTTCAGGCCATCGAGCTGCTGGGCCATGTCCAGCGCCAACGCCGCGTCCTCACACAACAGGCATTCGATACCCAGGCTCATGTCGTCCAGGCGCCCGGCGGCATTGAGCCGAGGGCCAAGGATGAAGCCCAGGTCGGTTGAGGTGATGCGTCGATGATCGCGCCGTGCCACCTCGAGGATGGCCTTGAGCCCGGCGCGGGCACGGCCGGCACGGATACGCTCCAGCCCCTGGTGCACCAGGATGCGGTTGTTGGCATCCAGCGGCACCACGTCGGCGACGCTGCCCAGCGCCACCAGGTCGAGCAACTCGCCGATGTTCGGCTGCGGCTGCGTCTCATAGCGCCCCAGGCTGCGCAGGCGCGCGCGCAGGGCCATCAGCACGTAGAAGATCACCCCCACGCCGGCCAGGGACTTGCTCGGGAACCCGCACCCTGGCTGGTTCGGGTTGACGATGGCATCGGCGGCGGGCAACTGTTCGCCCGGCAGGTGGTGGTCGGTGACCAGCACCTTGAGCCCGGCGGCTTTGGCCGCCGCCACACCCTCGACGCTGGAGATGCCGTTGTCCACGGTGATCAGCAGCTGCGGCTGGCGCTGCAGGGCGACCTCGACGATCTCCGGGGTCAGGCCGTAGCCGTATTCGAAGCGATTGGGTACCAGGTAGTCGACATGCGCCGCGCCCAGCAGACGCAGGCCAAGCACGCCGACAGTGCTGGCGGTGGCACCGTCGGCGTCGAAGTCGCCGACGATGAGAATGCGCTGGCGCTGGTCGAGCGCCTCGACCAGCAGGTCCACCGCCGCATCGATGCCCTTGAGCTGCTGGAACGGCAGCAGGCGTGCCAGGCTCTTGTCCAGTTCAGCCTCGGACTGCACGCCACGGGCGGCGTACAGACGGGTCAGCAAGGGTGGCAGGTTGCCCAGCAATGGCAGGGGTGACGGCAGGGGACGAGGTTCGATACGCATGGGGTCTTCGATAATCCGGTGTGAATCAGGTCAGCCGCGCTCGCCGAGCAGCCACTGCAGCTGCACTTCGTGCTGGCCACGGTCGTCGGTGACGAACACCGTGCCTTCGCTGATCATCACATCCCACTTGATGGTGCGCGGCATGTCGGTGGCGAGGACTTCCAGCACTTCCTGCGGCACGGCGGCGATGCTCAGGTTCTTCAGGCCCTTGACTGCGCCGAGAACCTTGTTTTCCCAAACGCGCAAGCTGCCGTAGGCCAACAGGCTGGTGCGCTCGGTTCGCCGCGAGCACCAGGTCAGGCGGTCGGCGTCGGGCTGGCCGACCTCGATCCAGTGCAGGATGCGGTCGTCCAGGCTCTTTTCCCACAGGGCCGCCTCATCGACGTCCGACAAACCGCGACCGAAGGACAGCTGCTCGTTGTACCAGAGGGCATAGGCCAGCAGGCGCACGGCCATGCGCTCTTCGGTTTCCGAAGGATGACGGGCGATGGTCTGGCGGACGTTCTCGTACACGCCGCGGTCGAGGTCGGTCAGATTCAGTTCGAACTTGTAGGTGGTGGACGGCTGGGCCATGGGCAATAGGCTTCTTGCGGGAGAAAGTCGCACAGTCTAACTGATCCCGGACGCCAGCGTCGGATCAGACAACACCGATATACCTGCCACCGCCGAGCTGTGATACAACCTGCCCTCACGCCCAGCCGCCACGGATGCCCCATGCCTACGCCCAGCAAACCCCTCGCCGGCCTGAAAGTCATCGAGCTCGGCACCCTGATCGCCGGCCCATTCGCCTCGCGGATCTGCGCCGAATTCGGCGCCGAGGTGATCAAGGTCGAGTCCCCCGATGGCGGCGACCCGCTGCGCAAATGGCGCAAGCTCTATGAAGGCACCTCGCTGTGGTGGTTCGTCCAGGCGCGCAACAAGCAGTCGCTGACCCTCAACCTCAAGCACCCGGAAGGCCGCGATGTGCTCAAGCGCCTGCTGGCCGACGCCGACATCCTGATCGAGAACTTCCGCCCCGGCGTGCTGGAGAAGCTGGGGCTGGGCTGGGACGTGCTCCATGCCCTCAACCCGCGCCTGGTCATGGTGCGCCTGTCGGGCTTTGGCCAGACCGGGCCGATGAAAGACCAGCCGGGCTTCGGCGCGGTCGGCGAATCCATGGGCGGGCTGCGCTACATCACCGGTTTCGAGGACCGCCCGCCGGTTCGTACCGGGATCTCCATCGGCGATTCCATTGCCGCCCTGTGGGGCGTGATCGGCGCGCTGATGGCCCTGCGTCATCGCGAGGTCAACGGTGGCGCGGGCCAGGTGGTGGACGTGGCGCTGTACGAGGCAATCTTCGCCATGATGGAGAGCATGGTCCCGGAGTTCGACGTGTTCGGCTTCATCCGCGAACGCACCGGCAACATCATGCCGGGCATCACCCCCTCCTGCATCCACACCACCGCCGATGGCCGTCACGTGCAGATCGGCGCCAATGGCGATGCGATCTTCAAGCGTTTCATGCAGGCCATCGGCCGCGACGACCTGGCCAACGATGCGAGTCTGGCCACCAACGACGGCCGTGATGCCCGCCGCGACGAGCTGTACGGAGTCATCGACCGCTGGGCCAACAGCCTGCCGCTGGCCGAGGTGATGCAGGCGCTGAACGATGCCGAGGTGCCGGCCAGCCGGATCTACTCCGCCGAAGACATGCTGGGCGATCCGCAGTTCCTCGCCCGCGAGATGTTCCTCCAGGCCCGACTGCCGGACGGCAAGCCATTCAAGATGCCGGGCATCGTGCCCAAGTTGTCCGACACGCCGGGCTCCGCCGAGTGGGTCGGTCCGGCCCTGGGCGAGCATACGGCCACGGTGCTGGCAGGCCTGGGCTACGATGCAGCCGCCATTGCCCGCCTGCGCGCGGCCGGCACGGTCTGACCCACGCACCATGCGGATCCGCCATTTGCCCATCGTGCTCTGCCTGTTGCTGTTCGCACTCGCAGGGCAATCGGCCGAGGCCCGGGAGCGCCTGTTGTGGCTGGTACGCGACCTGCCGCCGTTCACCATCTTCGAAGGACCTGCCAAGAGCCAGGGGGTGATCGACCAACTGCTGCCGATGCTGATCGCCCAGATGCCCGAGTACGACCACAGCATCGTCCGGGTCAACCGGGCCCGGGGCCTGCAGATGCTCCAGGAGCGCAGTTTCACCTGTGATCCGACCCTGCTGTGGACCCCTGAACGCGCCAGGTATGTGCATTTCTCCCAACCCTCGCTGGGCGTGCTGAGCAGCGGCCTGATCGTGCGCAAGCAAGACCAGGCGCTGCTGGCGCCCTATCTGGAAGGCCAGCAGGTTGACCTGCAGCGCTTGCTGGCCGAGACCCGCCTGAAGCTGGGCATCGTCGCCGAGCGCAGCTACAGCGTGCAGGTCGACGAGGTTCTCCGGCAACTGCCTGATACCGCCTTCAGCCGCCACTACGGCAACGATGCCACGGCCAGCCTGCTGCAGATGCAGCAGTTGGGTCGCCTGCAACTGGTGCTCGGCTACTGGCCGGAGATGCGTTACTTGATCCAGCAGCAAAATGGCTCGCTGGACGACTACAGTTTCCACCCGATCCTTGGCGTGAACCGCTACCAGTTCCTGCATGTAGGCTGCTCGGATACCCCGCTGGGACGAGAGGCGATCGCCCATATCGACCAACTGCTGCCGGCATTGCGTCGCGATACCTTGCCTGACCTCTACGCCCACTGGCTGGATCCCGGGCTGCAGGAAGACTACCTGGAGCAGGCCAGGCACTTCTTCGAGCAGGGTGAACCGCCGTTGCGCTGACGCTCCCGGGCAAACTCCAGGTTCAAGGCAAAAAGAAACCCCGGCCGCTGGGGAGAACGACCGGGGTCAAGCGAAAGCCCTTGGGACTTCCAGTGACAGCCTGGACGGTACCGGAGCAAAGCACCATCAGACGGCCCTTACAAATTCTGATGGGCCGGTGAGGCAAAGGTTCCCTGCATCTGCCGCTGATGCTGCAGAGCGGCGATTACACCTGGCCGCAGGCGGGTAGAGGCGTTCCAACGCCTGCTCAAGACCTACCATCGACATCGGCCAGGATAACTCTGCCAGCACATTCAGCCCAAACTGGCGAGCCTCGAGCGCCAGGTCGACATCTCTCGCGCCAGCACACCCGACAAACAGCAGCCCTCCCGTGCAGCAGGCCTGCTCCAGGTACTTGAACAAGCGCCGGGCATGTCGCTTCGGCATACCCTGATCCAGCACCAGCACATCCACAGGTCGCTGCCGAGCCGTCGCGCTCGGCACGTCATCGGTGAGGCGGACATTGTAAAGCCCCTGGGCATTGAACGCCTGATGCAGCAGCATCTGGTGGTAGGGCCGAGTCTGGTGGATAAGAACACTGAGCTGACGCATAAGCTCCCCCTGGAGCAGTGGGCCTTATAGATTGGAGCGACCAATCTAGTAAGGGTATGCGTCGAACTACATGGGAAAAGTCTGAAAAGCACAAAACTCTTTGTCATGGGCATGAAAAAGCCCGTCTAGGACGGGCTTTTTCGCATATCGCTCGGCTTACAGCGGCTTGCCGCGGTTGCCATGCTGGCTGACGAAGGCCTGGACGGTCTTCAGGTCGTTGGCCAGCACCGTGCAGCGCTCCTCGCGGCTGAACAGATCGCTCAGGTGCGCTGGCAGCTCCAGGGCCTTGCCGACACCGGCCTTCTCCACAGCCTCGGGGAACTTGACCGGATGCGCGGTGCCCAGCACCACCATCGGCGTATCCAGACTACGGCGGCACTCGCGGGCGGCCTTGACGCCGATCGCGGTGTGCGGGTCGAGGACTTCACCGGTGGCCTTGAACACCTCGGCGATGGTCTCGCAGGTCTGCTCGTCGGTGACGGCCAGCGAGTCGAACAGCTTGCGAGCCTCGGTCCAGCGATCCTGCTCGACGCTGAAGCCACCGCCTTGCTTGAAGGTGTCCATCAGCTGGGCAACCGCGGCGCCATTGCGACCGTGCAGGTCGAACAGCAGGCGCTCGAAGTTGGACGAGACCATGATGTCCATCGACGGCGACAGGGTCGGGTGCAGGGAATCCTTGACGTACTGGTTGCCGCTCATGAAGCGGTGCAGGATGTCGTTGCGGTTGGTCGCCACCACCAGCTGGCTGATCGGCAGGCCCATGTTGCGCGCCAGGTAGCCGGCGAAGATGTCGCCGAAGTTGCCGGTCGGCACCGAGAACGCCACCGAACGGGCCGGGCCGCCGAGCTGCAGGGCTGCATGGAAGTAGTAGACGATCTGGGCCATGATCCGCGCCCAGTTGATCGAGTTCACCGCCACCAGGCGGGTGCCCTTGAGGAACGACTGGTCGGCGAAGCTGGCCTTGACCATCTCCTGGCAGTCGTCGAAGTTGCCTTCGATGGCGATGTTGTGGATGTTGTCGCCGAGGATGGTGGTCATCTGCCGGCGCTGCACTTCCGACACACGCTGGTGCGGGTGCAGGATGAAGATGTCGACGTTGTCGCAACGGCGGCAGCCTTCGATGGCGGCGGAACCTGTGTCACCGCTGGTGGCGCCGACGATCACCACGCGCTCGCCGCGCTTGACCAGCACGTGGTCGAGCAGGCGGCCGAGCAGCTGCAGGGCGAAGTCCTTGAAAGCCAGGGTCGGGCCGTGGAACAGCTCCATCACCCACTCGTTGCCGTTGAGCTGGCGCAGCGGCGCGACCGCGGCGTGGGCGAAGTTGCCGTAGGTCTCTTCGAGGATCTTCTTGAAATCGGCGTCAGCGATACTGCCGTCGACGAACGGGCGCATCACCCGGAAGGCCAGCTCGTGGTACGGCAGGCCCGCCCAGGAGGCGATCTCTTCCTGGGTGAAGCGTGGCAGGTTCTCGGGTACGTACAAGCCGCCGTCGCTGGCGAGGCCCGCCAGCAGGACGTCTTCGAAGTTCAGGGCCGGAGCCTGGCCGCGGGTACTGATATAGCGCATGGGTGCAAACCTTCGATGCTGGGCGCGGGCCGCCGTCGCGGCCCGCCGCCGGAATTAATTGAGCTGTTCGACGCGGATGCGCACGACCTTGCCGATCACATCCTGGAGCGCTTCCAGGGCGACGATGGCGTCGTCGATGCGCTGCTCGACCACACGGTGGGTCAGCAGGATCATCGGTACCAGGCCGTCCTGCTCCTCGGCTTCCTTCTGCATGATCGACTCGATGTTGATGCCGCGCTCCGAGAGGATGCTGGCGACCTGGGCCAGCACGCCCGGATGGTCCTTGGCCTGGATGCGCAGGTAGTAGGCACTTTCGCAGGCTTCGATCGGCAGGATCGGGTGGGCCGACAGCGCGTCCGGCTGGAAGGCCAGGTGCGGCACGCGGTTCTCCGGGTCGGAAGTCATGGCGCGAACCACATCGACCAGGTCGGCGACCACCGACGACGCGGTCGGCTCCATGCCGGCACCGGCGCCGTAGTACAGGGTGGAACCGGCAGCGTCGCCATTGACCATCACCGCATTCATAACGCCATTGACGTTGGCGATCAGGCGATCATTGGGGATCAGCGTCGGGTGCACGCGCAGCTCGATGCCGTCGGCGGTGCGACGGGCCACGCCCAGGTGCTTGATGCGGTAGCCCAGGGCCTCGGCGTAGTTGACGTCGGCGGTGGTCAGCTGGGTGATGCCCTCGGTGTAGGCCTTGTCGAACTGCAGCGGGATGCCGAAGGCGATGGAGGCCAGGATGGTCAGCTTGTGCGCGGCGTCGATGCCTTCGACGTCGAAGGTCGGGTCGGCCTCGGCATAACCCAGCGCCTGGGCTTCGGCCAGCACGTCGGGGAAGGCGCGGCCCTTGTCGCGCATCTCGGTGAGGATGAAGTTGCCGGTGCCGTTGATGATGCCGGCCAGCCAGTTGATGCGGTTGGCCGACAGGCCCTCGCGGATCGCCTTGATCACCGGAATGCCGCCGGCCACGGCGGCTTCGAAGGCGACGATGACGCCCTTCTCGCGGGCCTTGGCGAAGATCTCGTTGCCGTGCACGGCAATCAGCGCCTTGTTGGCGGTGACCACGTGCTTGCCGTTTTCGATGGCCTTGAGCACCAGGTCGCGGGCAATGGTGTAGCCGCCGATCAGCTCGATGACGATATCGATCTCGGGGTTGCTCGCGACTTCGAACACATCAGCGGTAATGGGGGTACCGGTAATCTGGCAGTTCGGGTTCTGCGAGCGCATGGCAATCTGTGCCACTTCAATACCGCGCCCGGCACGGCGGGCGATCTCCTCGGCGTTGCGCTGAAGTACATTGAAGGTTCCGCCACCGACGGTCCCCAACCCACAGATGCCTACTTTGACCGGTTTCACTGTGAACTCCCCATAGAACGGCCGGCACCTGCGCCGACCGTGAAACATGCCGTCACCCCATGACGACGGCGTCTGAATTGATTACTTGCTCTCGGCCAGGGCCAGCTTGGCCACTTGCGGCGCCGGCTGGTAACCCGGAATCACCTGGCCATTCTGTAGAACGATCGCCGGCGTGCCATTTACACCAATCGATTGGCCCAGCTGGAATTGCTTGCTGACCGGGTTGGCGCACTTGGCGGCCTTGATCTCCTTGCCGTCGACCATCTTGTCCAGCGCCGCGCGGCGATCGCTGGAGCACCATACCGCCTGCAGCTGCTCGTCACCCGGCGAACCCAGGCCCTGGCGCGGGAAGGCGACGTAGCGCACTTCGATGCCACGGCGGTTGAGTTCCGGCACTTCGGCGTGCAGCTTGTGGCAATACGGGCAGGTGGTGTCGGTGAACACGGTGATGTGCGACTTGGTTTCACCCTTGGCCGGGTAGACCACCATCTCGCCGACCGGAATGCCGTTGATCAGCTTGGCAATGCCCTGGCGCTCGGTCTTCTCGGTGAGGTTGACCGGCTTGCCGTCCTGGATCTGGAACAGGTAGCCCTGCATGACGAACTGGCCGTCGGCGCTGGCGTACAGCACGCGGCCGCCCTGCAGCTTGACTTCGTACAGGCCATTGAGCGGGCTGCTGCTGACGCTCTCGACCGGCACTTCCAGCTCGAGGTTCTGCAAGGACTTGCGGATCGCCTGCTCGGCACCGGCATTGGCATCGGTGGCCGCGGCGACGGCAAAGGTACTGGCCAACGCCAGGGCGGCGGCGGCGAAAATCTGGGTCACGCGCATGGGGTACTCCTGAAGGCGGACGGGGCCGGATGCAGCACGCCCGTACTGAAAACGGGGTGTCATTGCGGCCCTCGGTGCAAACCGTCCAAGCCTACCACAGAAGCGGCGGCGGTCGAGGCGTGCTCGATCGGGAGCGCAAGGCTGCGTGCGCCAGGGGGCGGCGGTTACCGACGAATTTTGTTCAGATGCCCCAATGCGTAGTCGCAAGTACCTTTGGCGCCAGGCTCTATCGCCTGCAACCGAGTGAAAAATTTGCGTGCGTGTTCGCTCATGCCCCTGACAAATTCATCTTTATCGGCGACGACAGACACCTCGCGGTGACAATTAACGCTCACCTGCAGACGACCATTGGCAGGGGTAAGTTTGACTTCGATTGGCTGGTCCGGAAAAAAGCAGCTGAACGATTGCCCCTCACTGATCTTCAGCAGTCCCTCAGACAAATAGCTCCACAGGTCGTCGACATAATCAAACATGCTTTGATCAATGAGACTTTTACCATTGATTGATAGAACCAAAGCCCCTTCAACTTTATCTAGACGGCGTACCTCGCCTTGAAACTCAAAAAAGTCAACAAAACCGCCGGCGACTTTAACGTAGGTTTCAACGATGATTCTACTTTTCATTTCCACCCTTGAATATGTGAGTGCACAGCCTTTGAGGTTTCTGGCAAATATTGGAACACCTCACCTCTCTACGATGTTTTAAAGCCAGACATTGAACTATATTAATTTTTCAACCTTCGACAGCGGATGCTCACCCAGCCGTTACAACTGGAACAGCTAAACCATCTCAACCACTGCAACGTACCGTCTGCCTTCATACACTTTCAAAGAACACCCTTTTTTAAGTACAGAGGATGGTGCGTTATCCACCAGAAAATAGGCTTTACCAAGACCGGTTCTGCCACCGACATCTTCTGTATTGCTTTCTATTTCCAACACTAGACTCCAGTTCGTCTCTATCCCTGATTCATTTCGAATCAGGTCGGTCGTAACATAGAAAGGTACTTTGTGAGGCAGCACGGCTTTCCCACCTAATTGCTCATCGACCCAACGCACTCTGACATCAACAATTTTTTTCACTTTATTTTCCTCCACAAGCTATCCGGCGAGACCATTTCGGTTTGACTTTAGATTTATTGAGATCACTGATCTCTATGTACCTAGCCTTACCAATTGCATCTAGGTTTTCACTAGAGAATGCCGCGCTAGCAATTTTGTCAGGTACTTTTACCTGAACAATCCGGAAGTCACCGCCATGCCCCATCGTTTTCCCCCACGTCACAGCATCTTTATAGGACTCAGCAAACCACTTTCCTTCCATGGTTCCGTGAGATGACCATGTTCCGGTTTTCATTAGTTTGGAATATTCATCAAGGCTCATGGACCTGTATAGGGTCGTTTCCAATCCTAGCGGATCGATCCACCGTACTGGATTCTGAGCGTATTGATAGAGATTGGAGCCCCCCAACAAGCCAATCGGGTCGGGTTGGGTGAACCGTCCGATATCCGGATCATAAAACCGAAACGTGTTGTAGTGCAGGCCCGTCTCACGATCCAGGTACTGGCCCTGAAACCTGAGGTTCTGCTCTTCGATGAAATGCGCCTCACGCACCTCCTGCAGGGTATTGCCCCAGACCTGATAGCGCGCCTGCCAGACCGCCTCGCCACTGTCATCCGTCAACTGTTCGGGCAGGCCATTCAGATCGTTATGGTAGTAGCGCACCTGCTGGTGCTGCCCCGTACCGTCAACCCGCGCCAACGGTTCGTGACTGTCTTCGACATACAGGTACAGCCTGGTCTGGCTGTAGCGATGCTCCTGCAACAAGCGCAGGCCATTCCAGGCGAAGCGGGTCTGGTCGAGCAGATTGCCCTGATCGTCATATTCGCTTTTCTCGACACGCCGCCCGAGCGGGTCGTAGCGCATGTTCAGTATCCGTTCGCGCCCACCGTGCTGGCTGCGCACCTGGATCAGGCGGTGCTCGGCGTCGTAGCTGAAGTGCTGGATGCCACGTCGGCTGCTGCGTTTCTCGATCAGGCGGCCGAAGCCGTCGTAGCGGTAGCGTTTATCCTGGTAGGTGAGCACGCGGTTATGGCGCACCAGGCCGATACCGGCTTGCGGCCCATCGAGCAGGTTGGCGGCGGCGTCGTAGGCGAAGGTTTCGCTCTGGCCCTGGCCAGCGTCCTGGCTGGCCATTATCCGCCCGCTGGCATCGTAGTGCAGCAATTGCTGGTGCTGGCTGCCGGGCTGCTGGTTGTAGCGACTGATCAGGTTGTCTGCCGGATCGAAATCGAAGCGTTGCTGTACCTGAGCCGGTAGTTGTGGTGGTTGGTGACTTGGGCGGCGCAGGCGCGAGCGCAAACGGCCGCAGCGGTCGTACTCGCTGCGGGTGCTGATACGGCCTTGGCTGCGCAGCACTTCGCGGTGCAGGCGGTCGCGCTCGAAGTCGCTGATCACCTTGCCATCGAGATTGAGCTGATGCAGGTGACCGCTGCCGTAGTACAACCGGTTCAGCCAGCGGCCATCGGGCAACTGGGTCTGGGTCAGGTTGCCGAGTTCGTCATAGCGATGCTTCAGCACACCATTGGCACTGTGCTCTTCAACTAGCTGGCCAAAAGCATCATAAGCGAAAGCCAGTTGTTCGCTGGCGCCCATGTTGTCAGTGAAGCTCACCGCCGTCAGTTGATCGAGAGGGTCATAAGCGTACGAAGCAAGACCATCATCGGTATGCCTGCCGATCAACCGCCCCGCCGCATCCCTCTCCAGCTTGTGGGTGATTGGTTGCTGATGACTGCCATCCGGCGCCGGGATGAATTGCACCTGGCGGATGTTATCGAGGGCGTCATAACAAAGGCGCTTGGCACTGCCATCCAGATTCTGCTGCAGCGTCAGACGATCCCCCGGGTCCCAGGCAAACCGGTAGCTTTCACCATTTTCATTGGTCAGGGCCTGAAGACGGCCGTAGGCATCGTAGGCAAGCTGTACGTTGCGGTCATGGGCATCGATTCGCTCGCATACCTGACCACGACGGTCATGGCGGTAATGAGTGGGATGCCCGGCCAGGTCGATGTAACGCTCCAGCAGGCCGTGCGCATTGCGCAGGTAATGTTCACTGCGGCCGTCGGGCAGCACCCTTTTGAGCAGCCTTCCCTTATGGTCGTACGAATACTCCATGCGTTCGCCGAGGGCATCGGTGACCGCCTGCAGGTGCCCGCGCCGGTCATAGCTGAAGCGGGTCGGATACCCCGAACAATCGACCTGTTCAATCAGCAGGCCCAATTCGTTCCAGCGCAGGTGCTTGTGCTTGCCCGCCGCATCGATGATCTCCACCACCTGGCCGCGTTCGTCATGGCGGTAGCGGGTGGTGTGGCCCAGCGGGTCGGTTTCGCTGCTGCAGTTGCCGCGCTGGTCGTAGCGATAGCGCCAGCGCTTGCCAGCCTTGTCGGTCTGTACCCGGGGCAGCGACCAGTGTTCCAGCCACTGGGTCGCCTCGCTGCGACCCAGTGGGTCGATGCTTTCGCAGAGGTTGCCGGATTCATCATACAGGTACTGCCATTGCCCGCCTTGCGGGTCGGTAGCGCCCAGCAGCTGGCGTTCGTCGTTCCACTCGAAACGCCAGGTGTGGCCGAGGGCGTCGGTGTACTGGGTGATCTGGTACTGCGGGTTCCAATAGCGTGTGCTGACCCGCTGCAAACCGTCGGTGACCCGGGTGATGCCAGCCTCGATATCGTAGTCGAAGTGGTATTCGTCGCCGTCGTCGGTCCAGTGTCGGACCACGCGCCAGTCGTCTGCAGCACGAGTCCACTCATAGAAACAGCGCAGGCCGCTGGGCAGTTGGTGTTCGACCATGCGCCGGCCCTGGTCATAGGCGAAGCGCCGTTGCACCTGGCCGCTGGCGTCGCGGACTTCGGCCAAGTCGCCGTTGCTGTCATAGGCATAGCTGACCAGCAGCTCGTTCGACTCGTCGCTGTACCATCGTTCGATATGGCTGACCCGGGCAGGCCATTGGCTGCTGTAAACCAACTGCACCTGGACCACATCGAAGGTATCGCGCAGCCTGAGCAAGCGGCCGTTGCTGTCGTAGTCCAGGTAGATGCGGTTGTCGTTGCGGTCACCCAGTTGCGCCAGGCGCAGGCGCTGCGGATTGTTCGGGGTGGGCTGGAACAGGCGATAGAGACCGTCGACGCTTTCGATCAGCAGCTCGCCATTGTGCGCACGACGCACGCTGAGACCTTCGCCGGCGCTGAACACGGCATCACCAAGAGGGATATCGCCCATGTCGACGACCCGTGCCTGTTCGTCGGTGAACAGCAGGCGCTCGCCACCTTCAGGATGCGCCTCGATAGCGACGAAGACTTCGTAATCGACGCTCCAGCCAGCACCGAACAGGCCGTCACGGCGTTCATCCCGGCTGTTGTAGTAGCGCTGCCAGTCCAGCGGGATCAAGCCCGGAAGGCTGAAATCAAGCTCGGCCTCGCCGCTCAACAGTTTGGCGCCAGTGGAGCTATGGACCGGGTTGGGCGAGCCGGCGATGGCGCTGGTGATCGCGCCGGTCACCTGGCTGGTGACGGCGCTGCCGATGCCGCCGATCACCATGCAGCCGAACTTGCTGTAGAACTTTCCGCCGCGCCCGCGCAGCATCATCAAGGCGGTAATCGCCAGGCCGATACCCGGGGTCTTGCCGCTGCGAATCTCGCGGACCACGATCGAGTCGCCGCCGATGCGCACATTATCTGAGACCAGCCCGGCGTCGACGATCACCGCCTCGCAGGTGCTGCGATCGCCGCTGCGACAGGCCGGGTGACCGTTGATGGTGACCTTGCTCGAGCCTTCGGCCAGGTACTGCGGCGGCATCGGCGGATGCTTGCTGCAGAGGATCTTGTCGTCGTCGGCAGGCTCGGTGTTCGGCGCCGGACTGGCGACCGTAGGCCGCCACATCTGCGAGAAAAAGCCCTTGGCCATGTCGAGGAAGCTTTCTTCCTCCTCCTCGGCCGGCGACTGAGCCGCGTCGCTGCCGGCGGGCGCAGCGGCGGCAATGATGACGCCGGCAGCGCGTGCGGCCGGTTTGCCATTGGTGTGGGTATTCTTCGAGCCGCTGAGGATGTTGGCTTGCACCGAGGGCGGGAACAGAAAATTGCCGATGCCCTCGCATAAACGGCTCAAGCCCTTGTCGGCCCCGGTCTTGCTCATGACCACGCCGACCACGATGCCCACCACCGCGCCGAGCACGAAGCAGCCGAGGCCGCCGGTGGCCACGGTCAGGCCCAGCGCCGCGGTTACCGCCGCGGTGGCCAGCATGCCGATGGCGACGTTGGCGGCCACTTCCAGCACACCGCTGACGATGTCGGCCATCATCGAGGTGTGCATCAGCGCATCGCCCTCGCGGGCGGCCCACAGGGCGTCAGTCATTATTGACCGGCAACCGCACGGCTGCAGCGCACTTGAACCTGATCATGCTTGATTTCCATATCGAGCGTTTGAGGTTTCAGAATCTGCTGGATGATCGCCCGATCGTCAACCTCGAGGGTGATGCAAAGCGTGTAGTTCCTGCAGCCGCGCCTTGGCCACATGGGTGTAGATCTGCGTGGTGGACAGGTCGCTGTGGCCCAGCAGCATCTGCACCACGCGCAGGTCGGCGCCATGGTTGAGCAGGTGCGTGGCAAAGGCGTGGCGCAGCGTGTGCGGCGACAGCGGCTTGTCGATGCCGGCCACCCGCGCCTGGTGCTTGATGCGGTGCCAGAAGGTCTGGCGGGTCATCTGCTCGCCGCGCTGGCTGGGGAACAGCACGTCGCTGGGGCGCCCGCCCAGCAGCTCGGCGCGGCCATCGCGCAGGTAGCGCTCGATCCACACCACCGCCTCCTCGCCCATCGGCACCAGGCGTTCCTTGCTGCCCTTGCCCATCACCCGCAGCACGCCCTGGCGCAGGTTGACCTGGTCCAGGGTCAGGCTGACCAGCTCGGTCACCCGCAGACCACAGGCATAGAGCACCTCGAGCATGGCACGGTCGCGCTGGCCGATGGCTTCGCCGAGGTCCGGCGCCTGCAGCAGGGCCTCGACATCGGCCTCCGACAGCGACTTGGGCAGGGGCCGGCCCAGTTGCGGCATGTCCACCTGCAGCGTCGGGTCGACCGCGACCAGCCGCTCGCGCAGCAGGTAGCGGAAAAAACCACGCACCCCGGAAAGAAAGCGCGCGGTCGAGCGCGGCTTGTAGCCCTGGTCGAAACGCCAGGCCAGGTGCTCGAGGATCAGCTCGCGCCCGGCATCGGGCAGTGCCACGCCATGTTCCTGCAGCCAGCCATTGAACAGCGCCAGGTCGCTGCGGTACGACGCGCGGGTGTTGTCGGACAGCCCCTTCTCCAGCCAGAGGGCATCGAGGAACTGGTCGATCAGGGGGTGGTCCAGTGCAGGCATGAAGACTCGGTGGCAAACGACGAAATGACGCTTAGTCTTTCATAACACGGCATGCAGAGGGAGCCCGCGTGAACGAACAGCAGATTCTTTTGAGTGTCGGCGGCATCGGTGCCGCCGCCCTGCTCTGCCAATGGCTGGCCTGGCGCCTGAAGCTGCCGGCGATCCTGTTCCTGCTGCTGTGCGGCATCCTCGCAGGGCCCGTGCTGGGCTGGTTGCAGCCACAGGCGCTGTTCGGCCCGCTGCTGATGCCACTGGTGTCGCTGGCGGTGGCGCTGATCCTGTTCGAGGGCAGCCTGACCCTGCACCTGTCGCAATGGCGCGAGATCGGCAGCGTGGTGCATCGCCTGGTCACCGTCGGCGCGCTGAGCACCTGGCTGGTGATCGCCCTGGCCACCCACTGGCTGCTGGGCTTCGACTGGCCGCTGGCGATCCTGTTCGGCACCCTGACCCTGGTCACCGGCCCCACGGTGATCGTGCCCATGCTGCGGGTGGTGCGGCCAAAGGCGGCGATCGCCAACATCCTGCGCTGGGAAGGTATCGTCATCGACCCGATCGGCGCGCTGCTGGCGGTGGTGGTGTACAGCTTCATCATCGCCAGCGCCGCCGGCGAAGGCCTGAGCCACAGCCTGGCGACCTTCGCCGGGGTGATCTTCTGCGGCAGTGCGCTGGGCGTTGCCGGTGGCTGGCTGCTCGGGCAGGTCATGCGCGAGCAGTGGCTGCCGGAATACCTGCACAACCTGGCCTCGCTGGCGGCGGTGCTGGGCATCTTCATCGCCGCCAACCAGATCGTCCATGAATCGGGCCTGCTGGCGGTCACGCTGATGGGCATGTGGCTGGCCAACATGCCCGGTGTGGACGTGCGGCAGATCCTGCATTTCAAGGAGAACCTCAGCGTACTGCTGATCTCCGGCCTGTTCATCCTCCTGGCCGCGCGGCTCGACCTGCACGCGCTGCTGGCCCTGGGGCCGGCGGTACTGGCGCTGCTGCTGGTGATCCAGTTGCTGGCACGGCCGCTGAACGTCCTGCTGTCGACCCTGGGCTCGCCGCTGAGCTGGCGGGAACGGGCGTTGCTGGCCTGGATCGCGCCACGGGGCATCGTGGCGGCGGCCGTGTCGGCGATCTTCGCCATTCGCCTGGACCAGGCCGGACACGAAGGCGCGCTGCTGCTGGTGCCGCTGACCTTCGCCGTGATCATCGGCACCGTGGTGCTGCAAAGCGCCACCGCAAGGCCACTGGCGCGCCTGCTGAAGGTGGCGGAACCTGCGCCGAGCGGGTTTCTCGTGGTCGGCGCCAACCCGCCTGCGCGGGCAGTCGCCAAGGCCCTGCAGCAACTGGGCTGTCGGGTGCTGCTGACCGACTCGAGCTGGGAGAACATCCGCGCCGCGCGCATGGACAACCTGCCGACCTACTTCGGCAACCCCGCCTCGCAGCACGCCGACGCCCACCTCGACCTGGTCGGCCTGGGCCATCTGCTGGGGCTGTCACCGGCGGGCGAACTCAATGCCCTGGCCTGCGCGCGCTTTCGTCATGACTTCGGCCAGGCCCGGTTGTTCGTGCTGGCCAGCGGCCTGGAAAAACAGCGCAGCGACAAGCACCGGGCCAGCGAGGAGCATCGCGGGCAATTGCTCGGGTCGAGCCCGATGACCTATGGACAGCTGGCCAAGCTGCTGCACCAGGGTGCCGAGCTGTACAGCACCACGCTGACCGAGGCCTTCGGCTGGAGCGACTATCAGCAACTGCATGGCCCGCGGGCCACGCTGCTGTTCGCCCGGGACGGGCAAGGCTGGGTGCATGTGGCCAGCCCGGACAATCCGCTCAAGCCGCAGCCCGGGTGGACACTGGTGGCGCTGGTGGAGCCGGAGCTGACCGAGCAACCTGTGGCGCATTGACCTGTAGGAGCGGCTTTAGCCGCGATGCAGGCGCCGCAGTGCCTGGCACCCGCTTTGCGGGTGATCGCGGCTGAAGCCGCTCCTACTGGGACGCGTCGAATCAACCCGAGGGCAATCAGGCCAACGGCAGCACCGGCACCGGGCGCTTGTCCTCGTCGATGGCGACGAAGCTGAACACGCCATGGATCGCCCGCTCGCGGCCATCGAGGTACATGTTCTCGACGAACACATCCACCTGCACCTGCAGGCTGGTGTTGCCGACCTTGATCACCGTGCCCACCAGCTCGACGATCGAACCGGCCGGGATCGGGTGCTTGAAATCGATACGATCGGTGGACACGGTCACCAGCGGCAGCCGGCAGAATCGGGTGGCGGCGATGAACGACACTTCGTCCATCCACGCCAGGGCGGTGCCGCCGAACAAGGTATTGTGGTGGTTGGTGGTGTTGGGGAACACCGCCTTGGTCACGCGGGTCACCGACAGCTCGGTACGGCGCTGGATTTCCTGGTCTCGACTGGTCATTTTCGGGTCACATCGCAAGATCGGGTTTCAGAAAGCAAAAAAGCAGCCCGAAGGCTGCTTTTTTCTCGCAAGGCGGCCTAGGCCGCCAGGCAAACTGTACTCAGGACAGTTTTTCCTTGATGCGAGCGGCTTTGCCGGACAGGTCGCGCAGGTAGTACAGCTTGGCTTTACGCACGTCACCACGACGTTTCACGGCCAGGCTGTCGATCTGCGGGCTGTAGGTCTGGAAGGTACGCTCTACGCCAACGCCGCTGGAGATCTTGCGCACGGTGAAGGCGCTGTTCAGACCGCGGTTACGCTTGGCGATAACGACGCCTTCGAACGCCTGCAGACGCGAGCGGTCGCCTTCCTTCACTTTAACCTGGACGACAATGGTGTCGCCTGGTGCGAAGGTCGGGATTTCTTTGCTCATCTGCTCGGCTTCGAGCTGCTGGATGATCTTGTTGGTCATGCTGTGCTCCTAAGATGGATACTTGATCCACCATCGATACGTTTAACTATCGTCCCGCTCGTGGATGTATTCCTCGAGCAGCTTCTTCTCTTCTCCAGAAAGCGAGCGACTTTCCAGAAGATCGGCGCGTCGTTCGAAGGTCCTACCAAGGGACTGCTTCATCCGCCAACGCCGGATATGTGCATGGTTGCCACTTAGCAACACGTCGGGAACACGCTGATCCGCATACACCTCAGGTCGGGTGTAGTGCGGGCAATCCAGCAGACCGTCGGTGAAAGAGTCTTCCTCCGCCGAGTCCACATGCCCTAAAGCTCCGGGCAGCAGCCGTGTAACCGCATCGATCAGTACCATGGCCGGCAGCTCGCCACCGGAAAGCACATAGTCGCCAATCGACCACTCCTCATCGACATGAGCCTCGATAAAGCGCTCGTCGATGCCTTCATAACGACCGGCGATCAGGATCAACGATTCCTGTTCGGCCAGGCCTTTGACCGCCTGCTGGGTCAGCTTGCGGCCTTGCGGCGAAAGGTAGATCACCTTTGCCGATGCTCCGGTTGCCTGCCTGGCGCTAACCAGGGCGTCTTCCAGAGGCTTGATCTTCATCACCATGCCCGGACCACCGCCAAACGGCCGATCATCCACGGTGTGGTGGCGATCTGTGGTGTAGTCCCGCGGGTTCCAGCAGGTCACTTGCAGCAACCCCTGTTTCACCGCGCGGCTGGTAATGCCGTACTCCGTGATGGCCGAGAACATCTCGGGGAACAGCGTGATGACGTCTACGCGAAGGTTACCCATCGTCTAGAAGTCCGCGTCCCACTCAACCCGCATCACGCCTGCGTCCAGGTCGATTGCCAGCACGCATTGCCCGGTATAGGGCAACAGACGCTCGCGATCATCCAGGCTGCCTGCGCAGGGCTTGACCACCATTACATCGTTCGCGCCAGTCTCCAACAGGTGATCGATCTTGCCGAACAGTTGTTCGTCCTGATTGACGACCTTCAGGCCCACCAACTGGTACCAGTAGTACTCGTCGGCTGCCAGGTTGGGCAAAAGGCTCCGCGGGATGCAGATTTCGTAACCGCTCAGAAGACGGGCTTCATCACGATCATCGAGGCCTTTGAGTTTCACGACCAGGCCCTTCTGGGAGCCACGACCGCTGACCAGCTCGACCTGTTTTACCTTGCCTTCGTGCTTGAGCGTCCAGCGCGGATAATCCAACAGGTTTTCAATCGGATCGGTAAAGGAATACACCTTCACCTCGCCGCGAACGCCGTGAACCGAAAAAATCTTGCCAACGACGATGAGGTCGTCAGCCTTTTCTGGCGTCGCGTTCATACTACTCAGGCAGCAGCCTTGGCAGCGTCCTTCAGCAGCTGAGCAACGCGCTCAGACGGCTGTGCACCCTGGCTCAGCCAGTAGTTGACGCGCTCTTGGTTGACCGACAGCTTGACTTCGGCGCCAGCAGCGATCGGGTTGAAGAAACCTACGCGCTCAACGAAACGGCCGTCACGGGCGTTACGCGAGTTGGTCACGGTCAGGTGGTAGAATGGGCGCTTTTTCGAGCCGCCACGGGCCAGACGAATGGTTACCATGTGAACATCGTTCCTATAGTCGGTGCTGCAAAACTGAATGCCCAATGGGCACACGGGTGCCCAAAAGGCCGCATATTCTCGGGGAATACACGGACATTTGCAAATGCCTTTTTCGGCAATGCCGGAGCCTGCCGCTCAGTCCTGCCGGTTTGGGCCACCTCGCGACGGCCATGATCCCGCCGTAGCGGGGGTCTGGCGGGCTTCCTCATAAAAGGAAGCCCACCGGATTCTTTACAGTTTCGGCATGCCGCCACCCGGCAGCATCCCGCCAAGGCCGCGCATCATCTTGGCCATGCCGCCCTTGGCGGAGAATTTCTTCATCATCTTCTGCATCTGCTTGTGCTGCTTGATCAAGCGGCCGATGTCCTGCACCTGGGTGCCGGAGCCGAGGGCGATGCGGCGCTTGCGCGAACCGCTGATCAGGTCGGGGTCGCGACGCTCGGCCGGGGTCATGGAGTTGATGATCGCCTCCATCTGCTTGAACTGCTTCTCGGCCGCGCCCTGGGCATTGCCCATCTGCGACAGGTTCACGCCACCGATGCTCGGCAGCTTGTCCATCAGGCCGCCCAGGCCGCCCATGTTCTTCATCTGCTGCAGCTGGTCGCGGAAGTCCTCGAGGTCGAAGCCCTTGCCCTTCTTCAGCTTCTTGGCCAGCTTGTCGGCCTTGGCCTTGTCGATGTTCTGCTCGGCCTGCTCGATCAGGCTGAGCACGTCGCCCATGCCGAGAATGCGCGAGGCGATACGATCCGGGTGGAACGGCTCCAGGGCCTCGGTCTTCTCGCCCATGCCGATGAACTTGATCGGCTTGCCGGTGATGGCGCGTACCGACAGCGCGGCACCGCCACGGGCGTCACCGTCGACCTTGGTCAGCACCACGCCGGTCAGCGGCAGGGCGTCGCCGAAGGCCTTGGCGGTATTGGCCGCGTCCTGGCCGGTCATGGCGTCGACCACGAACAGGGTCTCGATCGGCTTGACCGCGGCGTGCAGCGCCTTGATCTCGTCCATCATGTCGGCATCGACATGCAGGCGACCGGCGGTGTCGACGATCACCACGTCGATGAACTTGAGCTTGGCTTCGCGGATCGCCGCCTCGGCGATGGCCACTGGCTTCTGGCTGATATCCGACGGGAAGAAGGTCACGCCGATGTCGTTGGCCAGGGTTTCGAGCTGCTTGATCGCCGCCGGACGGTAGACGTCGGCCGACACCACCATCACGCTCTTCTTCTTGCGCTCTTTAAGGTGGCGCGCCAGCTTACCGGCTGTGGTGGTCTTACCGGCGCCCTGCAGGCCGGCCATCAGCACCACGGCAGGTGGCGCGGCGTTGAGCGTCAGCTCTTCGTTGGCTGCGCCCATCAGGCTTTCCAGCTCGGCCTGGACGATCTTCACGAAGGCCTGGCCCGGGGTCAGGCTGCGCGACACTTCGGTGCCGACCGCGCGTTCCTTGATGCTGTTGACGAAATCCTTGACCACCGGCAGGGCGACGTCGGCCTCGAGCAGGGCCATGCGCACTTCGCGCAGCGTGTCCTTGATGTTGTCTTCGGTCAGCTTGGCCTTGCCGGTGACAT
>Ga0209370_1001421_pt1 | contig 21349 bp, 18 predicted proteins | sample AgamicAtPrz_FD_187164 | JGI IMG/M metagenome (GOLD analysis project Ga0209370, IMG submission 187164) | Agave microbial communities from Guanajuato, Mexico - At.P.rz (SPAdes) (version 2) | ecosystem: Host-associated > Plants > Phyllosphere > Phylloplane/Leaf | place: Guanajuato, Mexico... | reverse complement strand
GTCCAGCAGGCGCTGCACACCCTTGTTCTTGAAGGCCGAGCCGCACAGCATGGGCTGGATCTCGCCCGCAATGGTGCGCAGCCGCAGGCCGCGCAGGATGTCGGCCTCGGGCAGGTCGCCCTCTTCCAGGTAGCGGTTCATCAGGTCTTCGCTGGCCTCGGCAGCCGCCTCCACCATGGACTCGCGCCACTTCCTGGCGTCTGCCACCATGGCTGCGGGAATGTCCTGGTACTCGAACTTCATGCCCTGCGTGGCCTCGTCCCAGATGATGGCCTTCATCTTGAGCAGGTCCACCACGCCGGTGAACTGCTGCTCTGCGCCAATGGGCAGCACGATGGGCACGGGGTTGGCCTTGAGGCGGTCGATCATCATCTGCCGCACGCGCAGAAAATCCGCGCCCGTGCGGTCCATCTTGTTGACGAAGGCCAGGCGCGGCACCTTGTACTTGTTGGCCTGGCGCCAGACCGTCTCGGACTGCGGCTGCACGCCGCCCACGGCGTCATAGACCATGACGGCGCCGTCGAGCACGCGCATGGAGCGCTCCACCTCAATGGTGAAGTCCACGTGGCCCGGGGTGTCGATGATGTTGATGCGGTGCTGGTCAAAGCGGCCGTCCATGCCCTTCCAGAAGCAGGTGGTCGCCGCCGAGGTGATGGTGATGCCGCGCTCCTGCTCCTGCTCCATCCAGTCCATGATGGCGGCGCCTTCGTGCACCTCGCCCAGCTTGTGGCTCACCCCGGTGTAGAACAGGATGCGCTCGGTCGTGGTGGTCTTGCCGGCATCGATGTGCGCGGAGATACCAATGTTGCGATAGCGTTCTATGGGGGTATGGCGGGCCATGAAAGGACTCCTGGGTGCTGATAAGCGTTGATGCGTGGATCTGCCGTGGGCTCGGATTCTCGCGGGGGTTGAATGAGGGTTGATGACAATTGGAATGTACGAAGACAATCGTACTATCTTCCGCAACTTCTTGCAGAACGATCCATGTTTTCACCACGCCATGCCCCTGTCTGCCAGATAACTGCCCGCGCCACGCCGCATCAGCGACGTGCGGCATTGCTTCCATGGCACAGTGGCGCCCCATCGACTGGACGATTCATGCTTGCCAACCACCCCGACCGCGAACAGATACGCCTGGAAAACCTGCTCAACGCCCTGGGCAACCCCCTGCGCCTGGCCGTGGTGCGCGCGCTGGCCGCAGGCCATGAGCGCGCCTGCGGCTCGCTCTTGCAGGGCCAGTCCAAATCCACCATGACCCACCACTGGCGCGTGCTGCGCGACAGCGGCCTGATCTGGCAGCGCCCCGATGGCCGCGAAAACCTGCTCTCCCTGCGCCGCGAAGACCTGGATGCGCGCTTTCCCGGCCTGCTGGATGCGCTGCTGCAGGCCCTGGCCGAAGACCCGCTCACCGAACAGGCCACGGCCGCGCACCTCAAACCCTGCCCTTGAAGCCCGGCCCCTGCAACGCAGGCAGCAGCCCTGCGCCCTACCCCTTCACGGCAAGCGCCGCAGCAACACCCTCATCCGCAAACCGCTTGGCCGCCTTGAGCAGATAGCTCACCGCATAGAGGATGGGGTCATCGGCCTCGTCCCCATTCAGATGGTCCACCACCTCGATGGCATAGCCCAGGTCCACCGCCGTGTCGTGCAGCAGGCCCAGCAGCTCCTTGTCCTGCGGCTCCAGCGACTGCGCCTGATCGGCCTTGGCGTAGTAGATGCGCAGCAGGTCGCGGCAGACGCAATTGATGGCCGTGATGTTGTGGCGGGCGTGCAGATCCAGAACGTCCAGCGCGGCGCCAAGGTGCAAGACGGCGTCGATGGCCAGGTCTTCGAGGTTGGGTTGGGGAGTGGTTGCGAAGGTTGCTTGTTCCACCGAACCTGGTTGAGCGTGAGTCATGGCTCACAATTCTTGATTCGCGGGGAGGACGGGGCCACGTTTTCTTTAACTCATGGCTGCGACTCAATCGACCAGCGCAAGCTTCAGGAGCTAGGCACCGCTGGCTAACCTTGCCGATATCGAGCGTTCGCACATGGGCAAGATGGAGCGTGGGGAGCACATGCCCACGCTGGTCATCGTGTTCAAGATTGCGCGGGGGCTGGGGTGTGGTGTGGCTGAGGTGATGGGGAGGGCTGAGAAAGAGTTAGGGACGGAGGCCCAGCCTGCAAAATCTGAAATTCAGTGATTTGCCCGAAGCTCGAAGTCACTTCCGCTCATCAATGCGGCGTTGATGCTGGAGGCCGTTCTCACTGGTCGTCCTCGGGCAACAAGGGCGAGCGCGCAATCCATTTTTTTCTGCGGCGTACTCCACGGCTTCCTTGAGGATTTCGTTTTCCAAGGTTCTCTTGTCGAGCACGCGCTGCAGCTTGGCAATTTCCGCGCGTGCAGCCGCCAGCTCGGATGCCGGCACGACTGCCTCGCCAGCGGAGACGGCGGTCAAAGCACCCTGGCGTTCGAGCTTGCGCCACTGGAACAGCAGTCCAGCCAAGACGCCTCCTGCCGAGCGACCAATGACACGCTCATGCCTAGTTCGTAGTTTTGGCGCACCAGCGCCGCCTTTTCTGCGAGAGACCAACGCCTGCGGCGCTGGTCCTTCACGACTACTTCTACTGACTCCGTATGCCTAGTCATATGCACAGTCCTGTTCCTATCTTCAAAGATAAGCGATAGGACGGGGCCGGGAATCAGGGGGCTATCTCAGCTGGTTCAACTGTCTTGCAATCGCATCCAGTCCTTCCTGCGAGTATCCCGACAGGTCCAAGCCTTTGGGAAGGTACTACCTCAGCACCATGCTCGCACACGCCTTCGTCAATCGGCCTTTCGGACACGTCGCGCGGATTCCAAGGCGAGCGCGATCTTCACGGCATCCACCCGGTCAGCTCTCCATCCTCGAACCTAATTAGCCGACCATGCCTAGCCGTGATGTCAAAGTAGGCAATGTGGGTCTTCGAGCTTGCAATGATGAACCCGCTCCCGACTACCTTTCCGTCGCGCGTGAGCTCTGTACAGACACTATGCTTGTCGCTGCGCTGGCAACCCTTTTGAATAGCGCTCTCCTTTCTCTCTGCCCATTTCCCAGCGGCGTGCTCACCGATGATGGGAGCCATAGCGAGCGCGAAGAAGGCAGCGAAGAATAGGTAGTACAGAAGAACCACGATCAGCCCTGAGATGCCGAAGGACGCGAAAAGGCTCTTGAGCGACCAAGGCAAGCGATCGGCGTTGCGCTTTAGCCATTTTCCCACCCTAGTGTCTCCAAGCGATTTTTTTCCAATCAGCGAGGTAGCCCAGATCTGGATACCACCCATGATGAAGATCCCCAACAGGAGCACCATCCCCAATTTTCCATTCAGCAGCGAGTGGATGTTCTCTAAGACGGCCATATAGCCGTAATGCATACGGTTGCTGGTATCCAGCGGCAGCATGCCATCGTCGAATCCCCAGTGACCAAGATAGCGTCCATAGGCTACTTGGCCAATGAAGTTGAAAGCCGTGGCAGTGGCTCCGACAGCGGCGGCCCCCACCTTGGCCAGCGAAGACCAAGAGATGGACTTTGTTGTCGGCGCCGATTGATCAGCCGAGGGCTCTATCGACTTTGTTGCCGCCAGCGCTGTGTCTGCTTCGTTCACGTGTGTCTGATCCCTGAGTTGAGAGGTTCCGGCAGCTACTGTTCGAGCAAGCGCTACCAACCGGTAGTTTGGCCGCTGGCAAGCTCATAAGGTTACTCCCGACGAAATAGCCCCCTGATTCTCCGGTCCCGTCCTATCGCTTATTTTTGAACATAGGAAGAGCTTCCTAGTAGTCCCAATCCTCATGCCTAACCGGCAGCCTGTTTAGCAGCTTCCTCAACTGCTGCCACTGCGGCAGATACAAATCCATCAGCGCCATGAAACGCTGGTTGTGCGTGGGCTCCAGCAGATGCACCAGCTCATGCACCACGATGTATTCCAGGCACTCGGGCGGCTTCTTGGCTAAGTCTGTATTTAGGCGGATGTAGCCGGATTCAGGCGTACAACTGCCCCACTTTGTCTTCATGTGCTGGACGAATACCCGATTGGCCTTTACCTTCAGCAATGGCTCCCACTTGGCTAGTAGAGCTTGCGCAGCGTCTCGCACCTGTTGCCGATACCAAGCGTCTAGCACCTCATCGCATCGAGCCCGGTCTGCGTCAGGGCGAACACGTAGCATGAGCTTGCGAGGCGTCAGACTTACTGCCGGAGCGGCATCTGCGCGGCAAATTTCCAATAAGTAACGTTTTCCCCACAAGTAGTGGCTCTCCTTGTTGAGGAACTCCCGAGGTGTCTCCCGTTCTTGGGTCTGCAACTTGCGTTGCTGTGATCTGATCCAGGCCAACTTAGAAATAACGAACAGCCGAATAGTGTCCAGCGGCATGCTCTGCGGAGCTGATACGCGAACCTTGCCCGCAGGCGGCAGCACGTTCAGATGCACGTGCTTGATCGCCTTGCGTATCACTTCCGCATGAAGATCGCCAAGATCCAACACATCGCGCATCAGTACTCCTGTTGCGCGAAAACAATGGGGAAGAGTCGGTTCACTTCATTGATGTCATTCAGCATTTCAAACATGGCCTGTCTGACCATTTGCTCCTTGGCAACCACTCCACGCCAACCATCGGGCCGCTTGGCCTTGATGGCTGCATCCAGCAATAACGCCATGGACAAAGCCTTGCTGACGCCGCCATACGGCACGTCTGGCTCCTGCAGCGTATCGGCGGCAACATGGTCCTTCAGGTTGTTATAGAGAGCTAGCTGCCCAGCCGTCTTCACCTGCTGCGGGGTGTCGTCGGACTTGCCAGCGTTCACCTGTTTAGCTACTTTGGCGATGCGAGCCAAGTACTCTTCATACTCAATCGCCTTCTGCTTGCGCAGTCGGATGATCTCGTCCAAAAGCGCTGACATCTTGGCGAAGTAAGCAGGGTCGGTCAGCTCTTCCTTCAGAATTTTGCTGCGAACGTTGTTCTCGATCGTTTCGGCGATGGATTCTTTATTACCGTGCATGTCGCCTAGCCTTTCAGCGATGGCTTCAGCAATGCCGGTTTTGACAATCAGGTCGAGCAGGCCAACGCCATCAAAGGGCGAAATCTTCCGCGGCGCCTGGGCCTCGATATAGGTGTCGATGAGGTGGCGCATGTCCGCCTCGTAGGGCTTCAGATCCAGCGTCTCACCGGCTGCCTTGCGGATAATTTCGCGCAGGTTCAGGTAGTGCTTCTGCAGCGCCTTGAGATTGTCAATTTGCGCGGGCGTATAGCCCGCCGCCTCCAGCTCGTCAGCCAGGTTGGCATAGGCCCTGACCAGGGCCACCACGGCCCTGTAGAGCGCTACACGGTGCGGCTCACGCGCCTTCAGGTCGTCGGCAATCTCTGTGTTGCCGCAGAAGTAGTGGATGTGCTCCAGGTCGCCCTTGGGCGGCTCCACCGGCTCACACAGCAGGGCCAGGGCCTCCACAGCATCGTCCAGAAGTTCTCGGCCAGCTTCCAGTCGATCTTTGATCAGGATCTCAGGGTCGGAGCCTCCTGCACTGTGATCCAGATCAGCCGTGTAGACGGCAATGGCCTTCTCCACTTTCTTGAAGAGGTCCTTGTAGTCAACGATGTGGCCGAAGTCCTTGTCGTCACCGTCCAGCCTGTTGGTTCGGCAAATGGCCTGGAACAGGCCATGGTCCTGCATCGATTTGTCAATGTAGAGGTAGGTGCAAGGCGGCGCGTCGAAGCCGGTCAACAGCTTGTCCACCACGATCAGCAACTTCATCTGGGCAGGCACCTTGACGAAGCGTTCCTTCACCTGCTGCTCGTAGGTCTCGGTCTTGGTCTTGCCCGCTTCTGCCGCGATGTCCTTCAGCAGCTCGGTGTAGGTGTTGTAGATGAATTGTTTGTCGCTCTCAGTGTTGGCGCCGGTCTCTTCACTGCTGACGTCTGAAGCCTGCGGGTTGTACGAGGTAACCACCGCACAGCGGCCCTTGAACACTGTCTTGCCGAACAACACGAAGTACTTGCAGGCCTCATAGATGCTGGACGCTACAAGGATCGCATTGCCTCGCTCGGTGGACAGACGTGGCTTCACAGCGAAGTCAAACACGATGTCAGTCACCACTCTGTCCATGCGGGCGCGTGAACTGAGCACGTTCTGCATGGTGCCCCACTGCTTCTTCAGCTCATCCTTCTGCCAGTTGTTCAGCCCCTTGGTCTTGGCCTCGAACCACTGGTCGATCTGGTCGGTGTTGCCCAGCTTCTGATCAATGTCTCGTGCTTCGTAGACTAGGTCCAGCACCACCTTGTCTTCCACGGCTTCGGCGAACTTGTAGGTGTGGATATAGCCACCGAACACTTCCAGGCTGGTCTGCGCATCGCTCTTGAGCAGCGGCGTGCCCGTGAAGCCGATGAACACCGCGTTGGGCATCATGGCTTTCATCAGCCGGTGCAGCTTGCCGCCCTGGGTGCGATGGCACTCGTCCACGAAAACGTAAAGTTCACCCTGCGTCTGACTGGGCTGCGCGGCCAGATCGCGCAGAAAGGCCTCGAAGTCGTCTACATCCCGACGACCAAACTTGTGAACCAGAGCACACAACAAACGGGGGTTGGGCTGCGCCAATTGCGACATCAGGTCACGGCCGCTCTGGCTGCGGTGAATGGTCTCGCCCGCGTCCTTGAACACGCGTTCAATCTGCCGATCCAGCTCATCTCGGTCGGTGATGATGGCAACGCGCGCAGCGGGTTTGTTTTCCAGAATCCAACGGGCCAGCAGCACCATCAAGATGCTCTTGCCCGCACCTTGCGTGTGCCAGATGATGCCGCCGCGACGCTGCTGCACATGCGTCTGGGCCGCCTTGATGCCGAAGTACTGGTGCACTCGGGGTAGCTTCTTTACGCCGCCGTCGAACAGCAAAAAGTCGTGCATCAACTCCAGCAGTCGGTGCTTGCTGCACAGCTTGGCCAGGTATTTGTCCAGCTTGTAGCCTGCGTTGTCGGCCTCATCTTCCTTCCAGGTCAGGAAGTATTTCTCTTGTGTTTCGATGGTGCCGTAGCGCAGCCCCTCGGAGTCATTGCCGGCCAGTACCAACTGCACCGTACTGAAGAACCAGGCATTGAACTCAGGCTGCTGGTTTGACAGGCACTGGCGGATGCCCTCGCCCAGACCTACGCGGCTATTCTTCAGTTCCAGCATGCCCACGGCGATGCCGTTGAGATACAGCACGATATCGGGCCGTCGCTCGTGTCCACCCTTCAGTGTCACCTCCTCGGCGATAGCGAAGTCATTGCTGGCAGGCTGGTCCCAGTTCACCAGGTGGACCGTCTCGCTCACTTCACCTGCGGCCACCTTCACCGACACGCCATAGCGCAGCAATTGGTACACCGCCTGGTTGGCGGCGTACAACGTACGCCCATGAAGCAGGGACTCAGCGTGCAGCCTATGCAGGGCCGCACTGATGTGCGCTGCGCTGTAGCCCTGGCCCGCCAGATAGGCCGTCAGCAGCCCTTCATCAATGCAGTGGTTGCCCTTGCGCTCCGACCAGTTGCCCAGGTAACGGTAACCCAACTGCTGCGTAAAAAGCTCAGTCACCCGGACCTGGGTGGCGCGTTCGGGCTTGCTAACGTTGCTCATACAGTCTTCCTCCCTGCGCAGCTCTCGGCGGCTGGCGTCAGTGTTTAGTTAGTTTGAAGTTCACCTGATAGCGGTAGAAGCTAATGTTAGGGACGGCCGACAGAGCCCAGCGCAGTTTCTGATCATCGTCCAAAGCAATGATTGCGCCCTCCACGGTCTGGTGTGGCTCGGCAATCTGCTCTTTCACATAGCCCATGTAGCGCAGTATCTGACCGACAACGACGTCCGAAGCGCGGCCGCGCTTAAGTTCTACCACCAGCAGGCGTTGACCATCCTTACTGATTGCCAAGATGTCGATAGGACCCGCGTCGGTGCCGTATTGCTGGCCAACCAAGTCACCATCTTCTTCGTAGATCTTGAAGTGCTGGGCCAACTCGGTCTGGGCCCAGTTCTTTACCAGGAAGTCTTCCAAATGCTTTTCCATCGCGAAAGCTATTGGGTCTTCCACTACCGGATCGGTTGCAATGATGCTAGGCCCCGTCAAACCAGGCAGTGCCGCTAAGAACTTCTCAATCTCCTGGTGGTGCTCGGTAATCGTACTCACCGTACCAATCGAGCCCGTGGAATTGCGCAGGGCCTCACTCATCGCAGCTCGGGCAATCGTCATCGGCAACCAGTTCACCCTGCGACGATGCGGAAGTATCTGGCCCGGCGCGTAGCTGTATTCACCATCTACGATGCCAACGTGATAGTTTCCTGCCCCGTCCGGGCTGAGCACCAAATCTCCCGGACGTATGCCTTTGCTCACCATCCACAGCGACCCACAGGCCAGTCCTGCAGAAATTTTGCTTTTATCGGGATAGCGAGCCATCCACACCGGAATGAACTTGGCATTGAACTGCCGTACTGCATCGGGCAGTTGCCCAGAAAGGTCCTGCTCGATATCGAAATTGGTGCCAATGAAGCTGCCTGCAAGACATTCAGCCGCATAGGCACTTTGGCGACCAAGCATTACGCGGTAGTAGTTCTTCGCTGGCTGGGTCATACGTTAGGTTCCACGAGGCGGATGCGGCCGGTCAGCAGGGCTTGGGCCATGGCTTGTTTGAGGGTGAGGGCTTTCGTTAAGCGGGATTCAAGTGCAGTGATCTCAGCGTCCATCGAAGACAAGACCACGGCAATAGCTTGCTGCTCGCCCAGGCAGGGCAAGCTCAACGGAGTTTGCAGTAGCGCGGTCTTTGCGATGTTGTATCGCGTGGCGCCTTGGGCAAGCGAGCTCACAGCGTTCCGTCCAGGTCGTCCTCGGAAGAAGTAGGCCATGAACAGTCCCGAAAGTCGATTAGCGATGAAAGGTCGAAATCCGAAGCAGAAGCTGTTGAGGAAGACCCCCCTATCACAGCTTTCGACCCACGAACACAAGGCAACCTCTTCTGGTGTCTCGGACGAACCGTTAAAGAGAAGGTCGCCAGACTGGACCATGTTCTGCGACTCTGAGGGACCGACCTGAACGCTTTCGACCATCTCCACCGACGTGCGGACACTAGTCATCACATTCATGAAAGTGATGTACTTCGATGCTCCATGACCGAAGTCTGCTTTGCCCTTCCCGGTGAGCCCTCCATAGGTTCGACCAACATCGCCCAGCCGCACTTCTGACCATGGTTTGTGGAACCCCGGCAACCGCCGCCTGCCGGTGAGCAGTTCCTGCATGGCACCTTGCTTGATCTGGCGCTTCTTGGTCAGCAGTTGCTCCAGCGAGTTGATCAGGGCGTCGGCATCGGTGAGTGCATCGGCAATTGCAGCCTGCTCGTCCGTGCAGGATGGAAGAGCAGCCAGAATGTCCCTCACCCCTGCCAGGTTCATGCCTGCTTTGGCTCCGGCATCCGTCATCGACTTGAACCGACCCTGTGCAGCCGCCCCGGCGAGGAAGTAGGCGACGTACCGACTATTCACGTCGCGTCCAGCGAATCGAACCAATGCGATGTGCTGGTTGATGTACGCGGGTAGTTCTACCGCTTCGGTCACAAGCCCCACGATCCCGATATCGGCCGTGATCGAGATCAGAACGTCGTCCGCACGCAAGGCCGTCCGCATGCCCTCGCTGTTTTCCGGTGGAACAGCGACGTAGCGCAAATCCCTCAGCGAGGGGTAGATGCACGACCTCGATAGGTTCGTGATACGGAGGAACGTCGAACCGATGTCGGTGTAGTAGGCCGCCCATCCGCGAGAGCCGCTAGTGATGTACGGATCGAACTCCCCGATTGGCACCACATGCCAGTCAGGAGGAAATTCACCCAGCTCTGTACGCTGAGCCGCTGTCATGTAGCGGGCGTCAGGCTCCCTCACTTCCATGCGAACCCCATCTTCGTCAAATGCTCTGCCACCAACTCCGCCATAGAGTTCACCCGTTGCGCCAACTCTGGCATGGTCCGCCCATAGCGCTCGGCAAGCTCCTTGACACGCCCGGTCAGCGCCTGGCTCACACGGCCCAGCTCGCCGTGCACCGCTGTATCTAGAGCCGCCATCCACTTGTGGTCCACCACCAGTACCTTCACCTCGTCGGGTGTGAGTGTGGGGTAGTGGGCCAGGGCTTTAGCATCCAGCTCTGCGTCCAGTGTCTTAATACGCTTCTTCAGCCGGCTGGCTTGTTCTGAAAGGGTCAGCCACTGCTGGAGCACGGCCAGTTCTTCGGCCACATCGGCATCGCGCCCAATCTCCTTGATTCGCGACTTCACTTCCTTGTCGTTGATTTTGTCGAAGCCACTGAACACGGCATCGTCCCCGCTGTGCTCCTCTTCCAGCTCGGTCTGGGCAGCCTGAGCCGCTTCCAGCTCGGCGCCCAGCCGGTCCAGTTCGGCCTGCTCAGCGGCGAAATAGTGCTGCACCAGCAGGGCCTTGGGCACCAGATCGCAGGCCCAGCCCTTGTCCACGGTCTTGCCCTGAGAGCCGTCTTTGTTCTTTTTGGTCTCCAGCACACGATAGGGCGTGGCCTTCCAGCCGCCTTCGGCAATCAGGTAGGCGTCGTCCTGCTGAGTCTCAGCCCAGTAGTCCATCAGGTGCTGGTAGATGGCGTAGGGATCGATCAGCTTCTCTGCCGTCGGCTGATACTCGTAGTGGGCCAGCAGCCCCTCGGCCAATTCGTGGATCAGTGCCTTGGGTTGAAAACCGGGCACCAAGGTCTTGAGCCGCTGGGTCACGGGAGCTCGCCAGGCCACAAAGTGGTCATTCATCGCCTGGGTGAAGGCCTGGAACTCAGGGTGTGCGTATATGACCCCCTTGATGCAAGAGGGTATGGGAATCAAGTCCAGGTAGCCAGGCCGGCGTGGCTTGAACAGGGCGGCTTGCAAAGTCGGGCAAACCGTCCAATAACGGTCAAGCGCTTGCACGTCTGCCTCGGGAATACCTCCGTTGAGATGGGCATCGATGTCCTGCTGATCCTCCGGCGTGCTGCTGTCGATGTAGCGAGGCAGGTTGAGGTTGAATTCGTTTTTCTCAATCTCGTTCAGGCCGACCATGCGGGCGTAGCGGGGGTCGCTGTCATCCAGCGTGGTGAAAGTGTCGATGAGGCGATGGATGTCGCGCTCGCGCAGCCGGTTCTTGGGGCCATCTTTCATGTAGCCCTGGGCGGCGTCGATCATGAAGATGCCCTTGCGGGCTGCCGCGCCGGCCTTGTCGATGACCAAGATGCAGGCAGGAATGCCAGTGCCATAAAAGAGATTGGCAGGCAAACCGATGATGGCCTGGATAAGGCCACGCCGCACCAGGCTCTTGCGGATATCGGCCTCGGCATTGCCCCGGAACAGTACCCCGTGCGGAAGAATGCACGCGGCACGGCCGGTACTTTTGAGCGAGCGGATGATGTGCAGCAGGTAGGCGTAGTCGCCTTGCTTATCGGGCGGCGTGCCGAAACCCTCGAAGCGCTTGTATGGGTCGCCCACCAGGCCGCTGCTCCATCGCTTGTCAGAGAACGGCGGATTGGCCACCACATAGTCAAAGGTCTTGAGCTGGTCGCCTTCCAAAAACTTGGGGGCTGACAGCGTGTTGCCCTGCTCGATCACGGCACCGGGGTTGTGGTGCAGGATCATGTTCATGCGGGCCAGGCCGCTGGTAACTTCTTCCTTTTCCTGGCCGTAGACGCTGACCGGAGTGGGTGCCGCCTCGGCCACCTTCAGCAGCAGTGAGCCCGAGCCGCAGGTCGGGTCGTACACCGTGGTGTTGGGGTTGGTCTTGGCTTGGGCGATGCCCAGCACCTGTGCCATTACTCGGCTCACCTCGGCCGGCGTATAGAACTGGCCCTTGCTCTTGCCACTCTCGGTGGCAAAGTGTCGCATCAGGTATTCGTAGGCGTCGCCCAGGATATCGTCGCCGTCGGCGCGGTGCTTCGAAAAGTCCAGGTCCTTGGACTCGAAGATACCGATCAGGTTGGTCAGCTTGTCAACCTTCTCCTTGCCTTGTCCCAGCAGCGCGTCGTCGTTGAAGTCGGCCTTGATGCGCAGGCGATTGGCATCTTCGAGCGGGCGGATGATCTTCTTGTTGATCTGGTCACCAATGTCACTCTTTCCCTTGAGCGCCACCATGTCGGCAAAGCTAGCACCTGTGGGAATTTGGATTGGAGCGAAGGTCTGGCCTGCGTATTTGTCGCTGATGTACTTGATGAACAGAAGGACCAGCACGTAGTCCTTGTACTGGCTGGCATCCATGCCGCCGCGCAGTTCATCGCAGGAGGCCCAGAGCTTGGAATAAAGGTCGGATTTCTTGATGGGCATCGGTTGTTGTAGTTCTTGGATTCAGTGTTGTGATGGGTGATGCTGCGGGGGCTCGACGGCGAGCGTGCTGTCGCAGGCCCAACCCAGCCGGAGCGCAAGCGGCAGAGGGCAACTACCCTCCAGTGCTCGCTTTATTCTTTGGTTTGTCCAGGGTTCCAACCGATTTGAAGTGTTCGCAGTCAATGCTCACAGGGGAGGAACGCGGTCTGACAGGCACCATCCGGTTGATCCGCCTGAAACTGGCAACCTTAAATTATAGGCAGCAGCCCACCACGATGAAGGGGGCTTTTGGGTCATTGCTGCAGGAGATCCGAAAGCCAGCGGTTGATGCCTGAGACGCACACACTCCCTCCACACCCCCACCCCATAATCCCGCCCGCAACCCCCAGCCCTCCCCCGGCCCTTCTTGCAGGCACAAGACATGACTTCACTGACCGAGCTGTGGCAGGCAGCCATCACCTGGCTCGCCACCCACGCCGTAACCCCCACCGTTCACTGGCTGGACATCGCCCAGGCGGCTGGCGATCCGCGCGAGATTGCCGAGGCGGTGCTGATTGCCGGGCTGCAGTTGTTCCTGATCGCGGGCGTGATGCGGCCGCTGGAGAGCCTGTTTCCGGCCGAGCGCTGGAGCGATCGGCGGCTGACGACGGTGGACCGCAACTACACGCTGCTGATGCTGCTGGGGCTGTTTCCGCTGTTCAGTTTTCTGGTGCTGATGCCGTTTGCCAGCATGCTGGGCGGCGGGCCGGCGGCCGAGGAGGCGACGGGGCTCAAGCACTGGGTGCCGTGGTTTGCGGACCATCCGGTGGCGCTGTTCCTGGTGTACTACGTGGTCTACGACCTGGTGTATTACTGGATGCACCGCGCCCAGCATGTGATTCCCTGGTGGTGGGCGATGCACAGCATGCACCACAGCCAGCGCCAGATGAGCTGCTGGAGCAACGACCGCAGCCACTATCTGGACGGCATGCTGCAGTCCTTCATCCTGGCCACGGTGGGGCTGGCGATGGGGGTGGAGCCTTCGGAGTTTGCGCTGCTGGGGCTGCTGAGCGAGCTGGTGCAGAACTTCTCGCACGCCAATGTGCGGCTGCGCCTGGGCTGGCTGGGCCGCGTGGGTGAGCGGGTGCTGGTGGGCCCGCTGTTCCACCGCCACCACCACATGCTGCGCGACCCCGAGCGGCCCACGCGCCACAACTGCAATTTTGGGCAGGTGCTGCCCTGGTGGGACATGCTGTTTGGCACGGCGCTGTACACCGACGAGCCCGTGCGCCCCACGGGCGTGAGCGACCCCGAGGTGGATGCCGACAACGAGCGCGGGCTGGTCGCCATGCAGTGGCATACGCTCAAGCGGTTCTGGGGAGCGTTTCGCCGGCGCGAGGGCTGGCGGCTGGGCGATGTGTCCTTCGGGCCCGGCTACCGGCCCATTCATGACGACGATGGGGTCCAGCCCCACCCTGCGGCCGGGGCGGCTGCGGTGACTGCGGTGACTAGGGCGGCCGGGGCTGCGCCTACGGCTCCAGGTTCGGCCGCATCAGCGCCTCGAACCACTCGATGAAAACCGCCAGCCGGCGAGAGCGCTGGCGGCGGTGCGGATACAGCAGCGCCACGGGCATGGGCGCTGCGCGGTGGGCGGGCAGCACTTCCACGAGTTCGCCCGTGTCCAGCAGGTGCTGCACGTCATAGCGCGGGATCTGGATCAGCCCCAGGCCGGCTCGGCAGCAGGCGATGTAGCTTTCTGCATTGTTGGTGACCACGCGGCTGGGCACGGCCAGGGTCTGCGGCCCATCCACTCCATCCACATCGCTCGCCCTACTCCATTCCCAGGGCAGTTCCCGCCCCGTGCGCGGCGAGGCATAGCCCACGCTCCAGTGGCCGTGCAGCAGGTCCTGCGGCTGCTCGGGCAGGCCGTGCTCGCGCAGGTAGGCAGGGCTGGCGCAGTTGATGAGGGCAATGCAGCCCAGCGGGCGAACCACCAGGCTGCTGTCATGCAAGGTGCCCACGCGCACAGCGCAGTCCACGCCTTCCTGCACCAGGTCGATGGCGCGGTCTGACGAACCCAGCACCAGTTGCAGCCCCGGGTGCCGGCGCATGATCCCCGGCAGCGCAGGCGCCAGCAGGCGGCGCGCGATGCGGCTGGGCACGTCCACATGCAGCCGGCCCGTGGCCTGGCGCGTGCGGGCCTGGAACATCTGCTCCACGTCCTCGGCCTCTGACAGCAGCGGGCGCACACGCTCCAGCAACTGGGCGCCATCAGCCGTCAGGCTGACCTGGCGCGTGGTGCGGTGCAGGAGTCTTGCGCCCACCTGCTCTTCCAGCTGCTGCACGGCGGCGGAGACCGTGGCGCGCGGCAGGTCCAGTGCGTGGGCGGCCTTGATGAAGCTGCCCATCTCGGCCACCTGCATGAAGATCCGGTATCGGTCGAGTCGGTCCATGGGACGCAGCATAGTCCGTGCAGCAGTCCTTCTACTTGGCCTACTTGGTGGTGTAGCCGCCGTTGATGAGGATGGTCTGCCCGGTGATCCACCAGCCGTCGCTGACCAGGTGGCGGATGAAGGGCACCACGTCTTCGATATGCGTCAGCCCCGAAGGCGAAAACGGCGACAGCGCCGCCGCGCTCTTGTGATAGGCCACGGCGTCCGCGCCTTCCTGGCCGTAGAAGAACGGCGTGTCCATGGGCCCCGGCCCCACGGCCGTGACCGAGATGCCCCGCGCCCCGAACTCCTTGGCCGCCGCCCGCGTGAAATGCTCCACCGGCGCCTTGGTGCCCGCGTAGGAGGAATAGAACGGCGTGAACGCGCCCAGCAGCGAGGTCACCAGGGTCACGATCTTGCCGTGGTCGTTGACATGGCGCCCCGCCTCCTTGAGGAAGAAAAACGCCGACTTGCCGTTGACGGCGGCCATCTCGTCGTACTCCGCCTCGCTGATCTCCATCAGCGGCTTCTTGAGCACCTTGCCCACGGTGTTGATGGCAATGTCCGGCCGACCCACGGCGTCCACGGCCTCTGCAAAAAGCTGCTCCACAGCGCCAGCACGCGTCAGATCGCCCTGCAGCGCCACGGCCTCGGCCCCCAGCGCACGCACTGCGGCCACCGTGGTCTCCGCCTCGGCCCGTGAAGACTCGCTGTTGTAGTGCACCACCACGGCCCGCGCGCCGTGCCCCGCCAGATCACGGGCAATCAGCCCGCCCAGATTCTTGGCGCCGCCTGCAATCAGCGCCACCTTGCCGCGAATGGAATGGTCTGCCATGGAAACGCTCCTTGTGCTTGGATGAAGCACCCAGCTTAGGCAGCCAGCCCCCCGCGATAAACCGGCGCAGCCGGGATGGATCATCCAGAAAACCAGAACAATCGCGCCGATAGTTCTCTCCCCGCCCCCGCTCCCCCGCCCCCTTCCCGTATGCCCGCGCCTGCGTCGTGGCGCTTGCGGGGTTGCAAGCCTGCCGAAGGACAGGCTTGCTTCGTGATCTGACTTGCCGCAGTTGTCTGAGCGGAGCGCGAAGCGCGCAGAGAGTTCTGCGGCAAACCCCGCAAGCGCCACGACGCAGGTTGCCCGCAGCGCAGCGGAGGGGCGCGGGCATTCGGGTCGCCTTCTTTGGCCCGGTTTCTTGGCGAGACAAGAAAGCGGGTCGGCCGCCGGGCCGAGACCCGGCCTCGAAAAAACACCCCCCGGAAGGGTCAAGAACAAGCTACACACCGCCCGCGCGCCAAGACATCAGGACAGCTCCCGCTCGTACATATACCGCCGCGACCAAGCCAACGAAGCAGCCCCCTGCCCCGCCCTCCGACAAACAACCTGAAAGATAGACACGTCATCGTGTTCAAACGCATAAGCACACCCCGCCAGATACACCCTCCAAATCCGAAACCTCTCCTCATCCACCAACGCCCGAATCTCCGGCACACAAGCCTCAAACCGCTCCAGCCACAACTGCAACGTGCGCACGTAATGCCGCCGCAGCCCCTCCACATCCAGCACCTCCAGCCCCCCACGCTGCATGGCCTCCAGCGCCAGGCTCAGGTGCGGCAGTTCGCCATCAGGAAACACATAGCGGTCGATGAACGCACCGCCGCCCAACGCCGTGGCGCCCACGTCCGCATCGGTGGAGGTGATGCCGTGGTTCAGCGCCAGGCCGTCATCGGCCAGCAGCTCGCGCATGTGCGCGAAGTACATGGGCAGGTTGCGGCGGCCCACATGCTCGAACATGCCGACGCTGGTGATGCGGTCAAAGCGCCCCTGCACGTCGCGGTAGTCCTGCAGGCGGATCTCGATGCGGTCGGCCAGGCCTGCGGCGCGCACGCGCTCGGTGGCCGCTTCGAACTGGTTGCGCGACAGGGTCACGCCCACGCAGTGCGCGCCAAAGTGCTGGGCCGCGCGCAGCACCAGGGCACCCCAGCCGCAGCCGATGTCCAGCAGGCGCTGGCCCGGCTGCAGGCGGATCTTGGTGAGGATGTGGTCCAGCTTCTTGCGCTGGGCGGTGGCCAGATCCTCGTCGCCGTTCTCGAAGTAGGCGCAGGAATAGACCATGCCCTCGTCCAGCCAGAGCCGGTAGAAGTCGTCGGACACGTCGTAGTGGTATTGGATGGATTCGCGGTCCGTGCTGCGGCTGTGCCTGAAGCGCCTTGCCGCGCGTGCCGCAAGCGCCAGCCGCCCCGGCCCCTTGCCCGCGCCCTGGGTCTTGGACATGCGGCGCGCCAGCGCATAGCCGAAGTCGATGATGTCGGGCAGGCGGCCATCGATGTCGATCTGGCCCTTCACATAGGCCTGGCCCAGGTGGTCCAGGCTGGGGTCCAGCAGCAGCGGCAGGGCCGAGGCGCTGCGCACGGTGAGCGTGACGCGCGGCTGCTCAAAGTGGCCGAAGTCGAACTGCTCGCCATTCCACAGCACCAGCCGCGCCGGCAGGTCGGCCCGCGCACGCACGGCCTCGGCCCAGCGCCTGAGCTTTTTGTCCCAGAACATCTTGCATCTCCCCGGGGCTGGCGGTGCCCCCCTTTTGACATGACCCGCATGAACCGCATGAAAAGCAAATGACCAGTCTTGCCGGTTCATGTGACGGCAAGACGTCAGCACGGCAGCACGCGCCGGTAGCGGATCGATACAGACCCGATGGCGCCCACACCCCGCCAGCGGCCCGGCTTGGGGCACACTGGCCGGCGTTCCAACTGCCCCGGCGCGAAGGCGCCTGCGACAGACCCATGCAAGCCCATGACCTGAGCATCGAACACTGCATCGAGCACCGCAACGAACAACGCAGCACCGGCGGCCACCGCCGGCCGGATTTCAGGAACCTGCCATCGAACTGGAGCCAGTGACGCCATGGCCATGACCCATACCCAGGCGCTGTCCAAGCTGGCCGCCGACAACCTTGTGCAGACCCTGGAGGAAGACGTGGCGCGCGTAATGGCGCGCACGTTTGCGCTGGGCCGGCACGATGCCGCTATCGCGGCCAACTACGGCGGCCATGCCCTGCCGCCCCTGCTGCGGCGCTGGAGCTGCGTGCTGCAGGCCGGTGACGCCAAGGCAACGGCGCTGTACCGGCACAAGACGGCGCTGGCCCTGGCCATCGTGCTGCACCGGAACGGCCTGGCCGATGCGGGCCTGAACGCGGCCGCGCGCACGGCCATCGATGTGCTCAATGCCGAGGTGGCGCTCAGCGATGACTTCTTTCGCAAGTCGGCGCAGATCCGCCAGGACTTCCTGGACACGCCGCCCGCGCCGCCCAAACGCTCGCCGGGCCTGCCCGACAGCCTGACCTTCTACCGCGCAGCCGACGTGGTGGCCATGGAGCTGGACGGGCGCTTTTACGCCCTGTACGTGCACGGCTGCGCCCGGACCAACCAGAGCCCCATCGTCGAGTTCTACGACGCGGTGTTCGACCACCTGCCGCAGATGGCGGAACTGGCCGACGTGCGCGCCCGGGGCCGGCGCTACAACGATGGTGTGGGGCGGGTGGCGCGGTTTTCCATATCGGGCCTGAAGTTCCTGCCCGACCCGGCCGGGCAGTTCACCCTGGTCAAGGCCTGCGTGGAGACGCCGCCGGACCCGGGCCATCTGCAAAAGGGTGACTGGCTCTACACCGTGTCCGACATCTTCGAGCTGCAGTCCGAGGTGGACACCATGTTCGGCCCCGGCGGCAAGCCCTGAGCTCTGAGCTCTGAGCTCTGAGCTCTGAGCTCTGAGCCCTGAGCCCTGAGCCCTGAGCCCTGAGCCCTGAGCCCTGAGCCCTGAGCCTTGAGCTTTGAGCCCTGGCAGCGGCCTGTTCTTGCCTGTTTTCAAGAGGAAATTCATGACGCATCCCCGGCCTTCCACTCTGCCCTCCCGCATGGCCTTGCCGGCCGTGCTGGCACTGGCTGCCACGCTGGCCCTTGCGGGCTGCAACCAGCGGCATGACACAGCAGCCATGGAATCTGCGCCCGCCCCCGCGCCCATGGCGGGCGGCGCCGGCATGAAGCAAGGCCGCGCCGCCACCGTGCAGGCCGAGGATGCAGCAGCAGCCGCACCAGAGACGTCGGCGCAGGACGAGATGGCCCAGCGCTTCCTGGCCGTGCGCCAGGAGCTGAACGTGGAAGTGCCGCAGGCACAGCTGGCCGATGCCTGGGGCCAGGTGCGCGACCTGTGTGCCACGCTGCGCTGCGAGCTGTTGTCGGCATCCCTTCTGCGCGAGACGCCCCAGCAGCCCGGCAACGCCATGCTGGAGATGCGCGTGGCGCCGGCCGATGTGCAGCGGCTGCTGGGCACGCTGGCCGGCGTGGCCACCATCGTGTCGCAGAACACCATCAGCGAGGACAAGACGGCCGAGGTGATCGACGTGGAGGCGCGCATCAGGAACCGCACCGAGTTCCGCGACAGCCTGCGCCTGATGCTGCGCGACACCACGACCAAGCGCACCATGTCCGACCTGCTGGAGATACAGCGCACGCTGTCGGACACGCAGGCCGAGCTGGACGCCATGGCCGCCCAGCGCAAGGTGCTGGAGCAGCAGACCAGCAAGCAGCACATACAGATCCAGTTCACGCCCACCCGCGCCCTGGTGCAGGGCGGCACCAGCTACAGCCCCATAGGCCGCGCGCTGCGCGATGCCGGCCACGTTCTGGGCGAGAGCATGGCCGCGCTGATCACCTTCGTGGCGGCCGTGCTGCCCTGGCTGGTGCTGGTGGTGCTGCCGCTGGGCTGGGTGCTGCGCGCGCTGTGGCGGCGCAGGCGTGCCCGGAAGGCCTGAGCGGCACGGCAGGATCAGGAAGTACGGCGGCCCTGCCGTGCTCCAATCAAGCCATGCCCACCGAACCGAGCCTTGACGACCTGCGCCGCCATGCCGTGGCGCGTACCCTGTTCACACCGACCACCCTGCCTGCGGCCATACAGCGCCTGGGCTTTGTGCAGGCAGACCCGATTCGCGCGCCGGCCCGGGCGCAGGACCTGACGCTGCGCCACCGCGTCAAGGACTACCGCGCCGGCGACCTGGAGCGCCGCTATGCGCGCCTGGCGATCGACGAGGACTGCCTGGTCAACTACGGCTTTCTGCCCAGCGAGCACCTGGCGCTGATGCACCCGCGCCAGGCCCGCAAGGCCTGGGATGCCGAGACGCAGCGCAAGGCTGCCGAGGTGCTGGCCTTCGTGCGCGAGCGCGGCGCCGTGCATCCGCGCGAGGTGGAGCAGCATTTCTCGCACGGAAGCGTGAAGAACTACTGGGGCGGCTCGGGCAGCGCCAGCACGCAGTTGCTCGACGGCATGCACTACCGCGGCCTGCTGCGCGTCAAGCGCCGCGACAGCGGCACGCGCGTCTACGAGGCCATCGCTCACCCGCCTGCCGACGACAGCCCCGCCGCCAGCGCCCTGCGCGCCGCCGCGCTGATCGACCTGGTGGTGCGCAAGTACGCACCGCTGCCGGCCCCCAGCCTGACCTACCTGGTGCGCCTGCTGGGCTACGGCGCCCCCCATCTGGCGCAACAGACCCAGGTGGCGCTGCGGCTGGCGCGCGAGCAACTGGCCAGTTGCCGCATCGACGGAACCACCTGGTACTGGCCCGCCGACGAGAACCCACGCTCGCGCCGCCATGCCTTCGACGAGCGGCTGCGCCTGCTCGCGCCCTTTGACCCCGTGGTCTGGGACCGGCGCCGCTTCACGCTGCTCTGGGGCTGGACCTACAAGTTCGAGGCCTACACGCCACCGGCCCGGCGCCAGCTGGGCTACTACGCCCTGCCCATGCTCTGGCAGGGCCATGTGATCGGCTGGGCCAACCTCCAGGCGCGCGACGGCCGGCTGGAGCCGTCATTCGGCTATGTGGCCGGCGCGGCGCCCGGCGATGCCGCCTTTCGCAGCGCGCTGGATGAGGAGCTGCAGCGCATGGAGCAGTTTCTGGCGCCGCGCTGAGGCGCAGGCTCTCGCCCCCTGCGCGCGGTTGCCGCCACACAGGAGCAGCGGCAAGGCCGCACAGGGGCAGTCCGCTCAGAAGGTTCCGCGCAGCGTGAGCGCGGCATTGCGCGGCATGCCGTAGTAGGTGCCGTTGCGCGCGCCGCCCACGGCAGCCCAGTAGACCTTGTCGGTCACGTTGCCGATGTTGAGCGCCGCCGTCCAGTTGCGGTTGATGCGGTACGAGGCGCGCAGGTCCAGCACCGCGTGGCCGGGGTTCTGCACCGTGTCCACGCGGGCATGGCTTTGCGCGCTGAGGTTGGCGCCCACCTTCCAGGCCGACCATTCGCCGGGCAGCGCGTAGCTGGTGGACACGCGCAGCAGGCTGCGCGGCGTGTCGGTGCTCAGCGAGCTGCCTTCGTCGTCGCGCGTGTTCAGCCAGGTGTAGCCGCCAGAGACCTGCCAGCCGCGTGCAAGCTCGCCACCGATCTCGGCGTCGAAGCCCTTGCTGCGCAGCACGCTGGAGTTGCGGTAGCAGTCATTGGTGGTGACGCCGGGGCACAGGCCTTCGTTGCCGGTGTCGAACACGGCCACGTCGCGCTTCTTGATGTTGAACACCGAGAAGGCCACGTTGAGCTTGCGCTCGAACAGTTCGCCCTTGATGCCGGCCTCGTAGTTGGCGCCCA
>Ga0209370_1001420_pt1 | contig 21366 bp, 24 predicted proteins | sample AgamicAtPrz_FD_187164 | JGI IMG/M metagenome (GOLD analysis project Ga0209370, IMG submission 187164) | Agave microbial communities from Guanajuato, Mexico - At.P.rz (SPAdes) (version 2) | ecosystem: Host-associated > Plants > Phyllosphere > Phylloplane/Leaf | place: Guanajuato, Mexico... | reverse complement strand
CAATCAGCAGAGTGTCGAGTTGCTGACGTTCATCAAGTGCGCGCAGCAGTTGGGTTTCAAACTGAAAGAACTGCAGGCCATTCTGCTGAGGCATCAGGGTGCTGATTTGCCGTGGGAGTTGGCGGGCGGCAACCCGCATCTCATTCATCAGGGAAAATACCGGCAGACGTTCAGGATTCTCGCTCGTGAAAGGTTGTTACCTGCGCTGAAAACTTTTCCAGCAGATGCAAACACCTGGAAGCTACCGGTGACCGCCACCGATCAAGGCTTCACCCCGCTATTGAATGAGGTGTGCTGGTGCGGCAAGGCAACAGTTGAAGGTCTGACTTATCTGGCTGTGACCGCGTCTAACGAGACCTGCATGGAAATGCTGGTAGACAATGAAGATGAAAACTTCATCGGCCTGTTCTTTATGCACGTCAATCCTGGAGGATCTGACTTCAATCTAGGTAGGCAGCCTCTAACGTCTATTGAGCAGAATTTAATTCGCAGCCTTTTAACAGGGCTCAACCACTCGCAGATTCGCAGGCACCCTACATCCTAACTGGAGGCGCGCGGGACTGAAGTGGTCTGTGCGCCCTGTTTGTCATGATGGCGGCCATCCGCGCCAGCCGAATGCGGCCATTAGTGGAAGGCCGCAGTCGGCCAACGACGGGGGTTATCTGTGGCTTGGCAAGCTTCTCTTGTAGCTTAAGTTAGCTACCAAATCAGGGGCGATTCAGTATTGAGCTCATGATTGCCCTCGTGACGACAGCGCTAGCACGGAAATGACTCGCTTTAGGGGGCGACCGCTCGACGAAACTAATCGACTACAGTTGCGCGGGGTAGATGGTTTCAGACATCCGCAGTGATGCAAAAAAGTAGCTTGATACTGGTAGTCCCGTTTTGTATCTCGTGCTCCTTTTGGGCCAGATTCATGGTGGTGTTTGCCCAGATATACGTCTCTGATGAAGAAAGCGCTGAAGTATCTGTGGTGCCTTGGTGAATATCGGAATGTCCCAGGCTGCCGTCTGGATAGCGCAACCATCCCTCCCAGCCTAGTAGGGTAGCGCCGGTTGCCTCCATGATTTGCAAAGCTTCAACCGCGCGGGGATAAGGAAGCACGAGTTCACTTTGTGATGCGGACAACCGTTGCAAGTCAGTCAATGTCATCGATACATCCCTGTGGCGTGTGTAGCTTTTTGAGTGTGGAGCCTAAATAGTTTATCGGCCTGAATCGCCCCAGAGCTATAGTCACCTTCACATAGTAGCTTCTGGGTGGGCTTCGCCCTTGGAGGCTGCTATGGGTTCAGTTTCCTGACCGTTGTCGATAGGCAAGCTTACGTGCCCTGTGGCGTCGAGACTGAGACAGCGTCCGATCTTCGGAGCTCTGAATCAAGAGCGTTGTCAGCTCGGGATCCATGGGGAAACCATCCTCCAACCATTTGAGCGCTAACCCCGACCAATAGTCAGAATGTGACGTCAGCGCTGTAACGACCAGCGGTTGCAACGCTATGTCGCCAGGTAGTATGCACTTTTCTCCAAGGGCCTTTATCGCACAGGGCAACTCTTGCGCACCTTCCCCTAATGGCTTTTCCAGCAGCGGCAGTAACCATACATAGGTGAAACCCTCGCTCATCTACTCCCCCCGAATACTCACTGGCGTGCTTTGAATGGTAGTGACCGTATCGACCGACTTCTGCCTGTCGTTAGCCGCTGCCTGTTACGCGCCGCACCTACTCAAACAATGCACGCACTCGTTGAGCTATCTCATCGGAATTATCAGATACAAATACTGAAATACCTAGGTAGTGCTCAAGGTGCAGGGTAAGCGTGTGTTCGCCAGCGATCAGGCTCCAGTAGCGCTGATCAAGTCCGTCGGCTTTTTCATTCCAGTAACCGCCTATTCCGTGCTCAAGCTTCTGAGCCACGGTCTCGAACAGTTTCCAGTCGGCAAGTTCTGATATTTCTATGGTCGCCATGCGTCACCTCATCAAGCGAATGCAGATTTTCGTGGTTCTCGCGAGCGGCAGCAATGGGTTGAAAGCGGCCATTCTCGAATGAGCCCTATCGACCCATAGCGAATCGGCATCACAACAGAACACCAGTATGTATGCATTCCTCAGCCTGTCTTAATCGCCATTTCACAACCACTGAAAGTGCTCGTTTGCAACGTCACGTCTGCCCATCACTCGGCTAGGCTTTCGTTGCTTTCAGCGCCGTGCGGAAAGTTGCTGCGGCGCCAGGAAGGCGTCGTGGAAGTAATTGTGGAACGCGTGCATCGCCGGGCTGAATTCCCGCTCGCGATGCCAGGCCAGGCCGACGCTCATGGGGGTGACCTTGTCGGTGATGGTCACCGTTTCGATGCGTTTACCCTCCAGCGACCAGGGACGGTGCACCAGGTCGGAGAGGATCGCCATGCCACTGCCGTTGGCCACCATGCTGCGCACCGCTTCCACGGAGCTGGTGCGGATTCGCACGTTGGGCTGCTGGTGGGCATGTTCCCAGTAGCGCATGGCGCTTTGTTCGGCTTCGTCGACGGTAAGCAGGATGAAGGGCTCCTGGGTGACGTCGGCAAGGCTCACGGCCGAGCGTTCGCACAGCGGGTGATGGCTGGGCAGCCACAGCCGGCGCTCGGAATTGAACAGGGTTTTCGAGACGATGTCCGGGTGGGTCAGGTTCGAGGTCAGCACCACCGCCATGTCGAACTCGCCTTCCAGCAGGCCTTGCTCGATGGCCTGGCGCTCCCGTTCGTGCACTTCGATGGCCACGTCCGGGTGCCAGTGTTCCAGGCGTTGCAGGTGATGCGGCAGGAAGTAGCCGATCACCGTGTAACTGGCCGCTACCCGCAACAGGCCGGTGGCGCGAACGTCCGGCAGCGGGCTGTTGAGGGCGTCGTCGACGCTGCGCAAGATCACGTAGGCCCGATTGAGAAAGTGCCGTCCGGCATCGGTCAGGCTCATGCCCTGGGCCGAGCGCTGGAACAGTAGCGTGCCGAGCATGCCCTCCAGTTCCTTGATCGCAGTGGTCACCGCCGACTGGGAAATATTGAGATGAATCGCCGCTTGGGAGATTTGCCCGATCTCGGCCGTGGCGACGAAGTAGCGAACCTGGCGCAGGGTCAGTGACATGAACACTCCGCTTATGGGGTATCTGATTTTCAGAAGATATCCCCTCGGATAATAGATCTTCCCAAGGGGGTGGCTGGAACTTAACGTGCTCTGCATGAAGTTACAAGCGTCAGGAGCACGTGTCATGCAGGCAGTAGATTTCAATTCGGACATGGGCGAAGGCTTCGGTCCGTGGACGATCGGCGACGGGGTCGACAACGAACTGATGGGCTTCATCAGCTCGGCCAACATCGCCACCGGTTTCCATGCCGGCGACCCCGGCACCATGCGTCGCACGGTCGAGCAGGCCAAGCGCCTGGGCGTGGCCGTCGGTGCCCATCCGGGCTTTCGCGACCTGGTCGGGTTCGGCCGCCGCCACATCCATGCATCGGCCCAGGAGCTGGTGGACGACATGCTGTATCAGCTGGGCGCCCTGCGTGAGCTCGCCCGAGTTCAAGGCGTGGCCCTGCAACACATCAAACCTCACGGTGCGCTGTACATGCACCTGGCCCGGGACGAAGAAGCGGCGCGCTTGCTGGTGGAAAACCTGCAGCGCCTCGAGCCTGAACTGCTGCTGTATTGCATGCCCGACTCGACGATCTGGCGTATCGCCACGGAGCTCGGCCAACCGGTGATCCGCGAGTTCTACGCCGACCGCGAATACGACATCAGCGGCTCCATCGTCTTCACCCGCAATGTGCGTGCCTACGACCCCGCGCAAGTCGCTGCGCGGGTATTGCGTGCCTGTCAGCAAGGCGTGGTGCGCACGGTGGAAGGTGAAGACCTCGCGATCGAATTCGATTCCATCTGCTTGCACAGCGATACGCCCGGTGCCCTGGCACTTGTCGAGGCCACCCGACATGCGCTCGATGGCGCGGGGATCCAGGTGCGCGCACCGCGATAACGCAACCGAAGACACCTGGCACGCAGACGCCAGGGTTTGCTCGACACACAGATTTTTTGCCTGCCTTTCTACAACTACTCCAAGAGGAACAGACATGGCGCAGCACACAGTCATCACCCCGTTGCCGGGGACTTTCTACCGCAAGTCCACCCCGGAATCGCCGAACTACGTCGAGGCCGGTGCCAACGTCAGCGCCGACACGGTGATTGGCCTGATCGAGGTCATGAAGCAGTTTTCCGAACTGACCGCGGGTACGGCAGGGCGCCTGGACGCATTTCTGGTCGAAGACGGTGATCCGGTGGAGCCGGGTCAGGTCATCGCGACACTCGAAGACGCGTGAGGGCACGACCATGACCCAAGGCATTGGTAAACTGCTGATCGCCAACCGTGGCGAGATCGCCGTGCGGATCATCCGTGCCGCGAAGGCGCTCGGGATTCCAACCGTGGCGGCATGCAGCGAAGCAGACATCGATTCCCAGGCCGCGCGCATGGCCGACGAAGTGCACATCCTCGGCCCGGCCCGCGCTGACAAGAGCTACCTCAATGTCGAGGCCTTGCTCGGTGCCCTGAAGGCCACCGGGGCCAACGCGGTGCACCCGGGTTACGGCTTTCTTTCGGAAAACGCCGAATTCGCCGAAGCGGTACTCGCGGCTGGGGCGATTTTCGTTGGCCCATGCCCCGAGACCATCCGCCGCATGGGTGACAAGGCCGAAGCCCGGCGCACCGCGCAAGCGGCGGGCGTGCCGGTGGTGCCCGGTTCTGCCGATGAACTTTTCGATGTGGAATCGGCGCTCGAGGCTGCCAGCTCCGTCGGTTTCCCGCTGCTGATCAAGGCCTCGGCCGGAGGCGGCGGACGCGGCATTCGCCTGGCGGAAAACCTGCAACAGTTGCGCGAAGAATTCCCCCGTTCCCAGCGCGAAGCCCAGGCCGCCTTTGGCAATGGCGCGGTGTATCTGGAGCGCTTCATCGGCAAGGCCCGGCATATCGAAGTGCAGGTGCTGGGCGACGGCAAGCAGGCGGTGCACCTGTTCGAGCGCGAGTGTTCGCTGCAACGCCGTCGCCAGAAGATCTTCGAGGAAGCGCCGTCGCCGGTCCTCGATGCGCAGCAGCGCGAGGCCCTGTGCGCGAGCGCCGTGCGCCTGACCGAGGCGCTGGGATACAAGGGCGCCGGCACCCTTGAGTATCTATACGATGACGCCACCGGCGAGTTTTTCTTCATCGAGATGAACACACGGATCCAGGTGGAACATCCGGTCAGCGAGCTGATCACCGGTATCGATCTGGTCCAAGCCATGTTGCGCATTGCCGGTGGCGAGCCACTGGGACTCAAGCAAAGCGATATCGAGATCAACGGCGCAGCCCTGCAGATGCGCCTGAACGCCGAAGACCCCGCGCGGGATTTCTTCCCAAGCCCAGGGCTTGTGCAAGCATTGAACTGGCCACAAGGCGAGGGCGTGCGTGTCGACAGCCATCTGTATGAAGGCTACCGGGTGCCGCCATACTATGACTCGCTGCTGGCCAAACTGATTGTTCATGGCTGTGACCGCGCCGAAGCCCTGGCCCGCGCGCGACAGGCGGTCGAGCAGACCACACTCACCGGCATGGCCAGCACCTTGTCGTTGCACGGCGAATTGCTGGAGCAACCCTGGTTGCACACCGCCGACTTCCACACCGGCACGTTGGAAACCTGGCTGGCCGAGCGCCGCAGTGGAGGTGCAGCATGAGCAGTCCGATTCGCTACAGCTTTGGCGCCGACGAACATCTGTTTGCCGAAGTCAGCGACAGCATGTCCCTTGAAGCCTTCTTCAAGGGCATGGCGGTCACCCGCGCGGTGGAGCGTCTGGCCCTCGATGGCGTGCTCGACGTGTGCTTGGCCAACGCCTCGTTCCAGATCCGCTTTGACCCGGATCGCATCGCGCCGGCCGATCTGCTTGAAGCGGTGAAGGGGGCGGAGGCCCAGGCCGTGGCCGAGCGCACCCTGCACACCCGGATCATCGAGATCCCGGTGCTCTACAACGATCCGTGGACCCACGAAACCCTGATGCGCTTTCGCGACCGCCACCAGGACCCGAATGCCACGGACCTGGAATACGCCGCGCGCATCAACGGCTTGGCCGACGTCGAGGCGTTCATCGCCGCCCACAGTGGCGCGCCATGGTTCGTTTCGATGGTGGGCTTCGTGGCGGGCCTGCCGTTCATGTTCCAGATGGTCGAACGCGAACGCCAGTTGCAGGTGCCCAAGTACCTGCGACCGCGTACCGACACGCCGAAACTGACCCTGGGCCATGGCGGCTGCTTCGGTTGCATCTACTCGGTACGTGGCGCCGGTGGCTACCAGATGTTTGGCGTCACTCCGGCACCGATCTACGACCCGCAGCAGAACCTGGCGTACCTGAAGGAACACATGGTGTTCTTCCGTCCCGGCGACATCGTGCAGTTCAAGCCGATGGACCGCGATGCCTATGACCACGCCGTGGCCGAGGTCGAAGCCGGGCGTTTCGACCTGCGCATCCGTCCGGTGGAGTTCTCGCTCGATGCGTTCCTCGCCGACCCGATCGGTTATCCCAAGTCGTTGCAGGAGGTGCTGGCATGATCAAGGTGCTCAAACCCGGTCTGGCCACCTCGGTGCAGGACCTCGGCCGCGAAGGCTACTACCACCTGGGTATCCCGCCTTCCGGGGCGCTGGACCAGTACGCCCTGAGCGCGGCCAACCAGTTGGTGGGCAATCCGGCCAATTCGGCGGCGCTGGAGTGCACCTTGCTGGGGCCGGAGCTGGAATTTCAGCAGGACGCCCTGGTGGCGGTATGTGGCGCGCAGATGACGCCGAAGGTCGATGGCGTGGACATGCACTTGGACACCGCCTTCGAAGTGAAGGCCGGACAGGTCCTGCGTTTCGATTTTCCCAAGGCTGGCGCGCGGGCTTATCTGGCGGTGGCCGGCGGTATCGATGTGCCGGTGGTGCTCGGCAGTCGCTCCACCTACGCGCTGGGGGCGCTGGGTGGTTTTCAGGGGCGCAGGCTGGTGATTGGTGATGAACTGCCGGTAGGCACCGCCAGCGGCAAGGGGCGTGTCGGGGCGAGCCTGCCCATGGCCTTGCGACAGTCGCTGGGAGGGGAGATCACCCTGCGGGTGGTGCCGGGGCTGTACTACGACCGCCTGACCCTGGCGGCGGCGGACAGCTTTTTCGCCGAAGCCTGGACCGTCGGCTCGGAGGCAGATCGCATCGGCTATCGCTTCAAGGGTGGCAGCCCGCTGAGCTTCCAGCCTCGCGAGCAGCCGTTTGGCGCTGGCTCCGATCCTTCGAACATCGTCGACAGCTGCTACCCGATCGGCTCGATCCAGGTGCCGGCAGGGCTCGAGCCCATCATCCTGCACCGCGATGCAGTGTCCGGTGGCGGCTACGCGATGATCGGCACGGTGATCAGCGCCGACCTCGACCTGGTCGGCCAGATGCAACCCAACCAGAAGGCCCGCTTCGTCGCGGTGACGCTGGAAGAGGCGCTGCAAGCCCGACGTTCCTACAAGAAAAAACTCAGCTGTCTGAGCAAGCTGTTCCCTTCCTGACGCAGTCGATCTAGTAGGGTTTAGCTGTTACACCTGTACGGAAAGTCGCCGAGCGGCGGCAAGGCTAAAACAGGCGGGGAATGGTCGGAGTCGCGCATCACTTGACTGGACTTGGGACAAAGCGATCTGGCCGACATGGCCCCAGGGTACTGCAAACCTCGCCATCGATGATCTCCTCGCTGGCGAGTCTCCCCACTATCGCCGCCAACGTAACGCCGGGGTGCACTGCACACACATAGACGCCGCCCACCTTGGGTAGATAACCGATGATGGGAATACCATCGGCAGGCATGGGCCTGAGCCCGACACCCGCCCATTCCGGCTCTATGGAAGTGACGCCATGGAGCTCGTTTTGAATGGCTTTGGCCGTGCGCAGCGCCATCGCGGCCGGCTGATTTTCCAGGGTGTCGTCCAGGTAATCTTCTGCTGCCAGCAGCGTCCCTTGCGCAGTTTGCCTCACTTCCATTGCAGGGCTGGAGATGAGGGTGCGCACCAGGTCGGGTTGCGTCTTGTAGCGGATGAGCAGGGCAGGTGAGGCCTCTATCGGAAGTGGCACGTCCAGCTTGTCCGTCAGCTTCGTGATACCTGTCCCGGCTGCCACGACGACGATATCGGCTTCGATGATGCCCATTGCAGTTTCAACGCCGGTCACCTTTGCATGCTGGATTGCAAGGCCGAACACTGGCGTTCCAGTGAGCATGCTCGCGCCATGGTCTTGGGCACCTGCGATCAACGCATGCGTAGCGGCCACGGGATCCAGCGCGCCTTCTGCTGGTGCATATGAGGCAGACTCAGGCGGGTGCTTGAGATTGGGCTCAAGGTCTTGAATCTGTGATCGAGAGAGCCTGTTAGCCTCAGGCGGGTTACTTGCAGTTGACGGCGCTGCACTCGACATCTCGCTGTAGGACAAGGCGCCTGTCCATCGCACCGTCAGGCCCGGCAGCTCAGTCTCGAGTTGGCGGTACGCCTCGATGGCGGCGCCACGCAATTGTGCGATGGGGTCGGATTCGGAGAATGAGGTATTGATCCAGGCGAATGAGCGGCTGGTCACGCCCGATGCTATGCCTTCAGCATCGACCACGGTGACCTTCGCGCCTTTACGCGCCAGGTGATACGCCAGGGATGCGCCCATGATGCCTGCGCCAATGACAACGATCCGTTTGCTCTGACCTGTCACTCTATCAACCTCCGTTCTGTCGATGGGCCGATGGTACGACAGCGGGGGGCTTTCATCACATCAGAGCGTTCTTTTTCGGGGTGATTATCGACCTGTTTCTGACCTCTGATGCATCTTATGAAAAACAGCCATACCGGTGGTATGGCTGAGCGGCGCTGCGTGAGTCGTGATGGTCTGGCCTCGGCTACCAGGCTTGCGCATGAGGTTCTGGACCTGCCAGTGAGGGAAACAGCGGCAGCACTTCTTCGGCCAGTTCCTGGATGATTTCCAGCGGCGGGCGCCGCGCCATCTGCATGCCCAGTGCCGCATGATTGACCCCGGCGTCGCGCCACTCATGCAGCAGATCGAGCAGGCCATTTCGACCAGTGCGCAACACGTAGCTGCCTTGTTGTGGCGTGCGTGGGAAGGTCGGGTCCTCATCGAGGTTGATCCATTCATTGGTGACATGCGGGCGGAAGCCTCCACCGGGAATGAGCGCCCGCCAGGCACTGATCTTCTCGGCCAGGCGCCGAGGCCCAAGAATATTGTGGGTGGCGTCGGGGTAGGTGATCCAGCCGTCGGCCTGCTCGCCAAGCCATTGCAAGGACTGGCGCGATGAACCGGTCACCAGCAGCGGGATCCGTCCAGTGACGGCGCTGGGCAGCAGTTTGGCGCCCTCGAGTTGTCCCAGTGGCGAATGGATCGGCGCAGGTTGGTCGGCCAGCAGTCGGCGGAAGTAGTCCACGCTCTGCGCGAAGCGCTCCCCTCGGCCGTCATGGGCCAGCCCATAGGCCGGAAATTCCATCGGTCGATCGCCCGAGGCGATACCCAACACCAGGCGTCCACCTGACAGACAGTCCACGCTGGTCGCGGCTTTCGCCAGGTCGATGGGGTGACGCAGGGTGAAAATCGCGCTGCCGGTTGCCAGGGTGATCCTGCGGGTATGGGCCGCCAGATAGGCCAGGTAGGTGAACGGATCGAATACTTGGCCGGCATCACCGAAGGCAGGGTCGTATAAGGGCACATCACGTACCCAGGCGGCGGCAAAGCCCAGGCGGTCGATCTCGCTGACCAGTTGCGCCTGTCCGTGCAGCACGCCCATATCGCCGTCATAGAAACGAAGCGGCAGGAAGATGCCCAGGGTCAACTGACCGTGGGCGAACATACGTCGGTAACCGGGATGCAGGGCGAAGGCATCGGCGCTGGCGCCTTGGGTGCTGATAGGAGTCATGGACATTCCTTAGTTGGCGAGTCAGGGGCCGGTGGCTGGCGCCGGGAGACGAATACCGCGTTGCACGGCGGGACGCTGCTCGATCTGTCGGTACCAGCGATTCAGTTGGCGGTAGGCGCTGAAGTCGAAGCCAACGATCTCGGCGATGTGCAGCCAGGCGAAGCTGGCGATATCTGCAATCGAATAGGATTCGCCGGCCAGCCATGGACGGGTGGCAAGCTGCTGGTCGAGAAGCGCGAAGGCATCCTCGGTGAGGGCGCGGTAGCGCTTTTGCGCCGCAGGATTGGGGATGGGCTCGAAGCACTCGAAGTGCACGCGCTGACCCAGCAAGGGGCCCATGCTGGCGCTGTGGTACATCAGCCAGGTGATTGCCGCCCAACGCGGTTGCGCTGCCTGTTCAAGCAATTGGCCGCTGTGTTGCGCCAGGTACAAGAGAATCGCGGCTGATTCGAACAGCACGATGCCGGCTTTGCGGTCTACCAGTACCGGGATACGGCCTGCCGGGTTGAGTGCCAGGAAGTCTTCGTGGCGATGCTCGCCCAGGTCGATGTTCACGTGGACCAGGCGATAAGGCAGCCCCAGCTCTTCGAGGGCAATGGTGATCTTGAAACCGTTGGGGGAGCTGTCGGTGTAAAGCACAAACGCAGGGTCCGGCATGTTTTTCACCTTAATAAAACTGATTCGAATGTGTCTGGCACAACGCTATGCTAGGTATCATCCAGGTGGTTTACGAACGATCATTCCACTTGCTTAAATCAGTTTTTCTAAGGTTGGTATTACATGGGTGCCGTGTTGCCGTTGCTTGCGTTGCGTGCCTTTTCCGAAACCACTCGCCTGGGCAGCCTGAAGGCCGCCGCCGAGCGCATGGGCGTGACCCCGGGTGCTATCAGTCAACAGATTCGCCTGCTCGAGGATCGCCTCGGGGTCACCTTGCTGACCCGCAGCCGTTATGGCGTGCAGCTCACGGAGGCGGGCGCGAGCCTGTATCCGGGGCTGTCGCGCGGGTTTGGCCAGATCGAAAGCGCGCTGCTCGATCTTCAAGTCCTGACGCGGGCCAACACCCTGACGATCAGCACCCAGCCGTCATTCGCGTCCAGTTGGCTGGTGCCGCGGTTGGCGGACTTCAATGCGCTGCATCCGGAGATCGACGTGCAGGTGCAGTCCACGGCTGAGCTTGTCGATCTGCACCGGGAGCCTGTCGATATTGCCTTGCGTCATGGCCTGGGCGATTACCCGGGGCTGGAGTCGATACCGCTGCTGGCGCCTGTGCTGCTGCCGGTGGCCAGCCCTGGCCTGCTTGCTGGCGGGCCGGCCCTGGACGAGCCGCAGGACTGCCTGCACTACCCACTCCTGCAGGATGCTGATCGAGCCGACTGGACGCTGTGGTTGCAGGCTCATGGTGTCGAGCCCGATCACCGTAGCCGCCGGGGACCGAGCTTTGACGAGGATCTGCTGTTGGTGCGTGCGGCTGTCAGTGGACAGGGTATTGCTCTGGTACAGGCGCAGCATGCCGAAGAGGACCTGCGAAGTGGCAGGTTGGTGGTGGCGGTGGATCGGGCCTGGCCTTCGCGGTTTGCTTATTACCTGGTTGGTCGGGGGGAGAATATGCGGCGAGTGCAGGTGCGTGCTTTTGTTGAGTGGATACAAGCGCGGGTTGAGGCTGAGGCGGTATTAGGGGGGCGTGCTGGAGGGGCTGAGTCAGGCGTTTCGTCGTAGGGTGTTGTTGACGGAACTGAGGTGGGCAGGGGGCAGGGCTGGACGGGTGGAGCTCAGGCGTAGGCGGCGCGAGTGTCCGCCTTGGGACGAAAGTAACTGCCCGCTACCGGCAGCTATCGACCCCAAGCGGTCATTTTCGGAAAATACGGATCGGCGAACAACACTCACCCCGTAGGCTTGGCTCGGGGCAAGCCTTCAGTCTGAAAAACTGGCAGGATCGGGGCCTTCGCGATATCCACAGCAGCGATCACATTCCTCAATTCCCACTGTTGGAAGAACGAATGCAAATCGAGCGAACCCTGCCTCCAGTTGCAGATCTATCAAGGCACGCTAAGTGTCGACATAGAATCCTTCTTTCGTGCCGAGCGAAGTAGTCTCCATAAGAAAGCATTTATTCAAAAAACGAATTAAAAGCGGAGGCTCTATCGGAAGTCGGAATTAAAAATAAATATGCAGTAAGCAGTGTCGCACCAATCGGCATGCTCTAATAAATATTTCTACCAGATACTTGCTCGCTCGCGAAACGTGCACTACACAATATGTAATCCGCTATTTATTTGAGTCGCAACCTACAGCAGGTAACTACACACATGAAATACATAAATTTCTTAATGTTGATGTTGCTCGGCGTCGATGCATGGGCGGGCGGCGCATTTGGACATGGAAACCAACTCATCCTTGCTACATATTGGGGGGATGATGCAATAGCTTTAATTGACATTAATGGAGAATCCGGTAAGGAGGAGATCTGGCGGATAGATACTCTAAAGGCTGCAGGCTGCCCGAAGCCTTATGATATTCGATCCAACCCTAAAGGAGACGAAGCGTATGTAAGTTGCAGCGGTGCCGATCTAGTGGTAGTGGTGGATATACCGGCACAGCAAGTCAAATATACAGTGAAAACTGGAAGCTCCCCTAGGGATCTGGTGGTGTTTGACGAAGGGCGAAAGCTCATAGTAGCAAATTCCGGAAATGACACGGTCTCGGTGATCGATCTAGTTTCTCAGAAGAAATCTTATGACTTCCCTATATCAAATCAACCCTATGGCGTTGCCGTTTCAGCTAACGGAGTTGATGCCGCTATCACTGGGTGGGCAAGTGGCGACTTACACTTTGTAAGGCTTGAAAAAGACAGGGCTAGGTACATTGGAAAAGTTGATGTCGGCCTATTGCCGTACACGGTAGTTACCCCTGGGGACGGCAGCATTGCGTATGTTGCCACCAATGCCAGTCACGCTGTTGTGGCAGTGGATACTAAGTCAACAAAGTTACTTAAAACTATTAAGGTTGGACGAAACCCATGGAGTTTGGCAGCAAGCCCTGATGGGAATAGCCTGCTGGTAACAAACAATAGATCGAATAACCTGTCACTACTGAAAACAGGTGCGACTATTTCAGCTGCGGAGCCTAATCAAGTCACCATTTCAGCAGGAGCCCAAACTCACGACGATGGAGAAGAAACCAAGAGGGCGCCCAAGAACGCATCAATCTCTGCAAACTCAAAGATTGGCGCCTTTACAGACTTGGCAAATAATCAAATCGTCATCGTGGATCTTCCTGCCAATAAAATCACAAAAGTAATAAATACAGGAAAAGCCCCGTATGGTATTGAGTTTATTAGATAAAAATGAAAATTAATACCTCGCTATTATTTGCGCTCTTCGGGGCAGTAACTTATGCTTCTCCATTCTCTGCAGAAGTAGCACGTCTGCCTTATGCCAAGGGGTACTTCGGAGAGTCGCTCCCAGGACTTCCAATTGCTGATATTGCAGCCTTTGAGAGAGGTTCATTGCTTTTTGTAAAGAGGTGGGATGCAGCAGGGGGTAATCCGCAGAATGCTAGCAGTTGCGTCTCATGTCATAGCGCCCCCATGCCTGGAGGAGGCGGAATGAGCAGTCAAGCACTTGTGAAGGTATCTTCAACAAACCAAATAATACAAAAAAATAACAGAATCGAAGCTAAGCCCCATACAAGTGGGGAGACAAGAAGAACACCCCCGCTATTTGGTATTGGATTATTAGAGTTTGCCACCCAAAGGAAGACCGATGGCATAGCAAGACCTATCTTTGGCGCTCTAGCCAATGTGGATAGTTTAAGAGACTTTGTTGTGAAGGCCTTTTCAGAGGAGCTAGGGATATATTCCATCTCTGAATGCGCAAAGAGAAATAAAAGAGAGAGCTCCATTTACTGCATCCCCCAAATCAATGAAAATGAAATTGATGACGTAACATCATATCTAAGGTTTACAGCAGCACCGCCTCGTTCTAAATTAGCTACCGATCATGCAGGAAGGTCGACCTTTATTGATATTGGATGTGCAGACTGCCATACCCCTACTATCAGTTTGACCAGCAACGCGCCGCCCCCTCTAAAAGGCATTAGCGCTGAAGCATTTACAGACCTTAAAGTTCACAACGTTGGGGAGGGAGTAAAAGTACGAACAACACCGCTGTGGGGGTTAAAGTCTTATGGGCCTCCGTACTGGCATGATGCAAGCGCAAAAACCATCAAAGATGCAGTATTGAAGCACAATGGCGAAGCCGTCGAATCAAAATTAAAATCCCTCTCATTAAGCGACCAAGAATTTTCAAGTTTGCTTGGGTTCTTAGAAAACTTGTAATTGAACATTTTTACTCAGCCTGATTGCCTCTCTGGCGCGCTGCTTATAGGTATCCAAGGAGTTTCTTGTTAGAAAGGACCAAGTGCTTAGTATCAAGTTGATGGGCGTTTCCTTCGACGGAAAAGCTCTCCCACTGGGCATATTTGAATATTCCGAATTTCCGGAAGTGTTTACCAAGAGCATCAAGGCTCGCCTTGCAAGCAACGAAGATAGCTTCATCGACACTCCCATGAGCAAGGCGTTCTGGGCAGCCAATGGGCGGGGCTTTTATTTCAATAGTCATGACATCGGGACGCTTTACAGGGTCGAACTGGATAGCAAGACCTACAAGATTCGCGGTTCGAGCTAGTCGAGCAACGCGACAAGTACATCAAGGCGAAACTTAGGCAGTGCAAGACTTCTTCCGCCACAGTAGCAACTACAAGGGGCGGTGATCACGCCGGCCTTCGAGATCGCCTATCACCAGTTCGCCGTTCGGCTCCTGGCGGAGTTTGAAGCTGGAGTCCTCGCTGCCGTGGGGCTGTGCAACCTATGCTGCATCGGCCCCGGCGTTTTCAAACGTCGGTCGGAGGATGCTCTGCTCCACCGCCAGATTACGTACCAACGCATCGACAACTCAAGCAACAGCTCTGCATTAGGGCTGGGTTAGAAAAGCTCAGGGAAATGAGCGGACTGCCAGTGGATGAAGTACAGCTATGACTAGCGTGGTTGCGGATGAGGCGCGAGGCTTTATCCGCGAACACCACCGCTACCAGTCCCGTGTGGCGATGACCAATTTTGGCCAATTGCTGCCTTTCATGGAGAACCTGTCAGGGAATGTGATCGATAACTGCAGGACGCCTTAATTTATTCGATGCAAACGCTTAGTTAGAAATACCGCAAAACAAAGTCATCAAATTTCAGGAATTTTACAGTAAATAGATCTTGTTGAAGACGATGATGGATTTTGTCATTCGATACAAACAAGTCAACCTCATCACTATATGCCAAATGCGCAATGTCATGTCCGTCATTTCTTCCAGGTGGGCTCCCGCTCTTCATTGCATTCACGGTGTAGGCTGTCAAACAATGAATGTAATTACTTAGCGGCCTGCGCTTGTTGTAGTGTTCAATGGACTTCATATGTCTTAGGGGAGCTTTTTAATTCCAAGATGATCGAGAAGGTTAGCTATTGTAATGTCTGATAATGTTCGAATGGTCGCAGGGGTATAGGGGTATAGGGGTTTTCCCTAAGAGTTTGGCGGTCTTCTTTTGACGTTGAAAGCGTTCCGCTTAAAGTGGATACGCTATCATCCATGAGTTTCTTGTCGAATCGCGTAAAGGTACCTATAGTATAAGTATTTTCACCAAAATCAACCTCAGCTTTTTTGCTTCGTTAAGTGTTGGTTTTTAACTATTTCCTCCATTAATGCTTTAGTGGTCGGCACATAGCAATCAGGAATATCGAGGGCGAAAGCGTTGGATTGTAAGGTTGCAATCGACTCCCAGACTATTGAAATGTCCCTCGTTAATATATTGGCGAGAGCGGACCTTCGGATCGAATACTCTCGCTCCGTCGTCATTCCTGAGATCAGTTTCATGATGCCATGTTGCGAATATATCAGTTAAACTTCGTATGGCTCTGGGATCTTCTTCAGTTGCCTGAGAGTATTTGTATCCAAGTACGCTTTCAATTTTATTCCACCCATGCGCAGCGTAAGATTCATCTTCCGAATGGAAGACCAGTATCCATTTTAGATTAGTAGCGCATGGCTAATTATAGGTATAGAGTCAAAGTGGCTTTTGGTGACGCCAGACATCAGCGAAGTGTAGATTCGTCTAGATAGCGGCCGATCTCAACTGACGACGCCCGCCCAACTGCTCTAAGCATCAAGAACGGATCATTGAAGAGTTTCTGACGCTCCCCTTATTTATCGCATCACTCAATGACCGCTTCGGGTCGGAAGCGGCCACTCGCGAATGGTGGTTAACGACTCATAGCAGGCCCTAACCGCACTCGCAGAAAACGGACAGAAGCGAAAATTCGGAGTGCCTGATCCTGAAACGGCTTTACCCCCGTTTCACCCAACCACCGGCGCATGCTCGACCATCAACTCGATTATCCAGTCGATAAACACCCGCACCTTGGCGCTGACATGGCGATTCGGCGGAAAGGCCAGATACATCGGCATTGGCGACATGTGCCAGTCTTCAAACAACGGCAGCAGCTCGCCGCTGATCAGGTGCGGTTTGGCCATGTACTGCGGTAGCCAGAGCATCCCCAGGCCAGCCAGGCCGGCGGCAAGGTACGCATTGCCGTCATCGACCGTCAGTTGCGGGCGGGCCTGGACCTCTATGCGCTCCTCACCTCGCTGCATCGCGTAGGGCAAGGTTTTGCCTGTACGGAACCAGAGAAAGCCGATGGTTTTGTGCTGGCCTTCCTCTAACTCACGGGGGTGCGCCGGTGTCCCAAAGCGCTGCAAGTAGCCGGGCGTGGCATACATGCCGAGCTGCAAATCGCCCACATGCCTTGCCACCAGGGACTGATCAGTGATCTCGCCGCCACGCACCACGCAGTCGACGTTTTCGCCAATGATGTCGACGATGCGATCGCTCACGCCCACGGTCAGCTGGATTTCTGGATAACGTGCAAAGAATTCCGGCAAGGCGGGTATGAGCAGCATTCGCGCCAGCGGGCTGGGTACATCCACCCGCAGCCGTCCGCGCGGAGTCATGGACGCGCTGGACAAGCTGGTCTCGGCGTCGTCCATGTCGACCAGTAGCCGGACCACGCGTTCGTAGTAGGCAGCGCCGTCGGCGGTGACATTGACCTTGCGTGTGGTGCGGTTGAGCAGGCGCACGCGCAGCCTCGCTTCCAGTTGCTGAATGAGCTGCGTCACGGTGGTCTTGCTCATGTGCAAGGTGGCGGCCGCCTTGGTGAAACTGCCGGTTTCCACCACTCGGGCAAACGCCTGCATTGCATCGAATCGGTCCATTCCACGCCTCGTTCGCACCTGGATTGTTTGGAGTATACAAACAGTCCTGACCAGAGCTGCTCGTTTATCCAGGTAGGTGGCCTTTTTATAGTGGTCTCACCGTAAACACCGGGCCGCGATGGCCTAGAACGAGGTAGGCAATGTCCAGTAAACGTGATGTCGTTTTCCCACCCGATCGCCATGCTTTGTACGAGCTGCACCGCTACTCGCCGGCGATTCGCTCCAACGGGTTTCTGTTCGTATCCGGTCAGGTCGGCAGCCGCAAGGATGGCTCGGCCGAGCCGGACCTTGCGGCGCAGGTTCGCCTGGCCTTCGCCAACCTCAACGCGATCCTCGCCGAGGCCGGCAGTAGTTTCGAGGATGTGATTGATACGACCATCTTCATGGTCGACCCCGACTCGAAGTTTGAAACCATCTGGGACGTAGCGGCCGAGTATTGGGGCGAAGCGCCTTATCCCACGGTGACCGCTCTTGGCGTGACCTGGCTGTCCGGCTTCGACTTCGAGATCAAGGTGATCGCGAAACTGCCGCAATAGAGGCGCTCCAGCCCCTGCTTCTTGTTCAAGTCGCAGGGCGCGGTCATGCTACTTCGCTGCACTCGGAAAGCCCCCGCTTACCCGTCGGCCAGACGGTAATGGCGGTTCGCCTTGCGGGGGCTATCGTTGCTTGTCTGGGCGACGACTACCGACCGAGGGCGGTGCCATGAACACGAGTGATCTACTGGAACAGTTGCTTCGGGCCGGGCAGGGTTCGCAAGCGCAACAAGGGCGCGGCGGCATGTCAGCGCAGGATGGTCTGGGCGGCTTGCTGGGAGGGCTGCTTGGAGGTGGCAGTGGGGCAGGGGGCGGTGGTGGCCTTGGTGGTTTACTGGGCGGCCTTCTGGGTGGCGGTGGTGGCAACGCCGGCGCTTCCGCTCAGGGACGCTCTGCTGGTGGCGTCAATTACGCGGCTCTGGCGTCGTTGGGCATGATGGCGTTCCAGGCTTATCAAAGCTGGCAACGCAGCCAGGCGGCAGCCCCGCAACAGGCCGTGCGCACCGTGGATCAATTGTCTGGTCCCGAAGCCGAAGATCACAGCCATGCGATCTTGCGTGCGCTGATTGCGGCAGCCAAGGCTGACGGTCGCATCGACCCGCAGGAAGAACAGTTGATCTACGCCGAAATCAAACGTCACACCAGCGACCCGCAACTGCAGCAGTGGCTGGATGAGGAAGTCAGCAAGCCACTCGATGCCGCCGAGGTGGCACAGTCGGCGCAGGACCCGGGCATGGCTGCGGAAATGTACCTGGCCAGCGTGATGCTGGTGGATGACCAGCAGGACGCTGAGCGGGCGTACCTTGATGAGTTGGCCAGTGCGTTGGGCATCGATCCGACGTTGCAGGTGCATCTGGAACAGCAGGCGAAGGGGGCCGCCTGACCGGGGCTTCAGTTCACCTCCGTGAACCGCCGCCGCGTCACGAACAGCACCACGCCCAACGGCACGGCCAGGAGCGCCAGTAGCTCCAGGTCAAAGCCCAGCACCTGCTGCTGGTCGAATTTGAAGATGCCGACCAGGCCCGCCGCCAACAGCACCACGCCCAGCCACTTGCGTAAGGGGTATGGTTTCAGAAACTGAACGAGGAGTGCACCCAGTACCAGAAGGATGGCAGCTTGCATGATGTAGGGCATATGCAGCTCATCAGACCTTGGTGACCAAAAGTGGGGGATTTTCTACAAGCGCTGGGTGAGATGTAAACCGTCTTTTTTTGGGGCTGGGTAGACGAGCAGGGGAGAGATCCCGCGTCGCGTCCTACAGGGATTAATCAGATTTTCCCTATTTCGAGTAGTCCGTTTCCGAAGCATGCTTTGGCCGCTTTTACGCCCTCCAACAGAGGTCTAGTCTCGCTGGGTCGCTGCAGAAAAAAGTAGCGGCCGGGTCTGCAAGCCTGAGCGGGACAACTAGATCAGCGCCACCCATTGCCATTGGTCTCAAACCATTGGCCGTGCGTAATGGTGGCTGCGTACGGGTGGCCTTCGGGTCAGCCGGGCTTACTCTAGTTGCCCCGGTCTTGCAGGCCCGTACGTAGCCGCCACCCTATCGCCTGCAAGCGATGGGCTGCGGTCCGATCAGCGCAACTAGAGAATTTCATCATGCTCAAGATCGTCCCGGATCCACCCCCGTCCGCTGAATCCCCTCATCTCCTTGAAGACACGTTGGTCCAGGCCACCGAGTACGTCATGTGTGCACTGGCCGTCGCCCATCAGTCGATCAGCCACCTGCCCAAATCACCGGCCACCCTGGTGATGCTGACGATGATGCACGAGCTTGATGCCACCCGCATGCTGCTGGAGTCGGCACTGGCTCAGCTACAGATGAGTGCGCGGCCGCCGTCGTACACATTGCACTGATAGAGCTGCCACAGGCCCCAGGTTCCGCGCCGCAATCAAAATTGCCGGGGCTGCTGCGCAGCCCTTTCGCGGCGCAAGGCCGCTCCTACAGGGGCAAGCTAAATCAATGAGTTATGGCTTTTCCACGAGAGAGGATTTCGCAAATGGACAACGAAACCCCTGCAGACCACGGCCAGCTCGGCTGGACCGTCGGTAGCTGCACCTGCCTGGAAGGCGCCACCAAAGGTACGCGCCTGTTCCGTGTCGAGCCCGGCAACTGCGCAAGCCACGCCATGGAGTAGGCTTCCGTGCTGCTCGACAGCGCCCGTCGGGCGTCCTTCATCGGTGTGATGGACAACGAGCCGGTGCTGGTCTGGGCATCGCACTACCTGGGCGATATGGCCAAGGCATTGATGGATGATGCGCATATGGGGATGTTGAAGAAGGTGTGAAACAGACCCCGGTGATCTGGGTCGGACAGTTGCACCGATCCAGGTCACACTTGGACAGAAGCTTGAACCGTGTGCCTGGATCACTGAACGCCATCGAGGTCTTTCAAGATCTCCGTCAAATACGGTCTGGTATACCGCTCTGACGGCTGTATGTGTTCCGAATCCCCTGAATGGTGGTATTCCCCTTCGTCGAATGCCAGGTAGATATCAAATGCCGGCTGTGGCATCTCCTCGTCCGTGCCCAGTTCGACAATGGCGGTGAATAGGCCATTCATGATCTGCCCAGTTCGACAATGGCGGTGAATAGGCCATTCATGATGTTATCGCCAGCCTCATACGATATTGCTCCCGAAATGAATCGTCGGGCCGTTTCGATTGATAGGGCATTGAGCAGATCGGCAGATCGCAGGTCTGGGCTTCGGCAGTAAACCGATAAATCGTCCAGGGTCACCGAGCGATCGTGCGCTGTACCTAGCAAGGCATTGATATCGGAGTGGGGGACCGGTGTGGGCATCAGCGACGTAGCCTAATGTATTTCAAGACTGGGAGTGCCGGATCTTGAATCGCTTGCCGGTCAGGCTAGTCCCAGTACATTTCGATGTTTTCCTGGATTCTGAACTCATCCAGCACGTTGTGATAATGCGACCTGTCAAAGGTCAGGCAGGGTATCGCGTCGAACCAGTCAACAGCAGGGGCTTCTACAGTGATCAGGTCCTTCAGCAAGCCAAATCGACTCCAGTGAACTTCGTGCTCACCGGCGCATTGTTCGGCAACAATCACGGTGCAGGTGAGATCCAGGTCATCCGAACAGACCAGCAAAGGCACCAAGGTCTTCCACCCTGGCGCCGTGGAATATATCCGATCCCAGATCAACAAGGTGTCTTCATCACTGTGCAAAGCGGAGTGGGCAGCTACAAGGTGGAGTTCGGCATCCGCATTTTGCCTGGGTAGCCAAACCTCAAGGGGTGATCCGTCAATCGCAAAGGTGGGGTAGTAGCCTTGGCTGTACTTGGACTTGTGACTGGCAATTGATAGCCGGTTGAACATTCGGTTTCTCACTCTACTGAAGCCCACATAACTTACTGCTTTTGGCTGTGAATGTCTGCCAAGGGTCAATTGGTGAGCAGTGCAGAGTCCGGCCAATGATTCGTTGGCGCGTCCTACATGGATGAATCAGATTTTCCCTATTTCGAGTAGTCCATTTCCGAAGCATGCTTTGGCCACTGTTGCGCCCTCGAAGTGGCGGCTAGTCTCGCTGGGTCGTTGCCAAATCAACGACCGGGTCTGCAAGCC
>Ga0209370_1001419_pt1 | contig 21369 bp, 14 predicted proteins | sample AgamicAtPrz_FD_187164 | JGI IMG/M metagenome (GOLD analysis project Ga0209370, IMG submission 187164) | Agave microbial communities from Guanajuato, Mexico - At.P.rz (SPAdes) (version 2) | ecosystem: Host-associated > Plants > Phyllosphere > Phylloplane/Leaf | place: Guanajuato, Mexico... | reverse complement strand
AGCAACCGCAAGTTCTTGACATCTAATCGGGATTATAGGCAATGGCTGAAAATCAATACTACGGCACTGGTCGCCGCAAAAGTTCCGCAGCTCGCGTGTTCATCAAACCGGGTAGCGGTAAAATCGTAATCAACCAGCGTTCTCTGGAACAGTACTTCGGCCGCGAGACTGCTCGCATGGTCGTTCGTCAGCCGCTGGAACTGGTTGATATGGTAGAAAAACTGGATCTGTACATCACTGTTAAAGGTGGTGGTATCTCCGGTCAGGCAGGTGCGATCCGTCACGGTATCACCCGCGCTCTGATGGAGTACGACGAGTCCCTGCGTGGCGAACTGCGTAAAGCTGGCTTCGTTACTCGTGACGCTCGTCAGGTTGAACGTAAGAAAGTCGGCCTGCGTAAAGCACGTCGTCGTCCGCAGTTCTCCAAGCGTTAATTGCTTTCTGCTACGGCAGAATACAATTGGCCAAAAACCCGCTCCGGCGGGTTTTTTTATGGGTAACGTATGGGTTATCCACATGTTGAGGCCCTTTTATCTCCTCTTTTTCGGCATTTCAAGAATCCCCTCACCACAAAGGCCGCAAAATCTGGTAAACTATCATCCAATTTTCTGCTCAAATATCAGTGAACATTCGATTTTTGTTTATTTTTTGAACAAGGTTGTATCTTCTCTGGGGGGCATCAAATCATCTGGCTGGCCATGTGGTCGGCAGCAGTAAAATTCTGAATATACCTGGAGGTTTTCATGGCTGTCGCTGCCAACAAACGTTCGGTAATGACGCTGTTTTCTGGTCCTACTGACATTTATAGCCATCAGGTTCGTATCGTGCTGGCCGAGAAGGGTGTCAGTTTTGAGATCGAGCATGTGGAAAAGGATAACCCGCCTCAGGATCTTATCGATCTCAACCCGAGCCAAAGCGTACCGACGCTGGTTGATCGTGAGCTGACTCTGTGGGAATCCCGCATCATTATGGAATACCTGGATGAGCGTTTCCCGCATCCTCCGCTGATGCCGGTGTACCCGGTTGCGCGTGGTGAAAGCCGCCTGTACATGCAGCGTATCGAGAAAGACTGGTATTCACTGATGAACGTTATCGTGAACGGTTCTTCCTCCGAAGCCGATGCCGCACGTAAGCAGTTACGTGAAGAGCTGCTGGCCATCGCCCCTGTTTTCGGGCAGAAACCTTTCTTCCTGAGTGATGAATTCAGCCTGGTCGACTGCTACCTGGCGCCGCTGCTGTGGCGTCTGCCAGTTCTGGGCGTAGAGTTCAGCGGCCCGGGGGCGAAAGAGCTGAAAGGCTACATGACGCGTGTCTTTGAGCGCGACTCTTTCCTTGCTTCTCTGACAGAAGCCGAACGTGAAATGCGTCTCGGCCGGGGTTAATCATTGTGGAAATGTCACAGCTTTCTCCACGCCGTCCGTATCTGCTGCGCGCCTTCTATGATTGGCTGCTGGATAATCAGCTTACGCCGCACCTGGTGGTGGATGTGACCTTGCCCGGCGTGCAGGTTCCTATGGAATACGCGCGCGACGGACAGATCGTGCTGAACATTGCGCCGCGTGCGGTCGGCGGCCTTGAGCTGGCGAATGATGAAGTGCGCTTCAATGCGCGCTTTGGCGGCGTTCCTCGCCAGGTTTCCGTACCGCTGGCGGCCGTGCTGGCTATCTATGCGCGTGAGAATGGCGCAGGAACCATGTTTGAGCCGGAAGCGGCTTATGATGAAGAGATTGCCGGCATGAATGATGTCGATGCATCTGACAGCACTGAAGCTGAAACGGTGATGTCGGTTATCGACGGTGATAAACCGGATCATGATGACGGCCCCGATGATGAACCACCGCCACGCGGCGGGCGTCCATCGCTACGCGTTGTGAAATAAAAAAGGGGGCCTGAGGCCCCTTTTTTATAAGTTCATATTTAACATATCAATTTATATCTCCTTCACTCATCATCATAAATTATGGTGTAGAGAATAAACTAATAAATCATATCTTAGATATTTTATAAAATATAAAGAACCATATATATTATAACTTAATATATATGTTACCCGCTGAATATCTCTTTCCGGGCGTTTATTTATAACTCGTGGCTATTACACCAGATAATTTTAATACATGTTTTAGTTAAGTTAAATGCTAATAATAGGATTATCCTGTAATCTTATCGACACTATTTTTTACAAATAGTCTATGAAGTATATAGTTCATAGTATTTAGAATTAATTTCTCAAGGATATAACCAACCGGGTGACCGGTGGTTGATAATATTAAGGAAAGAGAATGACCCAGTTTAAAAAAACGCTCGCTACTGCAGGTGTATGTGCTGCCCTGTTCGTATCCGCTCAGGCAAATGCCGCTACCAGCGCTATCATGACAGTTAAAGGTAACATTGTTCCTGCGGCTTGCTCTATTAACCTCAGCAATAATGGTGAAGTATCTTTTGGTTCTATCGCTGCTTCAACCATCAGAAACGCACCTGCCGGTAACACCCTGGCGCAGCTGGGCACGAAAGATATGACTGTGACTATCTCTTGCGAAGCTAGCGCTGCGATGGGCTTTAAGGTGACCGACAATCGCGCTTCATCGAAAGTAGATCTCTCCACTACGACATTCGCCGATCCGGCATTCCCTGGCGATTACGCAACTGACAATCCAAGCTTCGGTTTTGGCCTGGGTCTGGCTTCCAACAGTGCCAAAATCGGTGCTTATGGTATTGCGCTGAAAGCGTCTGAAGCCACCGCTGATGGCAAATCCGTAGATATGGCCATTTCCGATGATAACGGTAAAACCTGGCGTACTAGTGCTCTTGTTCACCCGCTTTCAACCGGACAGCGTGTTATCAGCGTAGCTAACCCAGGCGGTGCGGCACCGAAACTGTTTACCGAAGCCGTATTGCCAATGAAAATTAACGCCGCGGTACAGACCAGCTCCGTGCTGGGCTCAGATGAAATCGTCCTGGATGGTAACGCTACAGTAAGCCTCGTCTATCTGTAATAGTTGATAAAGATGCGTGCGGCGTACTCACTGTAGTAGCAGGATGGCGTCGCAACGCATTTTAAGAAATTATAAAAATACTATCGGTAAAACCGCATAAATTATTTATTGACTGTGTTAAAGATTTATCATGCCTTTGGGAACTAACTCTCTTCTCCATTATTAAATTACTGAGAATCTTATGAAACGCAGTGCTGTTCTCTCATTATTGTTACTTTCTTTACAGGTAAATGCATCTGGAATGCTGCCAGAAACTTCTGTTTTGCTGGTCGATGCAGCGAAGGGCGAGGCGAGTATGAATATTACCAATACTGACGCAGCGCCTGCTTTATTATATACCAATGTCGTTAACCTACCTGAAAGTGATAAATCTGTTCGCCTGATTGCCTCTCAACCTGTTGTCAGAGTAGAAGCGGGCGCTGTACAGCGTATACGCTTTATGTTGCAAATGGATAAGCCGCTGACGCATGAGGAATTTAAACGAGTAACGTTTGAGGGCATTCCGCAAAAACAAAAAGGTAAAGAGAAGCTGGCTATTACTATTCGTCAGGATCTTCCGGTAATTATTCATCCAGCTGGACTTGCTGAAGATACTACCCCCTGGAAGCACTTGCAGTGGCGTAAAAAAGGCAATCTTCTGGAAGTAATTAATCCATCTGATTATGTGGTACGGATGGCACCAAAATTCACTTCATTACCCTCAGGTCATGAAGGAGACTTAAAGAATACCTATTTATTGCCTCATACAAGTATGACCGTGGAGTTGCCAAATGCTGGGGATAATAAAGTGGAATTTTATCCTGCCAGCCGTTATGGATATAAGGGTGAGAAGTACATAGCCTCAATTCAGTAAGTCGCGAAAGGAAAACAAGGATGTTTAAAAGAACGCTGCTGATGTGCGCAGTCGGTTTTTTATTCCCACGACTTGGTTATGCTTCTGATATTGAATCTTCCTCCGTTGAATTTGATAGTGAAACGTTAAAGTCGTTGGGTATCGATCCGGCGTTAGCAGGCTATTTTGCAAAAGAATCGCGTTTTATGCCTGGCGATCACGCGGTCACGCTAAAAGTAAACGGTGTGAGTAAAGGGAATGTTGTCGCCCGTTTTGTCCAGAATGGTGAGCTTTGCTTTGATAAAAGCTTTATGGAGCAGGCGGAATTACGCCTCCCGTATAAGCTCACCCAGGGATGTTACGATTATCTTAAATATCATCCGCAAACCGTGATGAAGGCTAATCCTGGACAGGAATTAGTGGAACTCATCGTGCCGCCGCAGGAAATAGACCATCAGGACGCTGTAGACCCCGGGCAATTTGTGATGGAGGGCACTGGCGCTGCGCTCAATTATACGGCGATGTCTTCCCGCAGCGAATATAGCGGCGACAGTACAACCTATTCCCAGCTGCAGCTTGACGGAGGGGTTAACGTCGCCGGCTGGTTATTACGCAGTCAGCAGCTCTTCAGCCATACGGACGGGCGCGTTAACAGCGAGAATGGGCAGACCTATTTGCAGCGCACCTCGGTTGATTTACGCACTACCGCCCGGGTAGGTGAGGTCAATATGAATAACGGGCTGCTGGAAGGTTCAGGTATATATGGCGTGACATTAACGCCGGAAAGCGCACTACAGAGTGGGGGAGATCGTATTAAGGTCAGCGGTATCGCCAATACCTCTCAGGCGCGTGTTGAAATTCGCCAGCAGGGTGTTCTGGTCTCTTCAATTCTGGTACCTGTCGGCCCGTTTACCATCACCGATGTCGCGCTGCGTAATTACACCAGCGATCTCACCGTGACGGTTATCGAAACCGACGGTAATAAGCATAGCTACGTTGTGCCTGCATCTTTGTATATGCAGAGGATGGAAAATCCGGCCGGCTTATTTGTTTCGGTTGGTCAGGTTAGCGATGAATACGATAAAAAGCCCGTGGTGGCCAGCGTCTCCGGTGGCTGGCGCCTCTTGCCAGAGACAAACGCCAGCGCTGGCGTAGTTGTGGCGCAGGATTTTCAGGCCGCAGCGGCGGGCCTTGATACCATGCCCTGGACATCCACGCTGCTGAGCCTTAAGGCAAGCCAGTCCTGGGATCGGCAGAATGCTCTGCAGGGGCAGAGTTACGGTGCTGAAGTCAGTATTGCGATGGCGCTGGGTGTAAGTATCACCGCGTCGTCGACATACTACTCGCGCGGGTATCGAGAGTTCTCCCAGTTCCTCGACAAAGACTACACGCCGACGAAAAAACAGGAATACTCCGTCGGGCTACAGTGGCAGAGTTCGGGCATAGGCAGCTTCAACGCCAGTTACTATGAAACCAGAAACCGCACTAACGAAGGCAAAAACCGCTATATCACGGCAGGCTGGGGCGGCAATATTTCGTCTGCCTATGTTTCGGCGAACTGGCAGCGGCAGTTAGATACCGGCGACGGCGGCAAGAAAGAGGATATGTTTTACCTCAATGTTACCGTGCCGCTAGGTCAAACCAGCGTCAATACCTACGCGCGTCGTGATAGCAGTACTACCCGATTCGGTACCACGGCTTCCGGTAATCTCACCGAAGATAGCGCGTACACTCTGGGCGCTGAAATTGGCAAAGAGAGTAAAGATAAGAGCCTGAGCGCAGGTTTGAGCACTAATCTGCACTATGCCCAGTTGGCGCTGAACGGCAGCATGGCGGGACAAAACCATCGTAACTATACGGGCTCGCTTCAGGGTGGGATTGTCGCGCATTCAGAGGGGATCACCCTCTCTCCGCTGCCTGTGCGGGAAACCTTCGGCGTCGCCTCGCTGGCCCAGCCGGTGGCCGGCGTGAAGATTGATACGCCGCAGGGACCGGTCTGGACGGATGCGCGTGGCTATGCGGTATTGCCATCGCTCAATGCCTGGAAAAAATCGCGTGTTGAAGTCAACACCGAGACCTTACCTAAAAATATGGATATCGGTAACGGCACGCGCATGCTGAGCCAGGGCCGCGGATCGGTGAGCAAGGTGAAATTTAACGCCATCACCCAGCGTCGCGTACTGCTGAACGTGACGATGGCCGACGATAGTAAGCTGCCGAAAAATCTCGCTATCACCGATGAGCAGGGTAATTATCTCACCACCTCCGTCGATGAAGGCGTTGTGTTCCTGAATAACGCAACCAGCAAACAGACGCTGGTCGCGCAGGGAGAGCCGAACAGCTGCCGTATTTCGCTGGTACTGCCGGAGCGGGCTGAATCAGGCGTCTTCTATGAGACGGCAAAGGGAGTTTGCCAATGAAAAAATACGTTCTGATGGCGGCAGTGTTCGCCATCCCCATGAGCGGCTGGGCCGACTGTCACATCTTTGCCAGTCAGCAAAAAGTAAGCTGGAGCAAGCTGAGCGCGGCCGAGCGGCAGCAGGCTCAGGGGCAGGCGATTACCTTACCGGAAAAGCAGATCCAGGTGCAGGTCGTGTGCAGCGCCCCGCAGCGTATCCGCCTCTTTATCGGCAGCGATGCAGCGCAAAATAATACCTTTGCGCTGGGGCCACTCGGTGAGATGCATATCGTTGCCTCGCAGGCGCGTGTGGATGACAAGCCCGTTCGCCTGGCGTTGGTCACTGCTTCTGATGCGGCTCCCGCATCCGGCGGCAGCGAGACCGCTGACGTGGCGCTCAACCAGAGGCTGGCCTTTATGGATGGGAAAGAGGTATCCGGCAAGACCGCTTCTGTCACCTTCACGGTGAAATCCACGGTTAAACCCGGCTCTATTAGCGAAAAAACGACCTGGCATGGCAACCTGAAAATTAAAATGGAGGTGCAATGATGCGCCGCCTTTGCCCGATCCTGGCCGCGTTAGCGGCTGCACCTGCGCTCGCCAGCGATACCGTCAACATCGGTTTCGAACTCACCGCCGAAGCGGCGGCCTGCGTGCCTACGCTCAGCAATAACGGCGTTGCCGATTTTGGTAACCGCTCCGTTGGCAGCCTGTCGGCTAACGGCTTTACCCAACTGGGTACACGAGAGCTGACCTTAACGATCGCCTGTGAATCCTCTACCGCGCTGGCGATCACCTCCCGCGATACCCGGTCCTCCTCGGTCAGGGTAGGGGAGGATGCCGATCGCGGCTATGGCCCGCACTTTAGCGCCAACGGTGGCTTAAACGTAGCCTATGCTTCCCGGCTCTTTGGCCTCGGGATGACGGCTGAAAACAAGCCTATCGGCAGCTATGCGATTCTGATTAACGCCGCTGGCGTCACGGCGATGGACGGTACTAAGAGCGTGAGTGTCGATATAGCCGGCTCGGAAAGTAAAAACGGCGGCTGGAGCCAGCTTGATAGCTACCTGATGCCCGCAACCGAAAGCTACTTTTACACCTTCGTAAAAAAAGGCACGACGGTGCCGCAGCCGGTCAGTACGGTAAACGTGCCCCTGCAGATAAGCGTCGCCGTGGCGGACAAGCTCAGCAGTAGCCAGATCGTTAAGTTAGACGGTGAGGCCGTGATTAGCCTGGTGTATTTGTAAGGGCAGCGGGTGGGAATGGACTACGGCCCGGCAGGAGAAGATCCTGCCGGGCCGTACTGTTTTAGACTTCGAGGAAGTTCATGATGCCGTCTGCCGCTTTACGGCCTTCGGCAATGGCGGTGACCACTAAATCGGAGCCGCGCACGATATCGCCGCCGGCGAAGATCTTCGGATTGCTGGTCTGGAAGGCGTTTTCGCTGCCTTCCGGGGCAATAATCCGGCCCTGAGAGTCCAGCTCGACGCTGTGCTTCGCCAGCCACTCCATGCTGTGCGGCCGGAAACCAAACGCCATCACCACCGCATCGGCCGGGATCACGTATTCCGAACCCGCCACGATTTCCGCGCGACGGCGGCCTTTCGCATCCGGTGCGCCCATCTCGGTCCGCGCCATTTTCACGCCGCTGACGCGTCCGTTAGCATTCACTTCAATACCCAGAGGCTGGATGTTGAACTGGAACTCAACGCCCTCTTCACGCGCGTTTTTCACTTCGCGCTTTGAGCCCGGCATGTTCTCTTCGTCACGGCGGTAGGCACAGATAACGTGCGCCGCATTCTGGCGAATAGAGGTACGCACGCAGTCCATCGCGGTATCGCCCCCGCCGAGCACTACCACGCGTTTGCCTTCCATGCTTACGAAAGGTTCGTCGCTGGTTTCACCATAGCCCATCAGCTGTTTGGTGTTGGCAATCAGGAATGGCAGGGCGTCGTACACGCCCGGCGCCTCTTCGTTTTCCAGACCACCGCGCATCGACTGATAGGTGCCCACGCCCAGGAAGACGGCATCGTAATCCTTCAGCAGATCGTCGAGCTGCACGTCGCGGCCCACTTCGGTGTTGAGTTTGAACTCAATGCCCATGCCGGTGAAGATCTCACGGCGGCGGGTCATCACCTCTTTTTCCAGCTTAAATGCCGGAATGCCGAAGGTGAGCAGGCCACCGATCTCCGGATGGCGGTCAAACACCACCGCCTTCACGCCGTTGCGGGTCAGCACGTCGGCACAGGCGAGGCCCGCCGGGCCGGCGCCGATGATCGCCACGCGCTTGTCGGTCTGGCGCACGCCGGTCATATCCGGACGCCAGCCCATCTCAAAGGCTTTATCGTTGATGTAGCGTTCGATGTTGCCGATGGTTACCGCGCCAAACTCGTCGTTCAGGGTGCAGGAGCCTTCACACAGGCGGTCCTGCGGGCAGACGCGGCCGCACACTTCCGGCAGGGTGTTGGTCTGGTGAGAGAGCTCGGCGGCTTCGAAAATACGCCCCTCGTTGGCCAGCTTCAGCCAGTTCGGGATGTAGTTATGCACCGGGCATTTCCATTCGCAGTAGGGGTTGCCGCAGGAGAGGCAGCGATCTGCCTGCGCCTTGGCCTGACCTTCTGAAAACGGCTCGTAGATTTCAACAAATTCAATTTTACGGATCTTCAGCGGTTTCTTCGGCGGATCAACGCGCTGCAGGTCGATAAACTGGTAAACGTTCTGACTCATCTGAATTCCTTACTGCGCCTGCACGCGCAGCTCTGCCGCGCTACGACTACGATGACCCAACAGGGCTTTAACATCGCTGGATTTCGGTTTCACCAGCGCGAACTTCGCGGAAAATGCCGGCCAGTTAGCCAGGATCTCTTCCCCGCGCGACGAACCGGTATGCTGCACGTGCTCGGTAATCAGGCCGCGCAGATGCTCTTCGTGGATCGCCAGGGAGTCCACGTCCAGCACTTCCACCAGCTCCGGGTTCACGCGTTTGCGGAAATCACCGCTTTCGTCCAGCACGTAGGCGAAGCCGCCCGTCATGCCCGCGCCGAAGTTAACGCCGGTTTTGCCCAGCACGCAGACGATGCCGCCGGTCATGTATTCACAGCCGTTGTCGCCAATGCCTTCCACTACCGTGATGGCACCGGAGTTACGCACCGCAAAGCGCTCGCCGGCACGGCCAGCGGCAAACAGGCGACCGCCGGTTGCGCCATACAGGCATGTGTTACCGATGATGCTCGCCTCATGGCTACGGAAGGCAGAACCCACCGGCGGACGCACCGCCAGCAGACCGCCCGCCATGCCTTTACCGACGTAGTCGTTGGCATCGCCGGTCAGATACAGCTCTACGCCGCCCGCGTTCCACACGCCGAAGCTCTGACCCGCCGTACCGCTGAAGTGCGCGGTAATCGGATCCGCCGCCAGCCCCTGGTCACCGTGCGCCTGGGCGATGTAGCCGGAGAGAGTCGCGCCCACCGAGCGGTCGGTGTTGCGGATATCAAACCAGAAGGTTTTGCTCTGCTTTTCATCCACGTACGGCTTCGCCTGCTGCAGCAGCTGCGCGTTCAGCACGCCGTTGTCGAACGGCGGGTTTTTCTCGGTGCAGTACACCGCTTTGCCCGGGTGCGGCTGGGCGGTTTCCAGCAGCTTATTCAGCTCAATCTTCTGCTGCTTAGCGGTAAAGCCTTCCAGCTCTTTCAGCAGGTCGGTACGGCCAATCAGATCTACAAGACGGGTTACGCCCAGCTGCGCCATCAGCTCGCGGGTTTCGCGGGCAATAAATTCAAAGTAGTTGGTCACTTTGAACGGCAGGCCGTGGTAGTGGTTTTTACGCAGCTTCTCATCCTGGGTCGCTACGCCGGTTGCGCAGTTGTTCAGGTGGCAGATACGCAGATATTTACAGCCCAGCGCCACCATCGGGCCGGTACCGAAGCCGAAGCTCTCCGCGCCCAGAATCGCCGCCTTGATGATATCGAGGCCGGTTTTCAGGCCGCCGTCCACCTGCAGACGAATTTTATGACGCAGGCCGTTAGCCACCAGCGCCTGCTGGGTTTCTACCAGGCCAAGCTCCCACGGACAGCCCGCGTATTTCACCGAGGAGAGCGGGCTGGCGCCGGTGCCGCCGTCATAGCCGGCAATGGTAATCAGATCCGCATAGGCTTTCGCCACGCCGGTGGCGATAGTGCCCACGCCCGGCTCGGAGACCAGCTTCACGGAGATCATCGCCTTCGGGTTAACCTGTTTGAGGTCGAAAATCAGCTGCGCTAAGTCCTCGATAGAGTAAATATCGTGGTGCGGCGGCGGGGAGATCAGCGTCACGCCCGGTACCGAGTAGCGCAGTTTGGCGATGTACGGCGTCACTTTATCGCCCGGCAGCTGGCCGCCTTCGCCCGGTTTTGCCCCTTGGGCGACTTTAATCTGAATAACGTCGGCGTTAACCAGGTAGGCCGGGGTTACGCCAAAGCGACCGGATGCCACCTGCTTGATACGGGACACTTTATTGGTGCCGTAGCGGGCCGGATCTTCGCCGCCTTCGCCGGAGTTGGAATTGCCGCCGATGCTGTTCATGGCTTCTGCCAGCGCTTCGTGGGCTTCCGGGCTCAGGGCGCCGATAGACATCGCCGCGGTGTCGAAACGTTTAAACAGCTCAGATGCGGGCTCAACGTCGTCGATGCTCACGGCTTCGTCGCCCGGGTTAAGGGCGATGAGATCGCGCAGCGTGGCCGGCGGACGGTTGTTTACCAGCTCGGCATACTGCTGATAGTCGCTGTACTCGCCGCTCTGCACCGCCTGCTGCAGGGTGCGCACCACGTCCGGGTTATAGGCGTGATACTCACCGCCGTGAACGTATTTCAGCAAACCGCCCTGATCCAGCGGCTTGCGTGCCAGCCAGGCGCGTTTCGACAGGTTCAGCAGATCCTGCTGGAAGTCACTAAAGCCCGCGCCGCCGATACGGCTGATCACGCCCTGGAAGCAGAGATCGGCCACCTCGTCATGCAGGCCAACGGCTTCAAACAGCTTCGAGCAGCGGTAAGAGGCGATAGTAGAGATGCCCATTTTGGACATGATCTTGTACAGGCCTTTGTTGATCCCGTTACGGTAGTTCAGCATCACGGAACGGTAATCTTTTTCGATGGCGCGGCTGTCAACCAGCTTCGCCAGCGATTCGTAGGCCAGGTACGGGTAAATTGCGGTGGCGCCAAAGCCCAGCAGCACGGCAAAGTGGTGCGGGTCGCGGGCGCTCGCGGTTTCGACAATAATGTTGGCATCGCAGCGCAGGCTCTTATCCACCAGACGGGTCTGGATAGCGCCTACCGCCATGGGTGCCGGTACCGGCAGACGACCTTTGGCAATATTGCGGTCAGAGAGCACCAGCAGCACGGTACCGTTGCGCACCATCTGCTCGGCTTTATCGCACAGCGCTTTCACCGTCTCTTCCAGGCTCGTCTCTGCCACGTCAAAGGTGATATCTAGCGTGTCGGCGCGATAGTGATCCTCTTTCATGGTGGTGAGCTGTTTGAAATCGGAGAACAGCAGAATCGGCGACTTAAAGCTCAGACGGTGAGCCTGGCCTTCGGCTTCACAGAAGACGTTCATCTCGCGACCGATGCTGGTGGCCAGCGACATAACGTGTGCTTCACGCAGCGGATCGATTGGCGGGTTGGTTACCTGCGCAAACTGCTGGCGGAAGTAGTCGTAAATGATGCGCGGCTGGCTGGAGAGCACGGCAAACGGGGTATCATCACCCATTGAGCCGACCGCCTCCTGGCCGTTTTCACCCAGCACGCGAACCACGGAATCGAGCTCTTCGGCGCTGTAGTTAAACTGTTTCTGGTAGCTGGCCAGCAGATCGTCGTCCAGCTCGCGGCTGCCCACCTCTTCGTCCGGCAGATCTTCGAACGGCACCAGACGGCGCACGTTTTTCTCCATCCACTCTTTATAAGGGTGGCGGCTCTTCAGATCGTTGTCGGTTTCGGCAGAGTGCAGAATGCGGCCGCCGCGGGTGTCGATAACCATCAGCTCGCCCGGGCCGACGCGGCCTTTCTCGACCACTTCGTCAGGCTGGTAATCCCAGATGCCTACTTCAGAGGCGCAGGTGATCAGCTTGTCTTTAGTGATGACGTAGCGCGCCGGGCGCAGGCCGTTACGGTCGAGGTTACAGGCGGCGAAGCGGCCATCGGACATCACGATGCCCGCCGGGCCGTCCCACGGCTCCATGTGCATGGAGTTAAAGTCGAAGAACGCGCGCAGCTCCGGATCCATATCCGGGTTGTTCTGCCAGGCTGGCGGAACCAGCAGGCGCATGGCGCGTACAATATCCATCCCGCCGGCCAGCAGCAGCTCCAGCATGTTATCCATGGAGCTGGAGTCCGAGCCGGTCTCGTTAACGAAAGGCGCGGCGTCGTGCAGATCCGGGATCAGCGGGGTCTGGAACTTATAGGTACGGGCGCGAGCCCACTGGCGGTTACCGGTGATGGTGTTGATTTCGCCGTTGTGCGCCAGATAGCGGAACGGCTGCGCCAGCGGCCAGCGCGGCACGGTGTTGGTAGAGAAGCGCTGGTGGAACAGGCAGATGGCCGATTCCAGACGCAGGTCCGCCAGGTCCAGGTAGAAGCGCGGCAGGTCGGCCGGCATACAGAGACCTTTATAGATATTCACCAGGTTAGAGAGGCTACAGACGTAGAACTCTTTATCTTCCTGCAGGCGTTTCTCAATGCGGCGGCGGGCGATAAACAGGCGGCGTTCCATATCACGCGGACGCCAGCCCGCAGGCGCATTCACAAAAATTTGCTCAATACGAGGCAGCGAGGAGAGGGCGATTTCACCGAGCACCCCTTCGTTGGTGGGCACATCGCGCCAGCCGACAATGGAGAGGGTTTCACGCTGAAGTTCTTCTTCGACGATGCGGCGCGATACGGCGGCTTTTTCCGCGTCCTGGTTAAGGAACAGCATGCCAACAGCGTAGTTTTTGGCTAAGCGCCAGCCGCGCTCTTCCGCCACGATGCGGAAGAAACGATCCGGTTTTTGCAGCAGCAGACCGCAACCGTCGCCGGTTTTACCATCAGCGAGGATGGCGCCACGGTGCTGCATACGGGCCAGTGCGTGAATAGCAGTACGCACTACCTTGTGGCTAGGTTCGCCTTCTATGTGGGCGATCAGGCCGAAACCACAGTTATCCTTCTCAAGGGATTTATCGTACAACATATCAGTGAACCTCCCCAGGCTCGTCGGGCTTCCCACTGAACCGTGGCGCACAGGCACAGAAAGAGCATGGCGACGGGGGTTGCGTGTCATACGCGTACCTCGCATTCGCCCTCTTAATATCCTTTTCGCGCAGGTAAACAAGTTTGAGGACTTGCTTCAGAGGGAATCTCAATTACTGCATAAATATGATGAGCAGGCTGCTCATCCAGAAAGCTTCCAGCGGATTTCCAACTTATCGGGAATCGGTACAGAGGTCAAATGGCAATCTTATTTATACAAAATTGTGCTAAAGGGTAGTTAACCATTTAAATAATAAGAAAATTTACCCTGTTTTATATCGACAAATTGCCAACCGGAGCGGCGGAGGAGTGTGATCTGACTCACTATCTGAAAGCGGTATTATCCACGTAGCGTGCTGAAAGATTTATTTTTGGCAGAATTAAACGCTAAGTCATGGCTAAAGGCCGCATAATCTCACTGTTTTTCAGCCATGGCGCTATAAACAAAAAAAAGCGGTGGAACATAAGGAAAAGTAATTGCCGGGGCGCTGAATGAAATTGCAGTAATCTTGATTTTTTATTCAATAAGGTAATAGCCATCCAGGGCGATTGATCCAGGTCATCGCCGACGGTGGCTAAAAATGGCAGGCTTGTGCCCTTTCATACGGGCGGTCTATCAGATTATGCAGTTACAAAAATTAGTCAATATGTTTGGTGGGGATCTTTCACGCCGGTACGGCCAGAAGGTCCATAAGCTGTCGCTGCATGGGGGGTTTAGCTGCCCCAATCGCGACGGCACCATCGGGCGCGGCGGCTGCACTTTTTGTAACGTTGCCTCTTTTGCCGACGAAGCGCAGCAGCATCGCTCTATCGCCGAACAGCTTGCGCACCAGGCGAACCTGGTCAACCGGGCAAAGCGGTATCTGGCCTATTTCCAGGCCTACACCAGTACCTGGGCAGAAGTGCAGGTGCTGCGATCCATGTACCAGCAGGCGGTGAGCCAGGCCAGTATCGTTGGGCTGTGCGTCGGCACGCGTCCGGACTGCGTGCCGGAAGCGGTGCTGGATCTGCTGAGCGAGTATAAAGAGCAGGGCTATGAGATATGGCTGGAGTTAGGGCTGCAAACCGCCAGTGACAAAACCCTGCACCGCATTAACCGGGGGCATGATTTTGCCTGCTACCAGCGCACTACCCGCCTTGCCCGCGAGCGCGGGCTGAAGGTCTGCTCTCATCTGATTGTCGGTTTACCGGGAGAGGGGCAGCAGCAGTGCCTTGAGACTCTGAACAGGGTGGTAGAGACCGGGGTGGATGGCATCAAGCTGCATCCGCTGCACATCGTCACCGGCAGCACTATGGCGAAAGCCTGGGAAGCGGGGCGGCTTAACGGCATCGGGCTGGAGGAGTACACCCTGACGGCGGGAGAGATGATCCGCCACACGCCGCCCGAGGTAATTTATCACCGTGTTTCCGCCACCGCCCGCCGCCCTACGCTGCTGGCTCCGCTCTGGTGTGAGAACCGCTGGACCGGGATGCTTGAACTCGACAAATACCTTAACGCCCATGGCGTTCAGGGCTCGGCTATCGGCCGCCCGTGGGTATCACCGACACTTCCGCCAGCGTGACCTCACGCTAAGCCTCCTTTCCCGAGTTGTGCGACGCATTGCGCCACGCGAACTATGCTTTTGCACTGGGTTCACAACTTTTTGGGAAATTATGTCCAGATTCTTTTTTAACGACCGTAACCAGCTGGTCAACGACGCCATCGAAGGCATACTTATCTCCGCTCCGCGGGGCAATCTCGTCAAGCTTGATATCGATCCGGCCATTCGCGTGGTGGCCCGCGCGGACTGGGACAAGAGCCGCGTGGCGGTGATCTCCGGCGGCGGCTCGGGGCACGAGCCTGCCCACGCCGGGTTTGTCGGCAAAGGGATGCTGACCGCGGCGGTGTGCGGCGATCTGTTCGCCTCGCCAAGCGTGGATGCGGTGCTCAACGCCATTGTGGCGGTAACCGGCGATCGCGGCTGTCTGCTGATCGTTAAAAACTATACCGGCGATCGCCTTAACTTTGGCCTGGCGGCGGAAAAGGCCAAAAGCTACGGGCTGAAGGTCGAAATGGTGATTGTGGCGGATGATATTGCGCTGCCCGACAACAAACAGCCGCGCGGCATTGCCGGCACGGCGCTGGTGCACAAGATCGCCGGCTACGCCGCCGAGCAGGGAAAATCGCTCGCTGAAGTGCGGGATATTGCCCGTCAGGCCTGCGACAACCTCTGGAGCCTGGGGGTGGCGATGCAAACCTGCAATCTGCCCGGCAGCGATGATGAAGAGGGGCGTATTAAGCAGGGGCACGTAGAGCTGGGGCTGGGGATCCACGGGGAGCCCGGCGCATCGGTGGTGGACACGCAAAACAGTAAGACCATTATCGACACCCTGGTGAAGCCGTTGCTGGAGCGGGCGGGCGAAGGAAAGCTGGCGGTGCTGATTAATAACCTCGGCGGCGTGTCGGCGCTGGAGATGGCGCAGCTGACCAAAGAGCTGGCCCATTCGGCGGTAAAAGATCGGCTTGCCCTGCTTATCGGCCCGGCGCCGCTGGTCAGCTCGCTGGACATGAAAGGCTTTTCCCTGTCGTTTCTGAAGCTGAACGACACCTTTGAGCGCGCGCTTAACGAGCCGGTAGAAACCCTCGGCTGGCAGAATCCCGTGGCTTTTGCCCCCATGCGCACCGTTGCGCACGCGGCGCTGCATGATAGCCTCGAGTTTACCCCCTCCGACAATGCGCAGGTCTCCGGGCTGGTGGCTACCGCGACCCGGACGCTTATCGACCTGGAGGCTCGCCTCAACGCGCTGGATGCGAAGGTGGGAGATGGCGATACCGGCTCCACCTTTGCGCAAGGGGCGCGGGATATCGCCGAACGGCTTGCGCAAAACCAGCTGCCGCTGAACGACGTCTCGAAACTGCTGTTGCTGGTAGGCGAGCGGCTGGCGACGGTGATGGGCGGGTCGAGCGGCGTCTTAATGTCGATCTTCTTTACCGCCGCCGGCCAGAAGCTGCATGAAGGTAAAGCGCTGCCGGACGCGCTGCTGAGCGGGCTGGCGCAAATGAAGCATTACGGTGGGGCGGATCTGGGGGATCGCACGCTGATCGACGCGCTGCAGCCCGCGCTGGAGGCGTTGCAGAAGAGTGACATTCAGAGCGCGGCGCAGGCGGCCCGGCAGGGCGCAGAGGCAACGGCCACCATGCAGAAAGCCGGCGCCGGACGCTCGTCGTACGTGAATAAAGAGAACCTCACCGGGGTCACCGATCCGGGCGCAGTCGCGGTGGCCGAGGTCTTTGCGGCCCTGGTAAAAGCCAAAGGATAACAGCCTGTTTTTTTCTCCTCTCCCTGTGGGAGAGGGCCGGGGTGAGGCAAGGTAAAAGCAAAACGGTAACAGCGTTACCGTTTTTAGTGTTTTCTCCCTCTCACTAAAGGAGAGGGTTGGGGTGAGGGCAAGGTAAAAGCAAAGCGGTAACAGCGTTGCCGCTTTTAGTGTTTTCTCCCTCTCCCTGTGGGAGAGGGCCGGGGTGAGGGCACCAGACCGCACAAGGCAAAAACGGCAACCCGAAGGTTGCCGTTTTTATATTAAAACATCAGAAATCCGCTTTCAGCACCACGCGGTAACGGGCTTTACCGTCACGCACGTGCTGGATAGCCTCATTGATTTTCGACATCGGATAAAGCTCGGTGGTCGGAGAGACCTTAGTGCGCCCGGCAAACTTCATTAGTTTGCGCAACTCGTACGGCGTGCCGGTGGCGGAGCCCGAAACGCTGCGATCGCCGCCAATCAGGGTAAATGCCGGTACCGGCAGCGGCTTCAGCACCGCGCCCACGGTATGGAAGTTACCGCCGTAGGCCAGCGCCTCAAAGTACGGCTGCCAGTCGAGATCGACGTTAACGGTATTGATAATGAGATCGAACTGGCCCGCCAGCGCCTTGAGCGCTTCAGGATCGCGGCTATTGACCACTTTATCGGCGCCCATCGCCAGCACTTCCTGCTCCTTGGCCGGGTTAGAGCTAAAGGCGGTCACTTCGCAGCCCATGGCGTGCAGCAGCTTGATGGCGATATGGCCGAGGCCGCCGATACCGATCACGCCCACGCGGCTGGTGGCGGTGACGTGGTGCATCAGCAGCGGTTTAAAGACGGTGATGCCGCCGCAGAGCAGCGGGCCGGCGGATTCGATATCAATACTCTCCGGCAGGGGAATGACCCACTGCCAGTCGGCGCGCAGCTTATCGGCAAAACCGCCTTTGTTCAGAATGGTAGGAACTGACCCTTCCAGGCAGTTGATCTGGTTGCCGCTGATACAGGCATCGCAGTGGCCGCAGCTGCGGGCCGTCCAGCCAATGCCCACGCGCTGGCCGATCTTCAGCCCTTTGTCCTGGGCGGCGGTACCCAGCGCGACCACGCGGCCAATCACCTCATGCCCGGCAACCAGCGGATAGCTTGAAAAGCCCCACTCGTTATCGATCATCGACAGGTCCGAGTGGCAAATACCGCAGTAATCCACCTGCACTTCGACGTCTTCCGCCTTCAGCTCGCCCGCGTCGTATTCGTATAGCTCAAGTTCGGCACCCGCTTCTGGCGCGGCATAGCTTTTTATCATCGACATCTTTGTTCCCCCGTTATGGTGTTAAACAGAGAGTGTAGAGCATTCATTTTACAGCCGCTTAACAGAAGGGGGCAGCAAGCCGGGATCAGAGCGCCTTAAGCATGCGGACTTCGCAGTCCACGTGTCCGGTACAGCCCAGCGGCCGATCGATATGCTCAAAGCCGAGATGCTCATACAGCCGGATAGCCTCTTTCAGAAACGCGGTGGTTTCGAGATAACAGCGCGTAAACCCCTGAGCGCGGGCATGATCCAGCGCCTGCAGCGCCAGTTTTTTGGCTAAACCCTGGCCGCGGGCGGCGGGCAGGAAATACATTTTTTGCAGTTCGCAGATATCCGGCTCGCTGCAGGAGAGGGGGGCCACGCCGCCGCCGCCCACAACCTGTCCGTCCTGCTCGATAACCCAGTAAGCATGGCCAGGCTGGCTGTAGAGGCTATACAACTCATCGAGGTTAGGATCCGCAACGGTATAGCCTTTATCGGCGGTCAGGCCATACTCCGCGGAGACCGCGCGAATAACGGAGGCAATGGCGGCGTTGTCCTGCTCGGTGAGCCGGCGCATGGTGGCCGCTACGGGGGTGATTACGCTCATAACTTTACTCATGACAAAAATTGACACACAGCTGCTGTTAATAGCACCGCAACAGGGTGAGTGCAAGCGAGGATATTTCAGGGGAGGAACCCCTTACGCCCTGAAGCGTAAGGGGTAAAAGCATTACAGGGCGGCGATAACGGCCTGCTGCTCAATCAGTTTAGCTTTCGCATCGGCGAAACCAACCAGACGTTCACGCTCTTTGGCGATGACCGCTTCCGGCGCGCGAGCCACGAAGCCTTCATTTGCCAGTTTGCTTTCGATCTTGCCGATTTCCACTTCTACTTTCGCCACTTCTTTTGCCAGACGTGCCAGCTCGGCCTCTTTGTCAACAAGGCCAGCCATCGGGATCAGCAGCTCGGCGCCGTCGATGATTTTGGTCACGGAAACCGGACCTTTGTCATCGGCAGGCAGCACGGTGATGCTCTCCAGACGCGCCATGGTCTGCAGGAAGGTGTTGTTCTCGTTCACGCGACGCTGCGCCGCCTCGCTGCAGCCGCGCAGCAGCAGCGCCAGCGGTTTGCCCGGGGAGATGTTCATCTCGGCGCGGATATTACGCACGGCCACGATAGCCTGCTTCAGCCATTCGGTATCGGCTACCGCCGCTTCGTCAACCTGAGCGGCGTCAAAGGCCGGGAACGGCTGCAGCATGATGGTATCAGCGTTGATACCGGCAATGACCTTCACGCGCTGCCAGATGGTTTCGGTAATGAACGGGATAATCGGATGCGCCAGGCGCAGCAGACCTTCCAGCACGGTAATCAGCGTGTTGCGCGTGCCGCGCAGTTCAGCTTCGCTGCCGCCGTTCATCACCGGCTTGGTCAGCTCCAGATACCAGTCGCAGAACTGGTTCCAGGTGAACTCGTACAGGATGCCGGCCGCGATATCGAAGCGGTAGCTGTCCAGCGCTTCACGGAAGGCTTTCACGGTCTGGTTAAACTCGGCCAGGATCCAGCGATCCGCCAGAGAGAGCACCTTCTCGCCGCCGTTAAAGCCGCAGTCCTGGTCTTCGGTGTTCATCAGCACGAAGCGGCTGGCGTTCCACAGCTTGTTACAGAAGTTACGGTAACCTTCCAGGCGTTTCATATCCCAGTTGATGTCGCGGCCGGTAGAGGCCAGCGCCGCCAGGGTGAAGCGCAGGGCGTCGGTGCCGTGCGGCTCGATGCCGTTCGGGAACTGCTTCTCGGTGCGCTTGCGGATTTTATCCGCCAGCTGCGGCTGCATCATGTTGCCGGTGCGTTTCTCCAGCAGCTCTTCCAGAGAGATACCGTCCACCATATCCAGCGGGTCGATAACGTTACCCTTGGATTTGGACATCTTCTGGCCTTCGTCATCACGAATAAGACCGGTCATGTAGATGGTCTTGAACGGGATCTGCGGCTTGCCGTCTTCATCTTTGATGAAGTGCATGGTCATCATGATCATGCGCGCGATCCAGAAGAAGATGATGTCGAAGCCGGAAACCATCACGCTGGTCGGGTGGAACTGACGCAGCGCGTCGGTGTTTTCCGGCCAGCCGAGGGTAGAGAAGGTCCAGAGCGCGGAGGAGAACCAGGTGTCCAGCACGTCTTCGTCCTGGCGCAGGGCGACGTCCGCGCTCAGGTTGTTTTCCTGACGCACTTCATCTTCGGTGCGGCCAACGTAGACGTTGCCGTCGTTGTCGTACCATGCCGGAATGCGGTGGCCCCACCACAGCTGACGGGAGATACACCAGTCCTGAATATCGCGCATCCAGGAGAAATACATGTTTTCGTACTGCTTCGGCACGAACTGGATGTCGCCGTTTTCAACCGCTTCAACGGCCGGCTTCGCCAGCACGTCGGCACGCACGTACCACTGGTCGGTGAGCATAGGTTCGATAACCACGCCGCCGCGGTCGCCGTAAGGCACGGTCAGATCGTGAGGCTTGATCTCTTCGAGCAGGCCCAGCGCGTCAACCGCAGCTACGATAGCTTTACGGGCGGCAAAGCGCTCCATCTTCTGGAACTCGGCCGGGATATCGCTGGAATAGACGTCAGACTCGTTGCCTTTAGTGTCGTATACCTCCGCGCTTTCACGGATATCGCCGTCAAAGGTCAGAATGTTGATCATCGGCAGCTGATGACGACGGCCCACTTCATAGTCATTGAAGTCGTGCGCCGGGGTGATTTTCACGCAGCCGGTGCCTTTCTCCATATCGGCGTGCTCGTCGCCGACGATCGGAATGCGGCGGTTAACCAGCGGCAGCACCACGAATTTGCCGATCAGATCTTTGTAACGCGGATCTTCCGGGTTAACGGCCACGCCTGTATCGCCGAGCAGGGTTTCCGGACGGGTAGTAGCCACAACCAGGTAATCTTTACCGTCGGCGGTTTTCGCGCCGTCGGCCAGCGGATAGCGGATATGCCACATGGAGCCTTTCGACTCGCGGTTTTCCACTTCCAGGTCAGAGATGGCGGTGCGCAGTTTCGGGTCCCAGTTTACCAGGCGCTTGCCGCGGTAAATCAGGTCCTCTTTGTAGAGGCGAACAAACACCTCTTTAACGGCGTTGGAAAGGCCTTCGTCCATGGTGAAGCGCTCGCGCTCCCAGTCCACGGAGTTGCCGAGACGGCGCATCTGACGGGTAATGGTGCCGCCGGATTCCGCTTTCCACTGCCAGATTTTGTCGATGAAGGCGTCGCGACCGTAGTCGTGGCGGGTTTTACCCTCTTCGGCGGCAATTTTACGCTCA
>Ga0209370_1001414_pt1 | contig 21406 bp, 20 predicted proteins | sample AgamicAtPrz_FD_187164 | JGI IMG/M metagenome (GOLD analysis project Ga0209370, IMG submission 187164) | Agave microbial communities from Guanajuato, Mexico - At.P.rz (SPAdes) (version 2) | ecosystem: Host-associated > Plants > Phyllosphere > Phylloplane/Leaf | place: Guanajuato, Mexico... | reverse complement strand
TGGGCCGCAAGGACCCGAAGAAAAAGCTGCTGCGCCAGCGCAAGAAGGAGTTCGTGGAAATCTACGAGCCGTTCAAGCCGCAGCAGTCCGTGGAGCAGGCGCACCGCTGCCTGGGCTGCGGTAACCCCTATTGCGAGTGGAAGTGCCCGGTACACAACTTCATCCCCAACTGGTTGAAGCTGGTCTCCGAAGGCAACATCCTGGCCGCGGCGGAACTGTCGCACCAGACCAACACCCTGCCGGAAGTATGCGGCCGCGTATGCCCGCAAGACCGCTTGTGCGAAGGTGCCTGCACCCTGAACGACGGCTTCGGCGCGGTGACTATCGGCTCGGTGGAGAAGTACATCACCGACACCGCCTTCGCCATGGGCTGGCGCCCGGACATGTCCAAGGTCAAGCCAACCGGCAAGCGCGTTGCCATCATCGGCGCCGGCCCGGCCGGGCTGGGCTGTGCCGACGTGCTGGTACGTGCTGGCGTCACCCCTGTGGTGTTCGACCGCAACCCGGAAATCGGCGGCCTGCTGACCTTCGGCATCCCCGAGTTCAAGCTGGAAAAGACCGTGCTCAGCAACCGCCGTGAGGTATTCACCGGCATGGGTATCGAGTTCCGCCTGAACACCGAGGTGGGCAAGGACGTGACCATGGAACAACTGCTCGCCGAGTACGACGCAGTGTTCATGGGCATGGGTACCTACACCTACATGAAGGGCGGCTTCCCGGGCGAGGACCTGCCTGGCGTGCATGACGCGCTGGATTTCCTGATCGCCAACGTCAACCGCAACCTGGGCTTCGAGAAGTCGCCGGAAGACTTCGTCGACATGCAGGGCAAGAAGGTGGTGGTGCTGGGTGGTGGCGACACCGCGATGGACTGCAACCGCACCTCGATCCGCCAGGGCGCCAAGTCGGTAACCTGTGCCTATCGCCGTGACGAGGCCAACATGCCGGGTTCGCGCAAAGAGGTGAAGAACGCCAAGGAAGAAGGCGTGAAGTTCCTCTACAACCGCCAGCCTATCGCCATCGTCGGCGAGGACAAGGTCGAAGGCGTGAAGGTGGTCGAGACCCGTCTCGGTGAGCCGGATGCCCGTGGCCGCCGCAGCCCCGAGCCGATCCCGGGGTCCGAAGAAATCCTGCCGGCCGATGCCGTGGTCATCGCCTTCGGCTTCCGCCCGAGCCCGGCGCCGTGGTTCGAGCAGCACGATATTCAACTGGATAGCCAGGGCCGCGTGGTGGCACCGGAGAAGGGCAAGTTCAAGCACCAGACCAGCAACCCGAAAGTGTTTGCCGGTGGCGACATGGTGCGTGGGTCGGACCTGGTGGTGACGGCTATCTTCGAGGGGCGTACTGCTGCCGAGGGTATCCTGGACTACCTTGAAGTCTGATCCATCGTCGGGGCTGCAAAGCAGCCCCAAAGGCATTTTTGTATACAAAAATCCTTGATCCATGGCATCCAATAGACAAAACGCATGGCCATGGCCGTGCCTTTTGGGCTGGCGTCTGAGAAAATGCCCGCACTTTTTTTCCGGATGCCGACATGACTGCCCTGAAGAACGATCGTTTCCTGCGTGCACTGCTCAAGCAACCCGTAGACGTCACCCCGGTGTGGATGATGCGCCAGGCCGGCCGCTACCTGCCGGAGTACCGCGCCAGCCGCGCCAAGGCCGGTGACTTCATGAGCCTGTGCATGAACCCGCAGTTCGCCTGCGAGGTTACCCTGCAGCCGCTGGACCGCTACCCGCTGGACGCGGCGATCCTGTTCTCGGACATCCTTACCATCCCCGATGCCATGGGCCTGGGCCTGTACTTCGAAACCGGCGAAGGCCCGCGTTTCAAGAAAGTCATCAACACCCCGGCCGATATCGAAGCGCTGCCGATCCCCGACCCGCAGAAAGACCTCGGCTACGTGATGGACGCGGTCAGCACCATCCGCCGTGAACTGAACGGCCGCGTGCCGCTGATCGGCTTCTCCGGCAGCCCTTGGACCCTGGCCACCTACATGGTCGAAGGCGGCTCGTCGAAAGACTTCCGCAAGACCAAGGCCATGGCCTACGACAATCCGCAAGCCTTGCACCTGCTGCTCGACAAGCTGGCCCAGTCGGTCACCAGCTACCTCAACGGCCAGATCCTCGCTGGTGCCCAGGCCGTGCAGATTTTCGACACCTGGGGCGGCAACCTGTCGGCGGCGGCTTACCAGGAGTTCTCCCTGGCCTACATGCGCAAGATCGTCAGCGGCCTGATCCGCGAGCACGAAGGGCGCAAGGTGCCGGTGATTCTGTTTACAAAGAACGGCGGCCTGTGGCTGGAAAGCATCGCCGAAGCCGGTGCCGACGCACTGGGCCTGGACTGGACCTGCGAAATCGGCGATGCCCGCCGCCGCGTGGGTGACAAGGTCGCCCTGCAAGGCAACATGGACCCAACCGTGCTGTACGCCAAACCCGAGGCTATCCGCCAGGAAGTGGCGCGCATCCTGGCCAGCTATGGCCACGGTTCTGGCCACGTGTTCAACCTGGGCCATGGTATTACCCCGGAAGTTGACCCGGAGCATGCTGGTGTCTTTATCAATGCGGTGCATGAACTGTCGGCGCAGTATCACGTTTGATTCAAGACTCTCCCGAGCGCAAGTTATGTGCTCGGGAGTTTTTCGTTAAATAGAGCACAGGTAAATACCGCGCTCTGGCAGGATTTTTCCTACATATTATAAAAGTGTCTGTCCATAAACTCCGAGCACACTCGCGCTGAGGCGCTTTGTATTCCAATCAGTGTGCCTTTTCGCATTTAACCAGCAATGCGTACGGAGTTTGTCATGAGTAAAACAAAGACCCTGCGAAAAAGCGTTGTCGCCACCAGTGTGTGGATGGCAATCGCAGGAGCAGGCTTGCACGCCCAAATTGCCAATGCACACGGCTACCTGGCAGACCCTCCTTCGCGGGCGGCGCTGTGCCACGAAAACTCTAAAAACCTCAATGTTAATTGCGGGTCTGCCCAGTACGAACCGTGGTCGGTCGGTGAGGCAGTAGGGCGCTTCCCAAGCGAAGGTCCGGTTGATGGAAAGATTGCCAGTGGCGGAGTCCGGACCGACTTCAGCGCACTTGATGAGCAATCAGCCAACCGCTGGCATTTGACCCCGATTGTCGACCGTAATTTGCAGTTCGATTGGCATTATAACGCCCCGCATCCGGCGGCCTCGTGGGAATACTTCATTACCAAGGCGGATTGGGACGCTAACGCTGCCCTGACCCGTGCCTCGTTCGATTCCACCCCGTTCTGTTCTGTAGACGGCAAAAACCAAATGCCAGCGCAGGGCACCGGCACCAATCCAAAGCACAGCTGCACCTTGCCCGCTGACCGTACGGGGCAACACGTGATTCTGGGCGTCTGGAAGGTGGGCGACACCGACAAGGCGTTCCACAGTGTTGCTGACGTTGATATCCAGCTTGATGGTGGCCCGGTCCCGGAGTGGCCGCGCCTGGCTGAAATCAGTGCCAACCGTGATCTTGAAGTAGGGGATAAAGTTACTGCCCGTGCGTTTGATGCCAATGGCGAGCGCACTTCCGACCATGTAAGCATTACCATTGATAGCCCAGAAGAGACCATCGCCGCCAACTGGGCCTACAAACTCGCCAAGCAGATCAACGACACCAAGACGTTGGTACGTGCCGGTAAAATGGATGCGGACGGCAATATCGAGCCTGTGCAGGGCTCCAATAGCATATTTGCCAAAAAAGAAAGTGGCCTGACCAACTACATACTGCATTTTGACGCCGCCGCTGGTGAGCCGACCACCATGCATCTGCACGATGTCAAACCAGAATACACGCTCACCGATGGCAAGGGTGGCGTGGACTTCAGCGTCATGACAAACAAAGCCCTCACCGTGACGGCGCGGCTGTTTGACGCCAACAACAAGCAAGTTTCCTACTCGCGCCAGAACGCCAACGGCACCGAGCCATTCGTGCTGAATGTCGAAAGTACCGATGGCGAACATACCCTCAAGGTCGTGGGCGTGGACAAGCGTGAGCGGGTGCTGCTGCAGGACGAGAGGAAGGTTCAGCTCAAGACGGCTGGCGATGAGGGTTATAAATTCGTCTTCCCCGAGTCGATTTCCAGCTACAAGGCAGGCACCAAAGTACTGCAGCCAAAGAATGGCAAGGTCTACGAGTGCAAGGCGTTTCCGAATTCGGGTTTCTGCGTGCAGTACTCCACAGGCGCCAACCAGTATGAGCCAGGCGTTGGCCTCCACTGGAACATGGCCTGGACCGAGAAGAAGTAATGTCTCCAGCCTGGTCCCTCCGGGGGCCAGGCTCTTCGAGTAGTTTCAATGCAAGCAGAAAAATATTGCTGGCAGCAGGTCCTCCTGCACTGGATCTCTGCCACGGTCATCATTTGGGTTTTGGTCAGTGGGTTCTATGTAGCGTACCTGGAGGTCACCCAGGACACGCATCACTTGATCGCATTCATCAATGTTGCGATGACCACGCTCTTCATCCCTGTATTCCTGTTGCGCTGGCTGGTGCGCCTGACCAAGTGCAAGCCGCGCAGCCTGCATGACGATCCTCAAGGTCGGCGCCTTGCTCATTTGGTCCACGAGGGTTTGTACTGGATCACGGCTATCGTGCTGCTGTCCGGCGTGCTGATGATGGACCGGGCCATCGACGTGTTCGGGTGGTTCAGCATCGCACCATTGGTGAGCGACCCATTCTGGCACCGGGTCTGGTTCAGGGTTCACATTGCTTCGTGCCTGCTGCTAGCGCTGGGTGTGTCGATGCACATCGCTGCGGTGGTGTTGCACGAGCTATCCGGGCGGCGTGTGCTGCGGCGGATGCTGCCCTGATTGGCATGAAGCGCTTGTTGCAACTGAGCTGGTTAGCGTTGCCGCTGGTAACACTTGGAGGGCTGGTATGGCGTGAGAGCGCCAGCCCCGTTGGTGTTAGCCACATCGCAGCTCGGCCGGTCGTCCAGGCACCGTCGATGGCGACCGCTGCCCTGCCGGAACAACCCCTGTCAGCGGCCACCTTGGCTTTGGCGTTCGGTTTCGAGGTACCAGGCCGGCGCCCATCGAGGCGGGAAGATATCGCGCTCAAGGCCAGCTTCGTGTCCAGCGATGGCGACGCCCGGGCACTGGTGAAAAGCCAAAGCGGCGAGGTGATCTACCGCGTCGGCGATCGGTTACCAGGCCACGGCGTGCTGCGCCGTATCAACGTGGATTCCATCGTGTTGTGGATCGACGGCCGCGAGGAAGTAGTGTCGTTGGTCGGCAATGTCCCCTCTGTGTTTCTACCCAAGGGTGCGGCTACTCGCTCGCACCACGTTTCCAACCCCTCACCCCGCCTGTTGCGGGAGGTGCAATGACTTTCGTGCGATCTCTGCGCGCCGCCTCGTTCGGCGCCTGTCTTTTCCTGGCCTGCTCGCAGGCGCTGGCGGAGGAACCGACCTGGCAACTGGCGATGAGCGATGCCGACGTGCGCGAGGTGGTGCGTGAGGTAGGGGCCATCCTCGACCAGACGATCATCCTCGACCCCCGCGTGAAGGGGCGGATAACCGTCCTTTCCAGCCAGGCGCTCGATCGCGAGGGGATACGCCGGCTGTTCTACTCGGTGCTCAACGCCCAAGGCTTCGCTGCCGTGAACGATGGTGACCGCTTGCTGGTGCTGCCGGCGAGCGAAGCCAAGGCGTGGGCGAACCAGCAGGTGGAATCCATACCGGCTGCGTTCACCACCAGGGTTTTCACCCTGTCCGGCAGCGTGGCTGCCGATCTGGCCGGTTTGTTACGGCCATTGGTCTCCAGCAATGGCTACATTGGGCCATCCAGCTCGGCCAATGCGCTTGTGGTAACCGACTCTGCAGCCAACCTGGAGCGCCTGGAGAACCTGGTGCGGCAGCTCGACAGTGGCCAGCGGCATGACTATGAGCTGGTGGCGTTGCACAAAGCCCAGGCTGAAACCGTGTTCCCGGTGGTCGAAGCCGCAGCCGGTGGCCCCGACAGCGGCGTTCGGGTGCTGGCTGACTCAGGCGGTAACCGCCTCCTGATTCTGGGCCCGGCCAAATCCCGGCAACGCCTTGCGCAACTGACCCGCTCGCTGGATGTGCCGGCGCCGGCTACCTCGCAGAATTGGCGCGTGGTACGTCTGCAGCACAGCAGTGCCGAACAGCTTGCCGAGGTGTTGGGCGAGGTGGGCAAGCGCCTGGATGGCACTCCTGGCACCGCTGCGCTGGGCGCTGCTCTTGATGGCCAGGCCATGGTCAAGGCCGATGCCAGCCAGAACGCTCTGGTGCTGCTGGGCGAGCCGCAGACGCTGGGCAGCGTGCAGCAGATCATCCAGCAACTCGACCAGCCTCGGGCGCAAGTGCTTATTCATGCGGCAATCGTCGAAGTCACTGGCAGCATCGATGAGGCGTTGGGTGTGCAATGGGGCCTGGACAAAGGTGGGCTCAAGGGCGGTGTCACCTTCAGTGAAAGCGGCGCTACCTTGGCCGACCTGCTGGGTACGGAGGCCAAGCTGCCCGGTGGCGCTGCCTTGGCCGTTGGCTCGGACCGGTTTGCCGCGCTGGTTTCGGCGTTGGCCAGTAACAGTCGCAGCAACTTGTTGTCCACGCCAAGCCTGCTGACCTTGGACAACCAGGAGGCACAGATCCTGGTCGGGCAAAACGTGCCGTTCAAGACTGGTTCCTACGTTACCCCCGGTAGTGGTTCGGAGAACCCTTTCACCACCGTCGAGCGCAAGGACATCGGTATAAGCCTCAAGGTGCGCCCGCACATCAATGAAGGGCGCAGCCTGCGCCTCGAGGTCGAGCAGGAGAGCTCGGAGATTGCCCCAAGTACCGCCGAGAACGATCTGATCACCAACAAGCGCACGCTCAAGAGCACCATCCTCGCCGCCGATGGCGAAATCATCGTTATCGGCGGCCTGATCAAGGACAGCGTGCGCAAAGTGGAGCGCGGTGTACCGTTGCTCAGCCGTATTCCATGGGTGGGCGGCTTGTTCCGCTGGCGCAGTGACACCGAAGAAAAAACCAACCTGATGGTCTTCCTGAGGCCGACCATCCTGCGTAGCCAGGCCGAGTTGATCGAGGCGGGCCGGCGTGCCTATGAAGGGGTGCGCGCCGGGGATGATTCGAGCCTGCCGGAAGATGCCCAGCGGATGTTCGAGACGCGCAGCCTGCCAAGCGCGCCAGGGCCACGTTCATGACTGTCGAGCTGCCGTTCAGCTTCGCCCGACGTCACGGCATCCTGCTCGACCGTGGCGCGGCTGAGCCTGCCTTGCTGATGCGCGACGACACCTCGCTGGCCGCAATGGCCGAGGCCTGCCGCGTGGTCGGCAGCACCTGGAACCTGCGGCGCGTGACCGATGCAGAGTTCGCCGAGCGCCTGGCCAGTTGCTACGGTGCCGGCCAGGACGCGGCGCAGACGGTTGTACAGGGCCTGGACCAGGAAATCGACTTGTCGCGGCTGGCCGAAGCCTTGCCGCAAACCTGCGACCTGCTGGAGCAGCAAGACGATGCGCCGATAATCCGGCTGCTCAATGCCTTGTTCAGCGAGGCGGTAAGAGCCAGGGCCTCGGACGTTCACCTGGAAACCTTCGAGCATCAGTTGCGCGTTCGCATGCGTATCGATGGCGTCATGCGTGAAGTGCTGACGCCTCCGCGGGAGCTTTCGGCCCTGCTGGTTTCGCGCATCAAGGTCATGGCGCGCCTGGACATAGCCGAGAAGCGCGTGCCGCAGGATGGCCGGATCAGCCTGCGCCTGGCTGGCCACGAAGTGGACGTGCGGGTGTCGACCTTGCCCGCCGCCCATGGCGAGCGGGTGGTGCTGCGTTTGCTGGACAAGCAGGCGATGCGCCTGGACATCGACCATATGCAGATGTCCGACTCGGTGCGTGCCGGCTTCATGCGCATGTTGCACAGACCGCACGGTATTTTCCTGGTCACCGGGCCCACCGGCTCCGGCAAGACCACGACGCTATACAGCGCACTTTCCTACCTCAACCAGGTGTCGCGCAATATCCTCACCGTCGAAGACCCGGTCGAGTACTACCTTCCCGGCATCGGCCAGACTCAGGTCAACACCAAGGTCGACATGACTTTCGCCCGTGGTCTGCGTGCCATCCTGCGGCAGGACCCTGATGTGGTCATGGTGGGCGAGATCCGCGATCGGGAGACCGCCGACATCGCGGTGCAGGCCTCGCTGACCGGCCACCTGGTGCTGTCTACCCTGCATACCAACAGCGCGCTTGGCGCAATCACACGACTTGCCGACATGGGCATCGACACCTGTCTGCTCGCATCCTCGCTGGCTGGCGTCATGGCCCAGCGCCTGGTCCGCAGGCTTTGCCCCCACTGCAAAATTCCCTATGAAGTCGACGAGGCCACGGCCAGCGCCCTTGGTCACCCGCTCGAACTGCCGGCGCAGGTCTACAAGGCGCTGGGCTGTAGCCAATGCCAATTGGGGTACAGCGGGCGGCTGGCGTTGCACGAGATGCTGGAAGTGAGGCCGGCGCTGGCCCAGGCGATTCACGCTCGGGTGTCTCAGGGCGAGATGCTCGAATTGATCCGAGATGACACACCAAGCCTGTTCCAGCATGGCGTCCAGCGTGTATGCCAAGGACAGACAAGCGTGGCTGAATTGCTGCGCGTGACGGGGCACGACTGAGGTGGCGCTGTTTCGCTATCAGGCACAAGACGCGAAAGGCGAACGCCAGCGAGGCACCCTGGAGGCGCCAAGTGCGCGTCAGGCCCGGCAAATACTGCGTGAACAAGGGCTGCTGGTGCTGCGCTTGGGGCCTGTGCGAGCGTCGCCTCTGGCCCGTTTGCTGGTCCGCAACAACCTGAGCCTGGCCCAGCGCTCGCTGCTGACGCGCCAGCTAGCGACGCTGCTACATGCCGGGGTGCCATTGACCGAGGCTTTGCAGGCAGTCGCAGAGCAGACTGCCCGGCGCCAGGTGCGTCAGGTGTTGCGCGGAGTGGCTGAGCGGGTTGCCGAAGGCCATGCGCTGGCTCAAGCCTTGGCGTACTTCCCGCAGGCGTTCCCCGTGGTTTATCGAGCCACGGTGGCCGCTGCCGAGCGCTCGGGGCACTTGGCGAACGTGCTTGAGCGCTTGGCCGAGCATGGCGAGAACCATCAGGCCCTGCGCCAGAAAGTGCAGCTGGCCATGGTTTATCCGCTGATCCTGCTGCTCGTCTCGCTGCTGGTGGTGGGGTTTCTGCTGGGCTATGTGGTGCCAGATGTGGTGCAAGCCTTTTCGCGCGACCACGCACAGCTGCCGCTGGCAACGCAGGTACTGATTGCCCTGAGTGATGCTACCAACCGTCACGGCCTGGCAGTGCTGGCGCTAATGGCAATGGCTGTTGCACTGGTTGCCTGGACCCTGCGCCAGCCCGCTCGGCGTAGGCAATGGCACGGCCTTTCACTGCGCCTGCCGGGTTATGGCGAGTTCGTGCGAGCCAGCGAGGCGGCCCGCTTCATCAGCACCCTCGCCATCCTGGGGCGCAGCGGCGTGGTCCTGGTAGAGGCAATGAACATTGGTGCGGCGGTGATCGGCAACCTGATTCTGCGCGAGCGTCTGCTGCAGGCCGCCCGCGAGCTGGGTGAGGGCACTACGCTGGCGAGCTGCCTGGCACGCAGCGAAACCCTGCCACCGCTGATGCTGCACATGATCGCCAGCGGCGAACGCGCAGGCGAACTGGACACCATGCTAGAACGCGCTGCGGACCTTCAGGCCAAGCAACTGGCCGCCCGCATCTCCTTACTGGTAAGCCTCTGCGAGCCCCTGATGCTGCTGGTGATGGGAGGCATCGTGCTGTTCATCGTGCTCGCCATCCTGCTGCCAATCCTCAACCTCAACCAACTGGTCAACTGACATGCCCATGCGTTCATCACGCCGCGCCCAACGTGGCTTTACTCTTATCGAAATCATGGTGGTCGTCATCATCCTGGGTGTGCTTGGTGCGCTGGTGCTACCTAACGTGATGAGCCGCCCGGACCACGCCAAGTTGACAGCGGCCAGGACCGATATTCAGTCCATTTCCACCGCGCTGGAAATCTACCGTCTGGACAACGGCCGTTATCCGACTACTGCGCAAGGTCTGCAGGCTTTGGTGCAACGCCCGACCGTGGCCCCACTACCTCGTCAATGGAGTACCCAGGGTTATCTCAAAAGCAACCCAATCGACCCTTGGGGCTCGCATTACCAGTACGCGAGCCCGGGCACGCGTTCGAACGCGGGATATGACCTCTACTCGTTAGGAGCGGACGGCCAGGCGGGCGGCGAAGGGATGGATGCCGATATCGGTAACTGGTCTGAATGAAAAAGCGCCGCTGCAACGGCTTCACGTTGTTGGAGCTGCTTCTGGTCATGGTCGTGCTCGGCATCGTGATGGGCATGGCCGGGTTCACGTTCGGGCGTGACCCCCAGCGTGTGGCCAACCAGGAAGCCAGCCTCTTTCTCCAGTTGCTACAGCACGCACGGCACCAGGCGGTGCTGGAAGGCGTCACGCTGGGTATTCGTATCGATGCCCAAGGCTACCAGTTGCTCAAAACCGTCGAGCACAGCTGGGAGGCAGCTGGCAAGCAGCGCGAGACAGGCCTGGATATTCGCATGGAGATCGAAGGGGTGCCGGTGCCGCTCGCCCAGCCTGGCCTTGCGCCGCAGCTGGTGATCTACCCATATGACGAGTACACGCCGTTTTCCCTGCATTTCGAGGCGGACAGTGCGCGCCTTGTCTCTTTGTCGAGCGATGGCCTCAATGATCCACAGTTCGTGCGCTGAACGCGGTTTTACCTTGCTGGAGGTCTTGGTGGCGCTGGCGGTCTTCGCAGTCCTCGCCGTGGCGGTGACCACGGCCAGCCAGCTGATACTGGTGCAGTCACACGGGCTTGAGCAACGCTTGCTGGCCAGCTGGATAGCCGACAACCACCTGACCGAACTCCGCCTGCAGCCTGCGCCGGCTCCGGGCCAGCGAACCCTAGAAGTAATGTTCGGCCAGCGTCGCTGGACCTTGGACGAAAACCGTCGCCGGCTGGGGGAGCCTGGCCTGCTGGAAGTGCATGTACGGGTGGGGCTTGCCGCGGATCGCCAGGTATTGCATGAGGCCACGGGATGGTTGGGGGTGGGCGATGCGCCTCGTTAGGCCAGGCAGGGGTAACCGCCAGCGCGGCTTCACTTTGATCGAGCTGCTGATCGCGATCAGCATATTTGCCTTGTTGGCGATGGGAAGCGCTCGCGTGCTGGATGTGTTCATGCGTGCCGAGAGCGCACGCCAGCTACAGGCCGATGAGTTGCGAGCATTGGGCAGGGCCATGAGCCTGATCCAGCGTGATGCGTTGTCGGGATACTTGCCGGCGAGCTTGGGCAAGGGCGGTTACGGCATCTTGCTGGATGGTACGCGGGCCCATTGGCTCGCCAGCGAACAAGACAGCCACGGTCTCAAGCGCAGTGAGTCAAGGATTGTCGAATATTGGTTGGAGGAGGGCGCTTTGTGGCGCCAACGGCGCACCCTGGGGCAAGGTCAGGCTCGGCCGCAGCGATTGCTCGAAGGGGTGAACGAGCTCCATTGGCGTCTGCATGTGCCTGGTAGCGGGTGGCAGGCGCGCTGGCCCGTGGCCCAGCGTCGGCCGGTGGCTCCGCAGGCATTGGAGATCACCCTGTCGACCAGGCGCCTTGCGCAGATTCGGCGGGTTCTGCCGCTGGGGGGCGCCAGCCAATGAGGGGGCGAGGTCAGGAGGGGCTTGCGCTGGTCACCGTGCTGCTGATCATGGCGCTGCTCACATTGCTCGTAGCTGGGATGCTGCGTAGCCATCATTTACTGCTTGGCGGCGTCACCCATCAAGTCGAAGGGGCGCGCCTGATGCGCTTGGCTCAGGCCGGCGAGCAGCACGCCCTGGCGCACCTGCGCCGCGAGGTGGGTGAGATATTGCAGGCCACCCATCGTCGACAACCCTGGGCTCAGCCGCGCTCGCTCACTTTTGAGGAGGGGCAGCTGAGTCTCCAGCTGGAAGACCTCTCCGGGCGCTTCAACCTCGGCGCACTCATGGCCGGAAAGACACCCGACCCGCTTATGCTCGAACGTTGGGAGCGCCTGTGCCAGTCGCTGCAGGTGCAACCGCCGGATCTGCACAGCCTCGCTGGCCAGCCGCTGCTCGATCCCTTTCAGTTACGCATGCTACCGGGTGTAACCGCTGAAGTAATGGCGCGTTTACAGCCTTGGGTGGTGGTGTTGCCCCGGAATGCGCGACTCAACATCAACACGGCACCGGCGCGCTTGCTGGCGGCGGTTGCCGAACTGTCGCCGGAGGCAGCGGCCGACCTGGCAAGCAAGCAGCCCGAGGCGGGTTACCCCTCGGTGGAGCGTTTTCTGGCCCTGCCCGAGCTGGAGGGGCAGGGTGTGGACAGACGTGGACTGGCGGTAAATAGCCGCTGGTTCCGCCTGGAGGTGCAGGCGGAGCGGGCCGGCAAGCGCGTGTACCTGTACAGCGACCTGGAAATCGATTTGAACACGCACCAGGTTCGTGTGGTGCGGCGTGTATTTGCTGCGATGCGGGAGCGAAGAGCAGATGAGTGAAAATTGGCTGTACCTTTTGCCCGAAGGGGCTGCGGCGGCCGATGCGCAGTGGCCTGTGTGGCTGCGTACGGCGGACGGCAACCTGACTAAAGGGCGGCTGGGGGAGCTGGCCTCAACGCTTGTCGAACCCACAGTCGTGGTGGTACCTATGGAAATGCTGGGCAGTTGTGAAATCGGGCCTGTACCGGGCAAACGACCCAAGCCTGAAACGTTGGCTTATGCTGCCGAAGATCAATTGGCGGCGCCGCTGGAAACGTTGCATCTGATATTCGGCCCGGCAGATGCGCATGGGTATCGTCGGGCCCTGGTGATAGAGCGCCAGGTCATGGCTGAGCTGATCGGCTTGTTGAAAACCCATGGTATCGACCCGCTCGCCATTCACGTAGACGCCAACTTGCTGGGCGCCGAGCAGCCCTGCGCGCTGTGGCTCGAGGGCCGCTGGTTGCTAGGCGGTCATGCTGGGCCATGGCTGGTCGCTGGCCCTCAGGCGGCAGAGGTGCTGGCGCGCCAGCTGCCGGCGGTGGCGTGGCAGGACCAACCGGCGCATGCCGGGCAGGCGCTCAATCACCAAACCGTCGACAATGCCTTGCACACCTTCGCCCGAGGGCGAGCACAGGCTTTGAACCTGCGTCAGGGGCCATTCCGGCGACGTGGCCCGGCCGTGCCTTGGCATCCCCTGGCGGGCGGGGCGCTGCTGGCCTTCGCGATGATAGGCTTTGCGGAGCATCTGCGGGTGGAGCGGCTGTCGCAAAGCACGGCGCAGCTGCACGCCGAAAACATTCGGGCCTTTCAGCGCTGGGCGCCTGGGCAAGCGGTCGCCGGTGACCTGGCCACGCAGATCAGCGCACTGGCGTTTCGCCCCAGGCCGACGACTACCGTCGAGGGGCTGGTGTCCCTGACAGAGCACTTGGTGGAGACCGGCAACATCACTGTCGAACGGGCCGTGTCCAGCCCCACGGAAGGTTGGCGCATGGACGTGGTTGCACAGGGTTTCGATGACCTTGAGCGCTTGCGCAAGCGGGCTCCTGCAGTGGTGATGGACCAAGCCCGCCAGGCCGAGCAAGGGGTGCGGGCGACCCTGATCTGGAAGGAGGCTCGGTAATGCGCTGGTTTGAGCAAGCCTGGCTAGCCCAATGGCAATCGATACCCGGCAGTCGGCGGGGTGCAATCCTGATAACACTCTGGGGCTCGGCCTTGCTCGTGCTATGGCAGCTTGTCTGGGTATCAAGCCAGCAGCGCCTGCAACAAGCGCAAGCTGCCTATGCGCATGAGTTGCAGCTTGCCGGGCAACTGCAACGTGTTTCCACAGGCCCGGCCATGGCTCGGGAAACGCTGACAGTGCTGACACCTGCCGGGCTGAACGAGCGCGCACTGGCTGCCGGTTTGCAGATTATCGGGTTGCAGGCCAAGGCCGGTCAGGTGGACATCAGCCTGGAGGGTGAGCCTGCACCATTACTGGGCTGGTTGCATGCGCTGGAGCATGACGGCGCCCAGGTCCGCAACCTGCAATTGCAAAAAGTCGGCGAGCAGCTGCAGGCGCAGTTGGGGTTGGCGCTGGATGAAGCGAGCGCCGATTAAGGTTGGCTTCAGCCTGCCGCAGTAGGCTGTTTCCATCGAAGCCGAATCAGGACATGCCACCATGAAAAACCGTTACCTCGCCTTGATCCTCGCCCCACTGTTCAGCACTGCCGCCCTGGCTGCCGGCTATACCGGCCCTGGTGCCCAGTCGGTGACGACTGTTGCTGCTGCCAACGATGCCGCTGATGACACCCCGGTGGTGCTGCAGGGGTTCGTGACCAAGAAGATCAACAACGACGACAAATACGAGTTCAAGGACAACACCGGCACTATCAGCGTGGAAATCGATGATGAGGACCTGCCGCCGACGCCGTTCAATGACAAGACCAAGGTCAAGCTGACCGGTGAGGTGGAGAAACACCTGATGAGCCGGGAGGTTGATGTGGATATGGTTGAGATCATCAACTGATCCGAGATTTTGGGGCTGCTTTGCAGCCCATCGCGACACAAGGCCGCTCCTACAGGGAAATCGCGTTCCGCTGTAGGAGCGGCCTTGTGTCGCGATGGGCCGCAAAGCGGCCCCCGAGGTTCAGCTCGATTTAGGCGACAACTTGCTCAGGTGCAACGCCACCAGCAGAGCCACCGCCAGCAGGCTGCCGATGAACAGCCCGATGCCATTCCAGCCCCACTGGTGCCAGAACACCCCGCCCGCCGTCCCGGCCACGCTCGACCCTGCGTAATAACTGAACAGGTACAGCGACGACGCCTGCCCCTTGGCCTTCAAAGCCCGCCGGCCAATCCAGCTGCTGGCCACCGAGTGCGCGCCAAAGAAGCCGAAGGTGAATACCAGCATGCCGATGATAACCATCACCAACGGGCTGGCCAGCGTCATCAGCAAGCCACTAGCCATCACCACGATACTGGCCCAGAACACCTTGCGCCGGCCCAGCTTGTCGGCCAGCGCGCCGACTTGTGCCGAGCTGTAGATGCCCGACAGGTAAACCACCGACAGCAAGCCGACCAGCGCCTGGTTCATGTGGTAGGGCTCGGCCAGCAGGCGGTAGCCGATGTAGTTGAACAGGGTGACGAAAGCGCCCATCAGCAGGAAGGCTTCGAGGAACAGCCAGGGCAGGCCGGCATCCCTGAAGTGCATGACGAAGCCATCCAGCAGGCTGCGTGGGTTCATCGCCTGCGGGCGGAAATTGCGCGATTCGGGCAGCACCTTCCAGAACACCAGCGCCGCCACCAGGGCCAGGCCGCCGATGGTCAGCATCGCTGTGTGCCAGCTGACGAAGTCGATCAGCACGCCGGTGATCAGGCGCCCGCTCATGCCGCCAATGGCGTTGCCGCCGATATACAGGCCCATGGCCAGGCCGATGTGCTGCGGGTGGATTTCTTCGCTCAGGTAGGTCATCGCCACAGCCGCCAGGCCACTTAGCGACAAGCCGACCAAGGCGCGGGTAGCCAGTACCAGCTCCCAGCTCGGCATCACCGCGCTGGCCAGGGTGGAGAGGGCGGCGCAAACCAGGGCAAACACCATCACCGGCTTGCGCCCGATGCGGTCGGAGATAGGGCCGGTGATCAGCAGGCCGAACGCCAGCATGGCTGTGGAGACCGACAGCACCAGGCTGCTCTGCGCCGCGTTGATGGCAAATTCCTTCGACAGCAACGGCATCATCGGCTGCACGCAGTACAGCAGGGCGAAGGTGGCGAAGCCGCCGCTGAATAGCGCCAGCACGGTCTTCATGAAGGCGGGGGTGCCTTTTTCGATCCACATTTCGTTCAGCGGGGCAGGTTCGGGCTCGTTGGAAAGGGGAGCTACAGCAGTTTTCACGGGCGGGTACCTCTGGCGCAATGAAAAAAGCATATAGCTGGCTAATGATTAGATCCAATATATTGTTCGACCTATTTGATAGGTTTGACGACCTGTTCGGAGGTGATCATGGAACTGCGCCATCTGCGTTACTTCATCGCCGTGGCCGACGAGCTGCATTTTGGCCGCGCCGCCCAGCAGTTGGGCATTTCGCAGCCACCCTTGAGCCAGCAGATCCAGGCGCTGGAGCAGGAGCTGGGGGCCCGGCTGTTCGAGCGTACCAACCGTCGAGTCGAGCTGAGCGAGGCAGGGCGGTTGTTCCTCGAGGAAGCCCGCCAGGTGCTGGCGCAGGTAGAAAAGGCTGCCGATGTTGCCCGGCGTGCGCAGTTGGGGGAGCTGGGGGAGATGAAGATCGGCTTTACCTCCTCGGCACCGTTCACTTCGAAGATCCCCAAGGCCATCCACGCTTTCCGTCAGCGTTTCCCGGCGGTGCACCTGAGCCTCAAGGAAATGAGCAGTCGCGACGTTGCAGAAGGGGTGTTCGACGAGTCCATCGAGGTCGGGCTGATGCGGCCGATGCCGCTGCCGGAAGGGCTGGTGGTCACCGAGCTGTTTCGCGAGCCGCTGGTGGCGGTGATCAATGCTTCGCATCCATTGGCCGAAGGCACGGAGCATGGCGTGCACATGGCCGCCCTGGCCAATGAGCCGTTCGTATTCTTCCCGCGCAGCTATGGCAGCGGGTTGCATGCACAGTTGCTGAGCCTGGCGCGCGAGGCGGGTTTCAGCCCGCATTTTGCTCAGGAGGCGGGGGAGGCGATGACCATCATCGGGCTGGTGTCGGCAGGGCTTGGGGTATCGGTGCTGCCGGCGTCGTTCCAGCGCATGCGCATCGAGGGGGTGGTTTATCGCACGCTGCTGGATGAAGGGGCGATGTCGGCGGTGTGGCTGGTGCAGCGCGAGCGGGGCAATTCGGTGATGGCCAAGGCATTTGCGGAGTTGCTTACGGGGCAGGTGGCTGGCGGGGTAGTGTAGTTGGCTGATCTGGCCCCATCGCCGGCAAGCCAGCTCCCACAGGGACTGCAGATGGCTGAAGGCTAACGCGGTCGGTGTGGGAGCTGGCTTGCCGGCGATGGGCCAGGGCAGGCAGCGCAAGACTGTCGCTCCCGGTCAAATGGCACTGGCCATTGCCGCAGCGGCGCCACATACTCGGGCATTCGTTGATACACGGAGGTCAATCATGCGGCGCGTGGTGTTCAATCAGAAAGGTGGCGTGGGCAAGTCTAGCATTGCCTGCAACCTGGCGGCGGTCAGTGCCAATGAAGGCTACCGGACACTGCTGATCGACCTGGATGCCCAGGCCAACTCGACCCAGTACCTCACCGGCCTCACCGGCGAGGACATCCCCATGGGGATTGCCGATTTCTTCAAGCAGAGCCTGTCCAGCGGGCCGTTCAGCAAGAAGAACAAGGTCGATATCTATGAAACCCCGTTCGACAACTTGCACGTGGTCACCGCCACGGCTGAACTGGCCGACCTGCAGCCCAAGCTGGAGGCCAAGCACAAGATCAACAAGCTGCGTAAGCTCCTCGACGAACTGGACGAGGACTACGAGCGGATCTATATCGATACCCCGCCGGCACTGAATTTTTATGCAGTTTCCGCGCTGATCGCCGCCGATCGTGTATTGATTCCTTTCGACTGCGATAGCTTCTCGCGCCAGGCCCTGTACGGCCTGCTGGCCGAGATCGAAGAGCTCAAGGAAGATCACAACGAAGAACTGGTGGTCGAAGGCATCGTGGTCAACCAGTTCCAGTCTCGCGCCAGCCTGCCGCAGCAGATGCTCGACGAACTGCTGGAAGAAGGCCTGCCGGTGCTACCGGTGTACCTGGGTAGCTCGGTGAAAATGCGTGAGTCGCACCATGCCAGCCTGCCGCTGATTCACCTGGAGCCCAAGCACAAGCTGACCCAGCAGTTTGTCGAGTTGCATTCGCTGCTCGAAGAGAACGCTTAGACCCCCTGGCTACGCAACCAATCCAGCAACGACTGGAGTGGGAACGCCCCGGCCTGGCGGCTGACTTCACGGCCATTCCTGAACAGCAGCAGGCTGGGGATCGAGCGAATGCCCAGTTGCCCGGCCAGGTTGCGGTTGGCTTCGCTGTCGAGCTTGGCCAGGCGGCAGCGGCCGGACAGCTGGCGGGCGGCCTGTTCGAAGGTGGGGGCGAAGGACTTGCACGGGCCGCACCAGTCGGCCCAGATGTCGACCAGTAGCGGCAGGTCGCCTTTGATCTGGCTGGCGTAGCTGGCTTCGGTAAGTTCGAAGGGGGTGCTCAGCAGCACATCCTGTTTGCAGCGGCCGCATTTCGGCGCGTCGCCCAGGCGCTCGGCGGGCAGGCGGTTGAGGCCGTTGCAGTGGGGGCAGGGGATTACCAGTGGTTCGGACATGTCGTTTCCTTGAGATTTTTGGGGCTGCTTTGCAGCCCATCGCGACACAAGGCCGCTCCTACAGGAGTCCGCGTACCCATGTAGGAGCGGCCTTGTGTCGCGATGGGCCGCGCAGCGGCCCCAGGATTCATGATGAGCAGCTGATTTCCAGGTGCTTGCCCCATTCCGGCGGGCGTTCGGCGTAGGCCTGCATCCCTGGCTGCTCTTCGAAGGGCTTGCTCAGCACCTCATGCAGCCGTCGCACTTCACTGTAATCCCCCGCTTCGGCCGCTTCGATGGCCTTTTGTGCCAGATAGTTGCGCAATACATACAGCGGGTTCACTGCGTGCATCCGTTCCCGCCGACCCTCGGCATTGCCCGCTTCGCGCTCGCAGCGGGCCAGGTAGTCGGCGCCCCAAGCGTCGAAGCCGGCCAGGTCGATGAAGTTGTCGCGTACCACCTTCAGCGCCTCGGCCACCGGCTGATCGCCCAGCTTGCGGAAGAACAGGTTGTAGTCCACGCCACCGCTCTGCATGCGCTGCAGCAGGCGCTCTACCAACGCCATGTCGTCGTCTTCCGCGGTGGTCAGGCCCAGACGCCGGCGCATCAGGTCCAGGTAGTGTGCCTGGTACAGCGGCAGGAACAGGCCCAGCGCTTCCTTGAGCGGTTCGACTTCGATCACCGTGGTCAGCGCCTGGGCCAGTGCACTGAGGTTCCAGTGGGCGATCGGTACCTGGTTGGCGTAGCTGTAGCGGCCACGGTCGTCGGAGTGGTTGCAGATGAAGTTGGCGTCGAAGTCGTCGAGGAAGGCATATGGGCCGAAGTCGAAGGTGATACCGAGGATCGACATGTTGTCGGTGTTCATTACCCCGTGGCAGAAGCCATAGGCCTGCCAGCGGGCGATCAGCTCGGCATTGCGCTCGACGATGGTGCGGAACATGGCCAGATAGGGCTGCTCGGCATCGCGGCATTCGGGGTAGTGCTGCTCCAGTACGTGGTCGATCAGCACGCGCTGTTGTTCTGGTTGCCTGGTGTAGTAGAAGTATTCGAAATGCCCGAAACGCACATGGCTCTGCGCCAGGCGGGTGAGCATGGCCGCGCTCTCGCGGGTTTCGCGCCACACCGGGGTGCTCGAGCCGATCACGCACAGTGCCCGGCTGCTGGGAATGCCGAGGGCGTGCAGGGCCTCGGAGGCAAGGAACTCGCGGATCGAGGAACGCAGCACAGCGCGGCCATCGCCCATGCGCGAGTAGGGCGTCTGTCCGGCGCCCTTGAGGTGCAGGTCCCAGTGCTCGCCCTGGTCATTCAGCACTTCAGCCAGCAGCAGACCGCGGCCATCACCCAGGCGCGGGTTGTAGGAGCCGAACTGATGGCCGGAATAGACCATCGCCCGCGGGTCGGCCTCTTCCCACAGCTTGTGGCCGCTGAACAGGTCGGCGAAAACCGGCAGTTCTGCCTGGGCCGGGTCGAGGTCGAGCAGCGCCATGGCCGACTCGCTCGCTACCACCAGGCGTGGGTCTGCGATGGGTTCGGGCAGGACCTGGGTGGAGAACGCGTCGCCCAAGCGGGCGAAGCGGTTGTCGAAGGTGAGTTGGTCGAGGGCTTTCACGGGGCCGGCTCCAGAGATTGATGGACTGGGGCCGCTTTGCGGCCCTTCGCGGGCAAGCCCGCTCCCACAGGTATTGCGCAGTGCCTGAGAGCGGCGCGGCCCTTGTGGGAGCGGGCGTGCCCGCGAACGAGGGCGAAGCCCTCGCAGGGATTCTGCACAGAATAAAGTATTAGAGCCCACTCAGGCCGAAGCAGTGCCATCCGGTTTCGGCTGTTCCATTGGAATCAGCTGCTGCTTGCCGCCCTTCGGGTCCATCAGGAACACCTCGACCTGGCGTACCGAGATCTTGATGTTGTGCGCCTTGAACTCGCGGTTGATGTAGCGGTTGATCTCGTCCAGCGTCGGGTTGCGATCGCCCAGGTCGCGTACGTGCATGCGCAGCTCGTGGTCCAGCGAGCTCTCGCCGAAGTTGAGGAAGTACACGATCGGCTCCGGGTCCTTGAGCACGCGTGGGTTCTCGTGAGCGCCCTTGAGCAGCAGATCGCGCACCAGGTCCAGGTCCGAGCCATAGTCGATGCCCAGCTTCAACGTTACCCGGGTGACCGTGTCGGTCAGCGACCAGTTGATCAGCTGGCCGGTGATGAAGGTCTTGTTGGGGACGATGATGTCCTTGCGGTCGAAGTCGGTGATGGTGGTGGCGCGGATGCGGATCTTGCTCACCGTGCCCGACAGGTTGCCGATGGTGATGGTGTCGCCGATCCGTACCGGGCGCTCGAACAGGATCATGATGCCGGAGATGAAGTTGGCGAAGATCTCCTGCATGCCGAAGCCCAGGCCCACCGACAGCGCGGCCACCAACCATTGCAGCTTGTCCCAGCTGACCCCCAGGGTCGACAGGGTACTGACGATACCGATACCGACAATGGTGTACGACAACAGCGTGGTGGTGGCGTAGGCACTGCCCTGGGCGAGGTTCAGGCGTGACAGCACCAGCACTTCCAGCAGGCCCGGCAAGTTGCCGGCCAGGGCAAAGGTGATGCCGACTATCACCAGTGCGCCGAGCAGGTCGCCGAGACTGATCGGCACCATGCTGGCGGCGGCGCCGGTGCCGCTGGTGTATTCGTAGAGGACGAAGTTGTTGAGATAGGCGAACACCGAGATCAGGTCCGACCACACCCAGTACAGGCCAGCGATGAAGCCGCCAAGCAGCGCCAGGCGGATCAGGCGCAGCGACTGTTGGTTGACCTGTTCGATGTCCAGCGTTGGTTCTTCGGTGATGACTTCGCCATCCAGCCCTTCCTTGGCCGCTGCACGTTTGCTCAGCGCGCGCTGGTAGGCCAGGCGCCGTGCCGCCACCGACAGGCCACGCACGAAGGCGGCTTCGATCACCAGCCAGAACAGCAGCAGGTACAAGGTATAGATCAGACGGTCGGTAAGTTTCAGCGCGGTGTAGTAGTAGCCGAAGCACACGGCCACGAACAGGGCGATGGGCAGGGCGGTGAAGGCCACGCCCACGGCCTTGCGGAACAGCGAGGTGTCGCGGTGTGCCGGGC